>VAOX01029567.1_pt1 | contig 11467 bp, 12 predicted proteins | sample 3393891 | NCBI WGS metagenome assembly VAOX01 (sample SAMN08290429, study PRJNA428436) | hydrothermal vent metagenome | isolation source: Deep-sea hydrothermal vent chimney | place: Indian Ocean: Southwest Indian Ridge | depth 2822 m m | reverse complement strand
TTATAACAGTTTGATTATTTAATTCTTTAGTATCCATTTTAAAATTCCAATGTATTTTTCATTAATAATATTTTTCTGGTTGGGGGTTGTTCACCAATAGCTTTTAATATTGTCTCAAGTGGTTTATCTATTAATCTAGTAATATGAGCACCCACATCAATATTAGACAAGAAGTAGTCTGTAAACCATTGTGGTAAAATTCTCATATCATATGGTATTGCTATCGATTTAAATCTACCTACTGGCGTCTTTAATATGAATTTTATTATTTTCATTCCTGATACAATATTATAACTCTCAGTATCATTATACTTAACTATACATTTATTGTAAAGTATTGAAGCTGATACATGTCCTGGAACTGTTAATTTCTTTTCGCCACTGTCAAGTCTACTTGTATATGCTTCGACATTATTAACTTCAATCGGCAGTCCCAATTTTATTAATTCATTTCCATTACTCCTAAATAATTCTTCACGCATCTCTACTACATCAACAGCAATTAAATCCCATGGGGTTCCAGTTAAGAATTTTTCAATAAATTTAATTAATTTAATACGGATATATTTTGGTAATATAGTTTTTTTAATTTGTAATCCCATAACTTTCATTTCATTAGTTATTGTATTTTCTGAAAATACAACATGCATAACATAGAATTTTTTAGATACAAATATTGATTTATCTGAGATAATATCTAACTCAGTTCGTATTTTATCACTGAATCTTTCCGTTGTCATAAATGTTTTCATGACATATGATGGGAACGATTTATTAACCTTACGTTCTATGATTTTACATATTGTTATGGCATCATTCATATTAGATACACCAATATCAAAATATATTGAATCTGTATCTCCATAGGCAATTGATTTACTTGTATAATCATATTCTCCGTCTAATATTAACCCGACTTTCTTCCCCATATGTTTTAAGATATTCCTTCCTGTTTGTGTTGTTGATTCTGCCAAACGAATATCATAAAATCTAAAATATATATTTCCCAGTGCTCCATAAATTGCATTTAATTGTATTTTCAATATATATTGCATTTTATAATATTTTCTATGTAATTGATCCTGGGCTATCCAATCTTTACTATCTTTTATTAAATCCTGCATATTCAAAAATGCAGTTTCTACTTTTTTCTTAAACCTTTTTCTTGAATTAAACCAATTTCCAAGCATAGCAGGAATGAATCCTAATATGGTTTGATCAAACACCGTCCCATATCCAGAAATAGCCCAGTTGTTTTTCGTAAATATTTTCCTCCACTCATTGACTGTAGCAGACCTACTTTTACCAGATTCATATAATAATGTCAGCTCATGTATATCATTATTAACAAAGCTATTAAAATCATCAACATTATTACTAAATTGTCCAATAATTGTTTCGGGACTAATATTTAATGTGCGTATAGATGATGGGTATAATGATTCAATATCTATTGCTCCTGTATAATCATGTAATCCATACTTAGGCTCAAGAACTAATGCACCAGTATATTTTTCACCATTATAATCACAAATATCCTTTGCGTCTGGAACTATGGCTCCATTATCATGACACATACTGATAATATACAGGTCAGCCAACTTTATTGTTCCGTATATATTATCAACCAACCCATTGCATGAATGTGCAAAATCCCATGCAATATTCATATATCCTAATTTTTCTTCCATCGCTTTCAAAAATTCCGAATCCCTAATATTATATCTCAAAAATTCTGGGAAATCATTATGATATAAAGAATATAATGTACCCTCATATTCTAATTTTTTAAGCTCTGGTGTTATCTCTTCAGAGATAGCTTCCATAGAATATGATGATCTATTTTTTTGTTCAAATTTCTTAAATAATAATAAATAATCTATTGATGATCTCCCACCTAATATTAATTGTTTTTTAATATTACCATATTTCCTCTTAGATTCTTTATAATATGGGCTGGGAGCACTAGGAAAAGATAATTTATTGGCTATTGTGATTCCACATGTTTTAATTAACCTTTCATATAAGTATGGGACATCATACCCGTCACTATTCCACCCAGAGATTATATCAGAATCTTGAATGGCATTAATATATTGATGTAATAATTCTCTCTCATTTTTACATATTATAATATCACATATATCATGTAATTCTTGTGGAATATTGGCACTAGTCCATTTATTATTTGATGGTAACACTACGAATTGCTTAAATTTTTCCGAATTGGTCTGATATAGGGATACTGCACTAACAGGGGCATATGGATTATGAGGATATGGGAACCCTATTGCAGGATCATAATCAACCTCTATATCGAAATATGAACAATATATATCGGGAACTAAAAGATTTTTATAGTTATCCTCTAATATTTTAAATTGTGGAGCTATATCAGATTCTAATGTTAGTATTCCTTCACTCTTAAGCTTTTTCTTTGTTGCATAAAATTCATAACTATTATCAAATGATGCTTTTGATAATTTATTACCATATATATCTTTAAATTTTCCCCCATCATCAGGATAATAGAAATAGTATGGGGCATTATATCGTTTTGTGATGCGCTCCCCAGTAGGAGAGCGTTCCCAAACAATAACTTCGTTATTCTTCCTATCCACCTTTGATAATGCAGCAGATATATATGAATTCTTTATCATGAAACTGTATTATGCGTCAGGAGTTTCTACAATTGCTTCATATAGTGCTTCAAAATCACTAAGTTCATTAGATACATCCCAATAATTATCATCCATTATCGTTTTTGCAATTTTTGTTATAATTTTCTTTGGAATATTAAACTCTTTGTGTATAGTAGCTACACAATCTTTAATATACTCTTTTTTATCTGCTATAAATCTACCAGCTCCAACAATTTCATCTAATGCTAATTTAATTTTTTGTTTGTCATTTATCGTTGAGGGTATGTTAATTTGTGATTCTGTCATAATGCATTTCCTAGTTAATGAGGATATTATACCATGACAATTTATTTTTAAAAGGGGGACATCGAAAAATTAACCATTTTGTGGGTTTCCAGGCATAAAATTATTAGGGTTGTATATATAGGGATCTTTAGATGTTAAATAATGTTTCACTATATTCAATTCTCCAATATTAATTTTAGAAAAACAGTATTGGAAATTATTATTTGATGGAAATAATATACTAGTCCCCCTAGAAGGGTGAATGCTAAAGTTATGTGTTGAAAATTCTAAGTTCCCCCCCATGACCTCAAATCTAGGATCAAATGGTAATTCATCCTGAAAATCATTTAAAAATGTTATTATTGTAAAATCTATATCTTTAGTTTTAAGCCATTCACCATTTATGTATTCTGAGTTATCACATATTATTCTTGGTGTTACCCAATCACCATATCTTTCATATTTACCTTCTGAAATATATTCTATTGTGGTATCAAAACAAATCTCAACTTTAGATATTATTGCCATGTATGAACTTTCAATCCTAATATCAGATAAACTATTTAGCTCTGATATTGGAAAAGTTTTTGTATGAGCTTCATTAATATTTCTATCAATAAAATCTTCACAATCTAACGGAGATAGTATATCTGAAAATATTAAAAATGGACTTTTTTTACTCATACATATTATACTCAATTGAGAGATTATTATATATTAATTAATATTTTATATCAAGCTCCGGGAATGCCTGTACGTGTAGTTATTAATCCATTTTGCATTGGAGTAGCTTCTTTACGGTCAAGAGCAATCTTCACTTCCCTGTCATAAGTTTGTTTATTTTTAGCCATCTCTAATTTAGCATCTAATTCTTTTAATGCTGCTGCGCGTTGCTTCGACTTAAATGCTTTAGCAATGCTATCATCATTTGGTAAAATTTGAAATTTATTATTTATGTTGCTTCTTTGAGAATTTAAATCATTAATTGTATCTGATGACTCATCTTCCATCATTAAAGTACCAATTACATTATCTAAATAAGATTCTCTAAATGTACTAGATCCCAATTTACTTTGAACATTATATTTTGCAATATCAGCCAATTTTTTTGCTTCTTTTTTCTTTTCTTTTTGTTCATCTGCAGCAAGTTCCATTTTAGCCAATTCTTCCTGATTGTATAATTCTTTATTGGCTGCTGCTGCTGTAAGTTCTGCCTGTTTTTCTCTTGATTTTTCAGCCTCTGCATCAGCTTGTGCGCGTTTTGCCTCTGCATCAGCTTTCATCATTCCTAATACTGAATTAATTAAACTTATTTCAGTATTATCTTCTTTTGAAAAATCTTCCACAGATTCTAAATCATTTTCATTTGGTTTATCTTCGTCGCCGGTTGACATTGTTTCACTTTTACTGGAGTCTGCTGAGGGTTCAGAATTTTCAATCTCTGAAAATGTTTCATTATCGAGATTATTATCAGTAAATTCATTTTTATCATTAACTGGTGGGACTGGAAATTCACCATTTGTTGATATTTCATCAGCATTATAAATTGCATCTTGTGGTATTTTAGGAAATTCTACATCTACCAATTCAAATTCATTTCTTAAATTATATAATAATTCAGGTAATGACATCTGTTTTATTGATGTTCCATTATCAGTATTATTTTTATTAATTTCTAACTCTTGTGCTATTGCTTTCTCAAACTCTTTAGCTTGGTCTGAGCGTACAGTAACTCTCATTATATTACCTTTATCATCCTCGATACCATAGGATATTACAGGGTTTTTACTATCAGTATTGTTTATATCTAACGCTTTTAACCTAGATACTACATCAGCATTATCATAATTTTCTGATATAATATCACGTAAATGCTGTAATAGATTTTTCTTTTTCTTTTTCTTTTTAATCTTTCCTTTATTATATTCATTTATTTTTTTAGCTAAATCTAATGTAAATATAGTTGATGACGTATTAGGCTGTTTATCAGAACTATTATCAAGTCTTGTTATTGTTTTTATATTAGAAAATTGTGACATGTTTACTGCTATTGATCCGGCACCTACTGATCCTGCTGTAGCAGTTTCATTGATATTGTTTATTTTCATTAATTAATCCGCTAATAAGTTATTTGTATTTATCAAAAAATAGATAACGTTTCATTGAATTCATATTATTAATAAAAAATAGATCGTTCAGTAAGTATCCAAAAAGATAAATCATTTTTATCGCACAATAATTTACATGCTTCCCATTTAGCTCTATTTACTGCAAGAACATAATTTTCTTGTAATCTCACAATAGCCTTTTTTGCTTTTGATGGTATAGTTTGTTTATATGGTTTTATTTCTATTATTGCCCTAACAAATTTATTATCTTTATCCACATATTCCACATACAAATCCGGCCAATAATTTGCCTTCCTTATTTTATTATTTTCTAGTGGCTTAATATATGGAATTGGGAATGGTTCTGCTTCCCACCCAAGAACTTTCATATTATTATCACAAAATGAAAATACCTTTTTTTCCCATGACGACCTATATAATATTTTATTAATATTATCTCCCATATATTTATGAGGGTTATTTGGGGTATAGAACCCTTTCCTAGACGTTCCGAGAGACATTTGATGGGTTGATATCTACTGGGCGAACTCCTTCAGTAGGAACATCTAGGGACTGTTTCAGTTTGACCTGTGCTGCATCACCCCTACTATACGAAATATTTACATAATCATACACGAATGATAATTTAATTGCCGCTGTTTGACTTGTGGTCATATCTAACCCATCAGGAGAAAATATTTCAATTTTTGGGTTAATATAATCATAAAATACTTGCTGTGGTATTGATTTATTATTTGAAAATACATTTAACATATGATGTGTTATTCGTATGGCTTCAAATGGTCCATTAGGATCAATATATGGACCTATCGTAGATGCTTTAAGCCCCTCATTTTGTAAATTACTAGCCATAGTTTTATTTATTGATGTGATTGGGCTAATGTAATTTAAATACTGGGTATAAATTAAATGTGCGCGATGCTGTACATCATCATAAAATTCTATATCTAACCCACCAAAATTTACTTTAGTGGCAACTTTTACTCTATAATTATAATAATTTACATCTTCATAAATTACATGTGGTGATGGGCGTGTTGCCTTTTTAAGGCCAAATGATAACTCATGTAAATCATCTCCCATAGTATTCCAAACATCAATACCTTCTCTAGGAAATAATCTGATAGTAAATAAAAAGTTTGTTTTAGATTGGTCATAATTACCAAAATCATCTAAAATATCTCTCCTCAAAAATGGAAATATATTATTTCCACTTCCACCTATCCCAGTACCAGATGCTGGAGAATCAATTAATCTCCATGAGGGGGTAAATATTTTTGGGTTAGCCACGAAGCTCACTCCATATAATTATGCAACATTTATAGTTGAGTTTGATGTGGAATTATATATTATACCAGTATTGCTCTGTCTTGCTAAATCATATGTTAGGGTTAAAGTAATTTTAACCTGTTCATCTGCACCGTAATCCATTGCGCCGTAATCTGGATCGGAAATCCACATACCCTCATAAGCCCATGATTCAAAGATGGTTTCATTACCATCAAGCATATCGGCTCGCATTGCGAACTTATATAATTGTCCTGCTGGCGACGCAGGCAGCATGGGGGCGGAGTTTAACCCTATTAAACGCTGCTGTTTCTCTAATTGGTTTTGTATAGCTATTGAAACTTGACCACCAGTATCATCAACGATTGTTACTGTTGTGGGATCAAATTTATATTTCCCACCAATATATGCTGTTGAGTTATAACGATCTTGTGTTATTTTAGCTATTGTAAATTTTGGTCTATTAAAGGAAATTGCCTGCACTTGTAAGCTATCTCCATCCACAACCCCATCACCGAATCCCAGAAATGTTAATCTCCAACGATTTTTGAGCTTAGGCTGTAGAATACCTGTCCCATTAACACCAAAATCACCCATTACTGCCATTGAATTTCTCCTGAGTTTCCTTACACTGTATATTTATCAGTTTATAGAAAAAGACGAATTTAATTTATTTTTATTAATGCAATAAATAGGAATAACAATAGGATATTATTAGCATGTCATTATCATTTAAAACATTTATTTCTAAATATTATTTGATAGAAAATGCAAAATATTTCGATGAATCTAATTTATTAATACAAAAAATAATAAGCAATATTAATAATTTTTATATTTCCGATAACAACGATGAGATAACATTTAATGTTGGTAAAGTGGTGGGCGATAATCACTATAAAAATTTATTAATTACAATATTATTTAATTCAAAAGAATCGAAGGTTGTATTAGGAAAAAATAAAGATGGTGATAATTATACCATATTGATATATTACCCTGGAATATTTACCAGAGATAAATTAGCACGATTTTTATCAAGTCCCGTTATTGTTGATATGGTATCTAAACAAATTATAACATATTTAACCAAACATTTATGGATTAATACTCCAGAACCTAATAAATTAGAACAACTTCATATATTAAATACTCCTGATGGGGTAGAAAATATATATAATAGAATATTACAACATGTCAAAAAGCTTAAAGAATTATTCAAATCGTCCGATAATACTTTGAAACGTAATGCAGCGACAAAATCACCAAACTTATTAGATTATCAAACATTGGAATCATCAGAACAATATCTTAAAGATGATATATTTGGAAATTCATTTTCAAAATTTTTTAAAAAGATAAAACCTGTTGAATTTGATGACCTAACCCTAGCTAATGCTCGTGTAATACGAATGAGGTTAGAAGATTTATACAATGATGCTTTGTTTACGTAAATTATAATCTCCAATTATTACCCATAATGTTTATTAATGTGCGCTTCCCATCTGGATATATGATGCAATGTGTATGCATCCATGAACTGGGGCCACTTACATATCCTAAATTCAATGCACAACTAAGTCCAACTTGATAACACCCTTCATAAATGTTCGGGCTATGTGCATGTCCTATTATAGTTTTTGCACCAATTTTTGATAGTGATTTTGCACTCCCTCTCGAACCATTAATTCCAGCGTCTCCATGATATGCCAACTCAATATCCTTGACAATAAAAGAATCATCCCTTTGTAAAAATATTGTAGTTTCAATATTTTTTAACCCTTGTTGAGAATCAGGATGCTTACACCAAAATTCGAATGGATCTATAGTTTTATATGATGTTTCTGTTAATTTTATATTTTTCAATAGGTTATATTTCATATAATAATAGAACCTAGCATTTTCTGGGTCTGTTTTTGGGTATGATTCTTCTAGCCAACGATCAAATGCCTCGTCATGATTGGATTTGATAAGAACATTAATAGAAAATTCAGTAGATATATTATCTAAAAAATTCGCAACTTTCTGTAATTCACCCTCAATATTATCATTCCCGTTATGGTGTAATGCATACCTGAATAATTCATTATCTATATTATGATGATTTCGTGAATTAAAATCTTGAATGTCATGGAACACTAAATATTTGGGTTTTAACACATTAGACATTGAATCATTATTTAAATAGGTAGCGTTCAGAACATCATTATCCATAAACTCGGAATGGGAATCTCCTGCTATTAACGCTTCAACTCGTATATTATTAGTGACTGTTGTACTAGAATACAACTTATCCAAATCATAAAAGCTGCCATCTATTCCAGCATGTATATGACGAAGATGAAATATTTCATCACTTTCTATTTCTACTATAATGGCAGCAAAACTATGATGAAATGCCCCTTTCCAACCAACATTACTATCAGTATAATTTTGAATAGTAATACATCCTGTAGTTGATAATATTTTCGGAAGTATGTTTGCTGGTGTTGCAACAGTAGACCATTGTATTTTTGGATGGCCGAATATACCAGAATAACTCCCAGTATATGAATCAAATCCTGATAACGGATTTGTGGCTGTGGGACGTATTTTTATATTTCCTAATATCTTTAATTTATTATTTAATATTAATTCATTAAATAATAAATGTTTTGATATTGTATTATCCCACCAATCATTATCTTTAGCTGCCAATGACCAAATTGATGTTGGGTTAGCATACCTAAATGGGATGATTAATAATTCAGCATTTCTAATATCACAATAATGTTTTATAGATTTTAGAAATTTATGATTTACAGGGGTTGCATTTTGGGCTGATGTTATTACATATATATTTTTATTGATTGTTGTATTGTGTTTGCCTTTAATAATATCACTTGATAATTTATGGTATGTATCCCATAAACCTGTTAATTTCAATGAATCTAATTCACTTGTATCTGATCGCAAATGTTTTAACTCTACTCCATTTTTGCGTTTTAATTCTGATCGTCTTTTTTGTAATGATTTTACTTTCATACCACTCATTAGATTTGCTAATTGTTCCAACGATATTTTATTAATCAGTGCAGATTTATAAAGAATTAAAAATTCCTCAGTTGACATTTTAATCATTTATTATTCCTTTTTATTGCTAATAATTTTAGATTCCCCATCGATTGAATTTACAGTTTTCATCTCAGAAAGTTTAGCTATTAGATCAGCAGTTGTACTCATAAAGGCTTCTTTGACTACTTTCTCAGTGGCTTTTTTCTCAGAGAATTTCAGTTTATCTTTATGTTCTTTTAATTTTTGTTTTTGTTGTGAAGCACTTAATGCTGTATTCAACGCACCTGCAGCAACTTCTGCTAAACGGCTTAAATATCTAGTATCAGTATTGGTACTATTCATCTCAGTCGATAACATTTCATACATGTCAAGTGCTTTATCTAAAATTTCTTGTGTAGATGCTTCTATTTCTTCATCTTTCTCATCATAATCAATATATTCAACCAATTCACAGTCTCTTTCCATATTTACAATTTCAGTAGTATCATTAGTTATATTAAATGCATCTTCAAGTTTATTAGCTTTTATTTTCTTAGATACTTTATCTTCCATAATTAATTTATGCTTGTAGATTCATCAATAATAAAATCTGCCCACTCTTGGGGTATTAAAGATCCAACAGTATGTAAATACCAATCTGGAAATGAAAATAATGCATTTATTTTATCAGCGATATAAAATTTATACTGTAATGTTCCTGTTAATGGGACATTTACATTAAACGATTGTTCAGCCCAATCTTTATATCCCAGTATACTTTCCATGTTATGCATTATATACTTATTATATTCTACAATACTAACACTTAGTAATGTATATTGAGGTTCTGATATATTAGGATTTGTGATACTAATCATCAGAAATTTCATCTGGTATTAATTTCAATCCTTCGGGATCATCAACTATTGGAGTTTTAGTAGCAATATTATCTTTAATTAACTGTTCTATTTGCATAGATTTCAATTGTATTGCTAAAGTTAGCATTTCCCCCTTATATAATAGGTTATTGTGATCCTGTCTAAAATGATCTAACGTGTCAATTTCATTACGTATACTTTCGGGTAATGAAGTTACTGCAATTGACTCATTGGATGAATTGTTAAGTATTGATATAGTTTTTTGTATTTGTAACGGCTTATCCATTTGTATTCCTTAATTATTAAAGTATTCATTATATATCTATATTAAATAATATCAATTTATATTGATGACATTAAATTAATTAGGTCGTAATCAGTATTTATTGTAGGTTTTCCTTGGTGGTGTTTATCCTTTGTTGGTAAATCTCTAACTTCTGGTGGTATTATTATTACCTTTTCTCTTCCAACATTCTTAATCATTTTCAAGGTTGATTGTTTGTATCCATTATTCCCATCATCTGTTATTTGCAGATTTATTGGGTTGAAATTTAATGATATGGATTTTCCAGTAGCTGATGATGATCTAGCCTTGAGAAAATGCAATTGCATGACTCCTTCAATTCTCATCTCATCACTCATATATAATGAAATATAATTATCAACACTATTTAATTTGGATAGACCGCCCGCAATGTGACTTTGATTTCGTTTTTCTGTTTTCAATCCTTCTCTATTTTGTTGTGATGCCGATAACATAATTGCATTATAATCCATACCAATCTCATATAATTCTTCAGATTTTAATTTATCTTGTTCCGATATGCTAAGATTTGATACCCCAGCATTTGGTGCCATTACATCCAAATAATCAACAATTATTACGTCAGGCAATCTTTTATATTTCAATTCATAATATTTTAAATATGCTCGTATATCATTACTTGTAGATCCATTTTTTAATCTTGCTATTTGATATGATCCAACCCCATTATTCTTTTTAATCTCTAACTTATTAGTTGCTTCTTCTATATGCTCTTTCCATGTGTCTACAGGCGTTCCAGCAATTATTGATGCTCCTCGTATAAAAATCATATTTCTGTCTAATTCTAATGATATGTACAATATATTATATCCTTTATCAGAGAAATATACTCCTGCATTAGTTAAAAATATTGACTTCCCTCCACCTGAATTAGCAGATACTAAAGTA
>VAOX01050336.1_pt1 | contig 11485 bp, 10 predicted proteins | sample 3393891 | NCBI WGS metagenome assembly VAOX01 (sample SAMN08290429, study PRJNA428436) | hydrothermal vent metagenome | isolation source: Deep-sea hydrothermal vent chimney | place: Indian Ocean: Southwest Indian Ridge | depth 2822 m m | reverse complement strand
TCGTTGATGGACCGTGCACACTACTTTGTGCGCACGCATTGAGATAATGCGCAAGCGGCTTTGTCAATGATGGCACCGGTGTGTTTGTGATCTGGGAGTTTGGCCGGTCTCTACTTTTGCGGGTCGCCTATACTGTGCGGATGGCCATCAGGTTCCGGGCTAGCCTTTCGCGAATTTTGCGTGAAGCGTCTTCGGAACCACCATGGAAGATCTCGATTCATCGATTACGATCAACCGGAGTTAAGATTATCGTTCTTGATTTTGACGGGGTTTTGTCACCGTACGGCGACGATTGGCCGTGTGTGCTCATGTCGGATTGGATTGACCAATGCATCGCGCAGTTTGGTGAAACCAACGTATTCATTCTCAGCAATAACCCATCGTTGGCCAGGATCGAATTCTTCCGGAAACGTTTCTCTGGCGTCCGATGGTTGACCGGCTTTCGGCAGAAGCCGTATCCGGATGGTCTTGAGTATGCTATTTCTCTCAGAAAGGTGATGCCTCAGGAGGTGTTGCTGGTCGATGACCGGCTGGCGACTGGCGCGCTTTGCGCGTGCATCGCGCGGACACGCATTTGCTATGTTCGTCGGCCGATCGTGGCACTATCTAATCGTACCGCTAGCGAACTCTTCTTTATGACGTTGCGGGGAATGGAACGTTTATTGTTCGGTTTGTTTTGAGTTCCAGTTTCCCATGTCATGGTGCGAAATCTTGGCGTTAACCGCCGCCGCGTGGGCCATGTAGGGACAATCGTAGTTTTCGCACGCCGCGCGCGGCGAAGAAAACGCCAATCGCCAAAAAAATCAGGAAAAAGATATTAAACAACGGCAAGTGGCTATAATTCCTATCGACTTTCTTGAGTGCGACAACATTCGGAAAAAGAGATAGCACAGTCATGCGCCAGCCGTAGTAAGTTATGAGTACCCACGGCTTCTTGTCTTTCGTGGCGAATACCTGGGCTTGACCGCTGAGATCGGCACTGTTGAACTTGAAGTAGGGCGGCCATCCCCATCCAGTGTCCTCGTTTCGGTACACTCGCGTCTCGCCATCACGCGTGATGACGGTAATGAATCGTATGTCGCGGTTCTTGCTGATCTTATTATAGGTTTTGACGATTTGCACGACGTTGGTGCGCGGCAAGTTGTAGTACAGGAAAAGCGCGATAGCCATGGCGAGCACAGCTATGACCCCATACATTGCTCTTCGTAAAGTTGTCACCCTAGGTTCTCCTTGGTGTCAGCGCCACTATCTTTTACGGGCGGGCTGCTCGATGCAGAATGAGGAATGCTACTGCCATTTACCAAAAATGCATAGTGCTACTTCACGATAACGTTCTGTCCTTCCCTACGCGTAAACACGATTTCCGTTGGAAGGGGCGATCAGGCGACAACGTTATTTTTGACGAGACCTATGTTGTTGTCGGCTAGTTCTTGTTGAGACGAATTTCAATCGGTAATCTCCAAAAACTGAATGACCACAAAATACCAACGAATTAGCCGCTTAATCACCATCATGCGCGCTGCTGCTGGCGAGCAACGCGTTGATGGGGACGTGGCGCTGTGCCGCTAGTGTCTTGAGATAGCGAATAACCTGACGATAGGTAGCGATTCCTCGCTGGGCAATCCAAACTTGGCGGAATTGTTCCGCACCAGCGACTTTGAGTAGGTCAGTTGGTGTGTATTGGTTATGCTGCCCTGGCAACAACCTAAGTGTTGCTCGATCGAGGTTGTGGTGCGCTGGACAGTTCCGGCCGGGATTATAGCGTATGGCGATCTTGGGTGTGGCAGCGGTGTAGGGAGTCATGTCTGGTTTCGTTCGCCAAATTCCTTGGATAACTTTGGCGTTAGCATCCCATTGCGACATAGGGGGGATGCCGGTAATAGCCTCAATTGTGCGTAGCAGATCGATTTGCGAATAATGATTGGTGTTGAGTACGCCATGTTTTACCCATGGGCCGATCATCAGCGCGAAGCTTCGGTGGGCGCTGATATGGTCGGCACCGGATTGTGCGTCATCCTCGGTAAGAATGACCAACGTATTTCGCCAAATTGGAGAACGGCTGAGGGCGGCGATAATCTGACCGGTGGCAAGGTCGTTGTTAGCGACGTAGTTGCCAGGGGATAGCGCGCAAGGGCGTAAACCGGCAGTGTGGTCATTGGGTAGCCAGAGGTAGGTGAATGTTGGAAAATTACCGCGGAGCAAGCGTGGCTTTGCCCAGGCGATGAAACGCCGTGCGCGCTCAGTGTCCGGAATGTTGATGTCCCACGCTGGGTAATTAACATCAGAATGTTGTCGTAGAGGTAGCGAAACCTGGCCATGCCGGTTGCGGCTGATGAATTCGCCAAAATTGGCGAACGAGACACTGTGAGCGAGCAGGTCGTTGAATAGATAAAGCCGGTAGGGGTACGCAATCCACGGATTGGAAAAATGCCGGAGCGCGGATAGATTGTGATAAATCGCGTAAGGTGCTAATGGGTTGCGCGGGTGAGATCGCAATGGTTGTGTCCAACCAGGGTTGGGTGTCATTCCACGATTGGAATAGTAGATGGGCCAAGTCCGCTCGATAAAATCAGAGTCAGTGGCGGCGGTGGTCCACTGGTGCGCTTGCGCGGTGACCTCGCCATCAACGAAAAAATTGGCAAATAAAGCATAGTGATCAGCCAAGCGGTAGAGATTTGGTAGTTCACGCGATCCATAAAGTGCCAGATGGGGATCGGCCCAGCGTCCGGCGCGCCGATAGCGGCCGAGGTCCTCATCAAATGTTTTGTTTTCCCGGAGGATAAAGACCACGTGTTTGATATGTTGGCGCAGCCGCTGGATGGTTGTGCTCTCGGCGGCAGTGCGCGCACGTTGCTGCTGGGAGCTGAAGCCATTGTTTGTAAGAACGCGGTGGGTTAGCCGGGAGAAATGGGACGCCAGTCCAGTTAGCGCGATGCGTTGGAGCGTTCCCGGCATCATGGTGCCGACCCATTGACGCTGAAGATTAGGGCCGTCACCTAGTCCTTTAGCTGAGGCGACAAAGAGCGCTTTACCATTTGTCGCAATAGCTGTTGGATACCAGGCGGTGGGCAGCAGGCCGAGCGGTTTTAGCGTATCGCGATTAAGGACTGCGATGTCATTATTTCCGGCGTTGGCGATGAATAACCGCTTTTTTGTGAGAGTGATCGCATCGGGATAAGTGCCGAGAGGGGCTTTATCGTAGGGCGCTAGTGAGACAGTGCGCAGCCGCTTAAGCGCCTGCGTGTCGATGTCCACCAATAAATCGGCGTTACTTGCCAGAATAAATACCCGCGCGCTTCCAGGAATCGCCTGCATGGCGGTGGGATGAACGCTTGCAGGCGTTCCCCCGACAGGGACTTTACCCGGCAATAGAGGAATGTGGCCGAGGATACGTAAGGAGCGGCTATCGAGCACGGTTACGTTATTTGCCCCCCAGTTGCTAACGACCAGACGTTTTCCTTTATCGGCGACAATGATCGCGAAAGGATAGGGGCCAGTATTGATATAGCGAATTTTCCCGGTTTTCAATGTGATGCGCGCCAAACTGTTGGACAACAGTCCAGTGACATACAGAAAACGCCTGGTGACAGCGACGCTATCTGGATAAAAATGGCGTGGCCGCGATTGATTTCCCTGATATTGATAAGGGTATTGCGTGGACGGGAAGGACTGCGCCCGCAGATGATAGCGTCGCACCACACGTAATGTGCCAGCGTGGTAGCGTAGCGCGAGCACGTCGTCGCTGACGCCACCGGCAGCGTAAAGTGTGCCATTGGCACCAAAGGTTAAACCTTGAAACAAGCTCTGGTATGCTAGTTTTGTTACCCTATTGACTATGGGCTGAGCGCGCCTGGGCGGTTTTGATCTATTACTACCGGTTAGCTTGTCACGGAAAGTTTGCACTTGGGCTAATGGCGTGAGATGCCGACTATCGTACAGCGTAATGGACTGCCGAGTGGATGCGCCGTTCGAGAGAATGGCGACCCAGCGGCCATGGACAGCAACCTGTGTGGGAAAATTGGGTGTTGCTCGTAATTGGCCGATGGGACTAATCCAACGCCCACTCGGGAGTTCGGCCGTCGGTGTTACAGCTTGGACCATATGATCCAGTGATTGTTGGGCGTACAGTGGTGTATTGATGCTAAACGCGGCAGCCACGAAGCTGATGACTGCTAGAAGATAATTATTTTTTACCATGAAGTAGCTAGGCCATAGTGGTTAGAGTAATACCCAGCCAAGTAAGTCGCTATTGTCGATAGAGCCTTGGGTGAGTTTTGGGTTTTCAGTGAGCACTCCTGATTTTCTAGGAGAAAAACCGATATCTGTGGAATGGTTGGCTTATTTTCTCTTCTCACAGCGTGTTGTGGGCCTGCGCATTGAGCGGTTGCCGGCGGACCCACGTCAAATTGGTAAAACTGAACAGCGAGAATGGGCATGCGATGTTTTTGGCCGATCCTTTGTAACGTTTCTTGCGATGACTGAGGTATATTTTTCCCAATAGGTAGTGAAGGTTCGAGTTTAGTAAAAACTGGTGCGTCTGGTCTTCTTCAGAGGTTAGTCTTGTATTGTTTTGAGAAAAATATCGCGTTTTTAAGGGAATGGTCGTGATCGGCACGGTACCAACAACGGTGTTTTCGCGAAGACACATAATTTTTTTCGCTAGATAGGCATTGGTCACCATGATGATGGATTTTATCAGCTGATGCGTTTCCGGCAGGAGGCTAATTTTGAGGCGTGTTGTGGTGTCGCCGATGGTGGCTTCACGATTGGCGACATCGCAGATAAAGCGGTAGATGGCCTGGCTGTCGTTGGGAGCACCTATCATCACCCCCTCATCGGGAGTGCCAGAGTATTGCTGTGCAGTAGACCGGCGCAGCGCCTGCTTTAGGCCAATCGGCCAGCGACCACGGCCACCACCGCTGGAACCGTGCGAGGCGATGGTGTTCGCCAAAACAGCTCGTGTGGCAACCGCTCCGATTGCTGACAAAAAACGGCCCCACTGTATTTGCCTGTTATTCGTCGCGGACCCCTGTTCAGAAAAACCTGTGCGCACCACTTTTCCCTTCAAGGGTGATTCCAAGTTCACCAAAGATGCCTGATAAATAAACGTGCTCTTAGAACGATGCCGTTAAGTTAACGCCAACAAATCGTGGGGCACCCTCTTGCACCAACTCATAGTTTTTTGATCCACCCTGTTTGCCATCAATGTAGGCATGAATAATGCTCTTCTTATCGAGAAGATTATCGACGTAACCGGTAAACTTGATCTTCCTGAACACGCTGCCACGTGGTAGCCAAGTATAGGCCATGTTGAGATTAACCGTTGCATAGGATGGAAGAGTGGTCGCACTGGTTGCTCCGCCCCTATAAGCCAGATATTGACTGCCGACGAAATGGGAACTCAGGCTTCCAGATAATGGGCCGTGTGCGTAATCTAACGCCAAATTTGCTGTGTACCGGGGTACGTCTGGGCGCGGCATGCCGCTAGTGACAATCCCGTTATTACCCTTAAAGTCACTGACGTATTTAGCTCGCGTGTATCCATAGCTGCCTTCCAGCAGGAAGTGCGCAAAGAGTGGTTTTTCTGCGGCCAAGGTGAATCCCTTGTAGTCGGCCGCACCGGAATTGTATTCCATTGTGGTTCCAGTCACGTCACTATAGGAGTAGCTGAAGATATGACTAAAACGCCGGTCGAATACTGAGAGTGATGCCTTTCCGATAACCCCACTATAACGGATCCCCGCATCAATGCTGTCAACATACTCTGACTTGACGGTGATTGGCGCTGGAATCGGTGTTTTACCAACAGCACTGTAGAGTGCGCTACTATTTGGTGCCTTATAGGTGCGCCCGTAGTTGGTATATAGCTCTACTGTTTTAATCGGGCTGAATGTTATGCCGAGAGAAGGCTCCGTATAAGTGAATGTCTTGCCCACAGCACCACCATATTTATAGTAGTATCCAGGTGCGACAGCTGACGTCATTGAGATGTGCACATATTTGACACCCGGGTAGACGTGTAGTCGCCCGCCACTTAGCGATACATTGTCCTGCACATAGCTATCGTAATAATCCTTGCCGTCATGCTCCAACCAGGCATTGTTGTATCCCATGACCATCGGCACTGGGGACGACCCGTACCAACCTTCCGTCGAATAATCCTTGGCCTGGAGAATCATGCTGCCCAAGGTGATGGTGTTGGCGGGCAACAACAGGCTTACGTGGGCTTTTGCCCCAACGTTATGGTAGTTATCGATATAATGTTGATACTGTGTTCCAGCGTAAGCCGAACCGAATTGTTGTGTTGCGAGGTCGGCGTTATAAATATTGAAATTTGATCCATAACCATTCAATGCCGCGGTGCTCTTAAGGTGTGTCGGCAAACGGTAGCCCATATAACTATTGCCGTAGGCCGAATTTGCATAGGCAGTGCGATCATTTTTCGTGCTATTGTAAAAGAATTTTAGCTCGCCAATGGAAAATGGATTTAGTAATGATTTTAATCCGAGAATCAGGTGCGTCGTCTGTGAATGAACAGAGTTGTTTTCGACATTTGTTGGGTACTGGTAATTTCGCCCATAGCGCTTAATCAACGCCAAAGGAATCATGTTGGGCATTCGCGCTTTCTCGTCATTATGCGCGATAATCAATTTTAGCTTGGACAAACCGCCATTAAATGGCTGGACAGCAGCGAGATAATAAGAATTAAGGCGTGCATAGATGTGCTGCTGAAACGAATTCGAATCCGTATAACCGTATTTTGCCAGAACTTTAAAGTTATTCAGCGTCGGAATAGCACCTGAATTTGCCGCAACGCCACCTGAGAAAACATGGCCGTGCTGCGCATAGGCCCCGCCGCCTAAATTCACCTTTATTCCAGCACGACGCGTCGGCAGAGCAGGACTGAAATTAATCGTACCACCAAGTGAGTTCAATGAATTTTGCTGCGGGGTGTTAGCCCCACTGTATACCTGTACCTTGCTAATCTGTCCGATTGTGATGGGCGTTACGGCGTGGTCGTCTCCTTCACCGTAAATGCCACCCCGGAAGGTGTTGATAATGGGCACGCCATCGAACGTAGTGCCTACTTGTGAACTGCTAAAGCCGTTCAGCGTAAACGCCGTATCGCTAGCCAGGAGATTGCCAGGCCCAGTACTTAGGACGTTAAAGCCCGGGATGTTTTTAAGGATGGAGAGCAGATTGCTTGATGGACTGGCCTGTTTTACCTTGACGTGACTAACCGTCGCCACAGCCTTTTCCGGAGGGATCTTTTTAATGACTTTCCTTACTCTGATTGTGGTGCCAGGCACCGTACCCACTTGATCTGGTTGAGCGAGCGCAATTGCTGGTAAGCAAGAGAACAAGGCCAGGCTACCGATACCCAGTCCCCTTGCTATGGATCGCTGTAGTTTTAAGTTGCTACGCTTACCTGTACTCACCGTAAATCTCCCTCAAGAATCTATCATGGCCGGTTCGATCAGCAGGATCAATTTCCCGGATACGCGGTGCACTCTACACCAGCAATATTGCGATCTTATGAAAAAATACGGTGGGATCTGGACATGTCTGAAAAAAGTAGACAGCACCATGCTCTTTAGGCTGGCATATTTTCATACCTCACGGGGCTGATATTTTCCAGTGCGCAATGCCGTCTTCGGGTGTTGCAATTCAAGACGGTATCTGACCCCGCAAGACCTGTTAAGATTATGTCTGGGAGACAGGCACTCGCTTGTGTTTGCCGACTAGCCTTCCGTGACTTGTTTTTCTATACTTCGGCTGCGTCAGCGTTTAGCGATACCCTCTGGGGAGTGAGCGGCGCATGATGGCGCGTATCGTTGAATTCAAGCGTGTGCTCACCACGGGTGAGTGTATTCGTGAAACTAAATTGACTGAGGCTGTATGCCTGATAACTGGTGTTTTGCCGTGATGAAAAATCGCATTTATTATTAACTCGGAGGGTTCGGCATGGATGTGACTAAACCGGCTGTTTTATTTCTTTGTACGGGCAATTCTTGCCGTAGCCAGATGGCGGAGGGATGGGCAAGGTTTCTGGGCGGCGAAGCGCTACAGGTTGCTTCTGCGGGCATCGAGGCGCATGGTAAAAATCCTCGCGCTATCCAGGCGATGGGCGAGGTTGGGGTGGATATTTCCGCTCAAGAGTCTACCCAGGTAACGGATGCCATGATTGCAGCAGCGGATATTGTCGTAACTGTTTGTGGTCATGCCGATGAACTTTGTCCAGTGCTGCCGCCAAACACACGAAAAGTTCATTGGCCATTGGATGATCCTGCCCTGGCGACGGGGACGGAGGCGGAAATTATGGCGGAATTCCGTGCTACGTGCGAGGAAGTGCGCGTCCGAGTGGGTGCACTGCTCCAGGAATTGCACCTGCCGCTTCCCGCTGGCGCTTGACCGTCTCAGGATACATTATCCATGTGCTGAAACCTTCCTGTCGCGCCGCCTGGCGCGGGCTTCCCTTTTATTAGCAATAAATTTGCGCTAAAATTACCGCTGCGAATAATACGGACATTGGATCATAAGCATGGGTCTTAACGCAATTATGGCGGTTGCCGCTGGCGCTGCCGCCGGGGCGTGGTTGCGGTGGGTATTGGGCATGATGTTGAACCCTTTGTTCCCGACCATCCCGCTGGGAACGCTGGCGGCAAATCTCGCCGGTGGTTATCTGATGGGGCTGGCAATGACCTACTTCATGGGGCACGGTCACATCCCCGCAGAATGGCGATTGATGATTATGACTGGCTTCTTGGGCGCGTTGACGACTTTCTCCACCTTTTCTGCTGAGATGGTGACGCTGTTTTCTCGTCAGCAGCTGTCCTGGGCGTTTGGTGCCATTTTTCTCCACGTTGCCGGTTCACTGACGATGACGGCACTGGGTATTCTTACCATGAAATGGCTGAGACACTAAGGCTTGAAGAGGGGGCGTATGCAGGGCGTTTATCTGAAATTTTTTATGACTGAACTCCAGAAACACCACGGTGAGTTGCTTTACGAGTGGTTGCTGGAACAAGCGAAGAAAATGGGAATTCCTGGAGGATCCGCGTTTCGCGCTATTGCAGGCTATGGTCGGCATCGCAAAATACACGAGGAAGCTTTTTTTGAACTGGCGGGTGATGTACCGATCGAGCTGAGCTTTTATTTGAGCGAGACCCAAGCAGCACAACTGTTGCAATTGGTTAAAGCGGAAAAGTTGAACTTGTTTTACGTAAAATCACAGGCGGAATTTTGCGGTAGCGGAGAATAGTACGTGCTGAATGAGACGATACACCGCGATTCCTATCGATATCATGCTTAAGAGAGTTGTGCGTGTCGCTGTTGGGCTAGGCCTCGTCATGACTTTTGCTACGGGAAACGGGTATGCTGCCGAGCGTGTAGTGTCACCGACAAGTTATAATTCCACAGCAAAAAGCGAGATTACAATGTTGGTAGTGACGAGTCCAGCTTTCACGCAGGCTGCGCCAATTCCACTGGAATATACTTGCGACGGCCAGGACATTTCTCCTCCACTCTCATGGCATGGCGTGCCGCCCAACACGCGTAGTTTTGCCGTGATCGTCGACGATCCTGACGCGCCCATGGGGACTTGGGTTCATTGGCTGTTGTTTGATATTCCAGCGACAGTATCCAGCTTGTCAGCAGCGATTCCGCAAACGGCGACTCTCGTGGACGGTAGTCGCTACGGCATGAATAGCTGGGGACAGCAGCGTTACGGCGGCCCCTGTCCGCCAAGTGGGACGCACCGCTACTTTTTTAAGGTTTACGCGTTAGACACGCAGCTTGCGCTTCCCGTCGGTGTAACGAACGCACAATTACTTCAGAAGATGCAGGGACATATTCTTGCCGAGGGCGAGTTGATGGGCACTTATCGCCGCCGCTAGAGGGCTGGTGATGACCGGAACATAGATTTTCATTCTTCGCCGGAGAATCTTCTGGCAATATCGTACTTCGTTTCTGCGAACATACTAGTTCACTAGCCTAGCTTTTAAGCGCTGTGGTGAGCAGCCCATTGGTTAAGCAAGCTACGGGCGGCGTCAATCACTTCTCCTGCCGTGAGGCCGACGGGGCCTTTTCCTTGTTGTACTAGCCGGTCGGCCGCCGCGCCGTGCAGAAAGACGGCGAGCAGGGTCGCCGACTCTGTATTAAGTCCTTGAGCTAGCAGCGCGCCAATCATACCGGCCAGGACGTCGCCCATTCCAGCACTGCTCATTCCAGGGTTACCGCTGGTGTTAATGTGCCAACGGCCATCTGGCAGAGCGCACACACTGCCAACACCTTTTAGGATAACGATTGTTTCCCACGATTTTGCCAGCATTAATGCGCACTCGATGCGTGCCTGTTGCACATCGGCGGTTGTGATCCCCAGTAGACGTGCCGCTTCCGCTGGATGAGGGGTAAGAATGGCGTGTCGGTGCCGCCGCAGCCCTTCTTGCAGCGATGGGAATTGTGCAATCAAGTTTAGGGCGTCTGCATCCAGTACTAGGGGAATACTGGATTCCAGTCGTCCCTCCAGTAGTCGTCGCGCCAGATCTGATTGTCCCAGCCCAGGCCCAATTACCAGACAACTGAGAGCAGAAAGATGGATCAGCACCTCTGGCGGGTATAGCATTAGCTCTGGTTGCAGCAGATCTTCGCCGATGGCGTGATCAGTCAATAAGCCAATAACCACTTTTCCTGCGCCACATTTCAGCGCGGCGCGCCCTGCCAGCAATGCGGCTCCGGTCATTGACTCGGCACCACCAAGAATACCGACACTGCCGAATTGCCCTTTGTGGGTATTGGCTACTCGGTGAGGAAGCAAGCAGGCGACGGCAGCACGAGTTAGCAAGCTGCCAGCGCTGGGCGGTGAATACTGTGGATCGATTCCGAGTGAGTCAAGATGGAGTTCGCCGCAGTGGTCAGGCCCATCGAGCGTTAGCAATCCCGGTTTTAGTCCAATAAAAGTCAGTGTGGTGGTGGCGTTTACCGCGATACCACGGACTCGTCCCGTATCGCCACACAGTCCGCTGGGTAAGTCGATGGCTAGGATCGGTGTGTCCAAGTCGTTTATTTGTGTGACAATGTGAGCATAATGATCGCTTAAGTCACGGGTAAGGCCGATACCGAATAGGCCGTCAATAATAAGATCACATGTGCTATTTGTTGGAATTTCCGTCAGTAACTGTCCACCCGACGCTTGCCATTGTGTTAAGGCTTCGGTGGCGTCTACGGAAAGCTGGCTGGACTCTCCGGTGAAAACAACACTAACCGTATACCCTGCAACCTTTAGGTGATATGCGGCGACCAACGCGTCTCCTCCGTTGTTGCCAGGCCCCGCGATAATTAACAGCTTGTCACCATTATTTAGCCGTTGCCGCGCCAGCTCAGCGATCGCTTGACCGGCACGTTTCATTAGTTGCTGCCCGGCAGCTTGTTGTTCGATGGTGCGAATTTCCCGGCTGAGATACACGGGATACGGCGGTTCGGTTGG
>VAOX01037977.1_pt1 | contig 11515 bp, 13 predicted proteins | sample 3393891 | NCBI WGS metagenome assembly VAOX01 (sample SAMN08290429, study PRJNA428436) | hydrothermal vent metagenome | isolation source: Deep-sea hydrothermal vent chimney | place: Indian Ocean: Southwest Indian Ridge | depth 2822 m m | reverse complement strand
TGGGCATGATCTTCCGAAAATACATTCCCTTTGCACCATTCGCCTAGGGTATTTATATTTAATTTTGCACAATATGGACGCACCGCCCACGTCACCTGTAAGGGAGAACACGTTGATTCTGTATATTTTGGTCCTGTCGTCGAGCCCATAAAATCAACAGCATGTCCGGTTCCGACAGGCAAAGACTTGGCTTGATGCTGCCCTTTCACCATATTACCGCCATAGGAAAAATCATTAAAATTCAATGCTGATGAATCATTAACCAAAGTAAAGACTTGTGTTTCTACACGTAAATCTGGATTTGCACATTTTTTACTTAAACACGAACCTAAGCCATGTCCGGGTTTGATCTGGCAAGATGTGTGCACCCAATGTACTTCTATTGTGTCTCCTGGCTTTAACCCTTTACAGATTTTTTTTGTTGGCTTTTTAAGTTCTCCCTGACTGAGATGTTTACTAACATTACATTGATAACCTCCACCATGGCCATGTTTTCCTGCTCCAGCATAAATAGAAAAATCTTTTGCTTTATGTTCTGCATTGTTATGAAAATGAATATTACACAAATTCATGTCTTTCGATTTTGGTGCCAATGTAAATATTTGTGGGTTTTTGCCTGCCACACCATCAATGTCTCGCGGTGTTTGAGGTCCAAAGCCTTTACATGCAGGGCCAGCTTTTACTTCTGTAGAAGTATGGTGATGATTACCTTCATGCTTTGGAGTATGCCCACTCTCAGAAGCAAAACTAATAACTGCCATACTATTTAATGCTATAAATAAAATAATCCTTTTACAAAAACGCATTACCATTTTTTTATTCCTTATGTAAGTAATAACAAAATACATATTAGTTTAAAACGTAACAAATAGACGTCTTGTTGTAGGTTGCAACATTATTATTGTTTAATAGCTTTCATAATGCAGAATTTTTTATTCGCAGCAATGATTTCACAATTTTTAAATATCTTTTTCAACTTAACATGATACCCAAGATGTCGATTTCCGATAACCCATAGTTCACCATGCTGTTTTAGCACTAAATACGACTGTCTAAACATTCTCCAAGCAGTATCATCGCCTATTGCATTGTTTTGATGAAAGGGAGGGTTATTTAAAATAAGATCAGCACTGTTATTTTTTTCACCATCTAAGCCATCACTTACTTTAAACGAGGCAACATTATTTAAATCGACATTAAAATTAATGTTTTCTTTTGCTGATGCGACGGCCATATAGGATTCATCAACAAATAAAATTTCGGCATCTGGGTTTTTTTCAAGTGCGATTAAACCAACAACTCCATTACCACATGCCAAATCAATGATTTTTTTATACTTTTCATTTTTAGGAATATGTTGTAAAAAAAAACGAGTACCAATATCCAAGCTATCTCTTGAAAAAACATTAGCATGGTTTATTATTTTATAACCTGTATTTTCTAAGATATAATCTTTTGGATAAACGCTTTCTTGTTCTGTAATAGCTGGATCATTATTAGGGAAAATCAACCTTGCCTTTTTCTTCGCTAAGGATGTTTTTGTTACACCAATATATTTCTCAAACAACTTTAATGTTGATGTGTGAATAGATTTTGCCATACCAGCAGCAATAAGTTTTGTATTTGAAGAAAATATAGACTTTAAACGTATAAGTTGTTCTTCTAACAGGGCATGGCTTTTGGGTGTTTTCAATAAAATAAAATCATACTGTCCTTCTGGCGAGTCAAGACTATTAGTCACATTAATGTCAACAGAAGACAAATTATTATGTATTAAGTTATTTTCGATCGCTTTTTCAGATAACCATGAGTCAGTCCAAATCGTTAAACCATGTTGTGCAAGAGAACATGTTAAAGCACCAAAACTATCGTTAATGATGAGTATTTTATAAATTTTATCTGATTCAGTTTTAAGATGATTATCATAAAAAAAATTAAGCAGATATTCATCTGCAGCGTCCCATGCTTGAAGAACATCTTTTTTTACAGATGGATAACGATTAAGTTTAAATTCACCTTGAGGTGTTTTAATAAATTCCATACGAATAGTATATTTCAAGTATAATTAAAAAAAGAAGAATATTTCATTATCAAAAAATCAATACGACTCCCCCCAAGAAATCGTTTGTTCTAATTGTTCTATTTTAAACTTTTGATCTGAAATAACATATTTTACTATATCACCAATAGACACCATTCCAATTAACACATCATCTTTTATAACTGGTAAGTGTCGAAAATGATGTTTTGTCATTACCGCCATACATTCATCTATCGGCTGATCTGGCGATGTATGATAAACCTTAGCCGTCATAATTTCTTTTACTTTTGTGGCTTTTGATGTCTTACCTTTGAGTATTACTTTTCGCGTGTAATCACGCTCAGAAATAATACCAATCAATTTATTATCCACTACAACCGGCAAAGCTCCCACAGATTTCTCACTCATCTGTTTAATTGCATCATACACAGAGTCATCAGGTGATATTGTCCAAATTTCATTGTTTTTCGTGGCTAACAATTGTTCTATATTATTCATTGTTTCATTCCTTGTATTTTAGTCTGCCAAATTATTTTTAATTTCTTCACACAGAGATTTCATATTAAAAAACAACTTATCAATTTCAACTTCATTCTCTCTTATTACTTCATATTCCAGTTCTGCCGCAGATTTTGTAATATTAGGGTAGCCCATTGATGTACCCACTCCTTTTATTTTATGGAGCTCATCTTTCATGTTTTTCCAGTTTTTTTGATTTCGCGCTTGTTCAATAAAACTTAATCGTTCAGGAAGCCCATCAATAAATATTTTTGATAATGCCTGTAACTTAGCGCTTCGGCTTTTATTGTTTTTCATATCACCTTTTGATTCATTACTGTCTATTTCAAGATATCGATACACCATATGAAATAATTTTTCTTTAACAATAGGTTTTGTTAAAAAATCGTCACACCCTGCTTTAATGCACATATCGTAATCACTTTTCATCGCATTTGCCGTTAAAGCAATAATAGGGTTTTTGTAGTTATTATCTCTTAGTATTTTAACTGCTTCTAATCCACCCATAATAGGCATTTGCATATCCATAAAAATCAAATCATAAGAACTATTTAAAGCCTTATCTAATACTTGCTGGCCATTCTCTACAAAATTTATTTTTGCACCAATATCAGACAGCAATATTGACAACAGTTGCTGATTTTCATGATTATCCTCTGCAATAAGAATATTCCCTTTTACTGTATAAGTGTAATCAAAGTGATACTTAATATGATCACTTTTTTCTGGCAACTCCGGAGTTCCGACTATTAACTGCTGCTTATTTATATTACCTGTGTTTATACTAACGCAAAACTGACTTCCGATACCAATAAGGCTTTCAACCGTTATTGTACCCCCCATTTTTTCTGCGAATTGTTTTGAAAGAGAAAGACCTAAGCCTGTACCACCATATTTACGTGTTGTTGATGAGTCCGCTTGTGAAAAGGCATCAAACACTTTACTAATCTGTTCTTCGGTTAAACCTATTCCTGAATCAATCACGGTAAAAAATATTTTTTCATCATCTATATTACAATGTATTTTTATACTTACTTTGCCTGCTTGGGTAAACTTAAGTGCATTACTGCATAAATTTAAAATAATTTGTTTGATTCTCAGCATGTCATTACAAATTACGTTAGGTATAGGGAAATTATACTCAATATAAAATTGTATCCCTTTTTCCATATATTGATTTTTAATTGTTTCTTCTACATCAGTCACTAGGTCAACAGGAGAAAAATAAATATTTTCAAATTCCATTCTATTGGCTTCAATTTTAGATATATCTAGAATGTCATTGATTATTTTTAATAAATGCTTGCCATTTTTAATGATTATCTTTGTAATGCTTTGACGGTCTTCAATTTGGTTAGAGGGCTCAGCTAAAGCTTCTGCGAAACCAATGATTGATGTTAGCGGTGTTCTTATTTCATGACTCATAACAGCTAAAAATTCTGATTTTATACGCGTTGCCTCTAGTGCTTGTGCTGAAACTTTTTCAAGTTGCTTGTTTTTAATTAATAATTCATTATTTTTTTCGGTTAGTATTTTTGAAACAACACGTGCAATGCCCCAGGCAAATAATGCAATTACAAAACCAAATAAAACAGACAACAATAATGTTGAAGAATATTGTTCTTTGCTTTCCCTAACAAACTCTTCAATATTATTATTTTGTAATGCAATCAAATCACCTAATAAATTATATACATTTTTTTGTGAAGTTTGAGCTCGCAATATTAATGTGCGACCTTTTTTTGAATTAGAATATTCCATGAGGTAGTCAATAGCAGAACGATTTGTGTCTTGAGCCATTTGAATGTGTTTTGTGATTTTATTAAGTAATTCAGTTTCAGATTTGTTGTTCGGCAATAAAAGTAATGCAGATCTTTCTATCCGAAAAAGACCTGCAGCCTCAAAAAATGCTATACGGCTTTTCTCCCTCCTAAAAGCATCCGTCACAAGCAACATTTCAGTCATAAGCAATTGTCGTTGTCGAATAGCATCACGCATTAAAATGACATGGCCAATTTTTTTATTATTCGTATCAACGGCATTTGTCATATTTTGAGAGATGATTTTAAGCTGATATAACGAAAATATGCCAAATATCATCACTAGTATAAGAATAAACATAAATGCTGCTTTAACTACGACATTTGTATTTTGTAGCAACCTATTATTCATTTACTAAACACCCAATCGAAGCTCAATGTCTCATCCTATTATCTTAGTTTTATCGGCAAAATTAGCACGAACTTGAATAATACATACTTTAAAAATAAGAGAATTATTTTTTACCTATGCACATGATACAACCTATTGAATTTACTATTATTTTTGCCATAATAACCTTGGCTTTTTAGCGTAAATGGAGAAATCATGTATAACGGAAGTTGCCTATGCGGCAAAGTTAAATTTAGCATAGAGAATAAAATTCAAGATATTATCTATTGCCACTGTTCGCTATGTCGAAAAGCGCAAGGCAGTGCATTTGCAACAAATGCTAATGTTACGAAAGAAGATTTTAATTTTTTATCAGGTGAAAATAATTTAACCGTATACCAATCTAGCCCCACTCAAACAAAGCTTTTTTGCAAAACATGCGGTTCACCTATTATGAGCAAAAATACGTTATACCCTAATGTTATTCGTATTCGACTTGGTACAATTGATTCAGAGATAACAGAACGTCCAAAAGCTCATATTTTTGTTGATTCAAAAGCAAATTGGGAAAAAATTTCTGGAACACTTCCGCAATATGACGAACACATAAAATAAAGAGCACAACACATTGGCCACACTGTCTATTTTTATTAATAACGAGAAAATATTTGTATTTGAAAAAAATACACGCCAAAGCGGAATACAACGACGATTCCTTGATGAGATGGACTTAAATATGGCTCAAGGAATAAAAATTAACGATGAGGAAATCTCCTCTCCCGATAAAAAGCAACGGACAAATTACGTCGCTATGAACTTGTTATATGCCATTAAAAATAAAAATGATGGTATGGTCTCAACCACGTGTAATTATTTGGCTCATCGACTGCCTGAATTAAAAAAAATTTATTATCTTGAAAAAGGCAATGAAATAACGATGGAGTTAATTTTTTAATGAAACATAACCGGCATTATTCAATATTAATGCCGGTCTTAATTCATATTTAAAAGCTACATAGCGTTACATACACGCTCTAATCGCCCTTTTACCTCTGCTGCTAACTCACTCATATCGGCTTTATCAACAAGGTTTAACGCCACAACTGGATCCATAAAGGCAACAATAATGGTACCGTCATCGTCTTCACGTACTAAAATATTACAGGGCAATAACAAACCAATATCTGCATCAGCAGTAATAGCTTTATCTGCTAACACAGGATTACACGCACCTAAAATAGTGTAAGGACGTTTATCAATATCCAGCTTTTTCTTCATCACTGCTTTAACATTAATTTCGGTTAGTACACCAAAACCTTCTTTTGATAGTTCTTCGGTTACTTTCGTAATAGCATCATCGAAGCTACCTGAAAATGTTGTGCTAAATCCGTACATAACGATCTCCTAACATGTTATTAAAATTATGTAGTTACTTTTCTTGATGGTAATTTTTATACCAAATTGCATAAATTTCATCTGGCCATTGGGCTTTTACCCAAACTAATATATCTAAAATTTCTTTATCGCTTAACTTGTCTTTCCATGCGGGCATATTACCACCGATTTTCCCCGTGCCATCTTTAATGGTATTGACTAGAACGGAGGTTGAGTGATGCCATGTATGCGCAGTTCCATTTAAAGGTGGTGCTGGATATTTTCCATCCTCTGGAGTACGCCAGTTTTTACTGCCTTCAGCATTTTTGCCATGACAGCTGGCACAATTTGTTAAATAGAGTTTTTGTCCTCGAGAAAAAGCATGTAAATCAACATCACGCTGAATAACACTGCTCTCTTTTTTTACAGCAACTTTATTATTACTTGCATTTTCTTCACTGCACGCAGATAACAAAAAAGCGAGCAGTAGAATAAAACTTATTTTAATATTTTTCATGTTTATTTCCGTTTTCTTGAATGTAGTAGCATTGAAATAATCGTTAACGCACCTAAAAATAATAAGGCGAAGGCAATACCTTGCATTTCTCCATTTGATGCTTTGCTGCCAAAATGTGCAAGTAGGAAGCTGATAGGAAGAATGCCAAAAAAACTCGCTAATATAAAGCGAAAAAGCGTTAACTGTGTCAAACCTGCCGCATAACTTATAATATCAAATGATATAAAAGGGGCTAAACGTGTAAAAAATACAATTAACATCAGCGTATTTTGTGAACCTACTAATTTTACAGGAAGGTGTGCTGATATTTTTTTATTGACATAATCGTAGCCTAATTTTCTTGCTATCATAAAAGCCGCTATTGCTCCTGTCACTGCACCAATAACAACGTAGATTGTTCCTAATGTATGGCCATAAATTGCTCCCGAAACCAATGCCACCGGCGCACTTGGTATTGGGCTAATCACTATTGCCATAGCAATTAATAAAATAATAACTAAGGGGCCTAATAAGCCCAACTGCTTAATCCATTCTTTTATTTTATTTTCATTTGCAAAAATATTAAACATATCACTGTCTGTAAACTGCCAGAATAAAATAAGCAGCAAAAAAATAACAAATAAAATTACTTTATAAGAGCTATATTTATTGTTGACAGAAGGCATATTCATGGCAATAGCTTAATCTTTATCTCTTAAATTTACAGTATCTCATTGACGATATTCAGTGTTATTTTTCTCAGTATTTAGCTCTCCCCATAAAAAAAGCCGCTATGATGAAACACCATAGCGGCTTTTATATATTGCTATTTACAATTAGTTACTCATTTGTAAGAAGGCAATAATATCGCGTACTTGCTGACCTGTGAAACCCGCACGAATGCGCATGTGATACGTTGTTGTGATCCACTGATCATCACGTAATTCTTTCGGATCACGTGCATCATGACAACGTACACAATTATCAACCCATGCCTTAGCACCACGACCCACGTCACCTTTTTTCACTTCATCAGCAGAAACGGTATTAGCCAACATGGTTGTAGAAACTAATAATGCTGCACCTAATAATTTTACTGTTTTAAATGATTTTAAATTCATGTCATTACTCCTTAGAAGCCATACGCAAGTTGAACTAATAGACGGTTATCATTACCCGTTGTTTGCCCTGCATTTGGATTTTTATTAATTTCATAGTTTAGTTTAGTCACAACGTTGCTTGCATAGTTGTAATTTAAACCAAGAGCAGTTTGATTGCGGTCACTTGCTGCAATAGGGGTATCATACGCACTTAAACGACCAACCAGTTCCCAGTTGCTTGAGCCCAATTTATATGCCGCTTGTGCATACCATGCAGACCAACTTCCACCTGTTGGTGCTGCACTTGAAGCATCATCACCAAGTGTTTGTTTAACGTATTCTGCTTTAATATTGAAACCAGAAACTCGCCATGCCAAATCAAAACCTACTACATTATAACTACGAGTAGATGATTCATAAGTAAATGGTCCTGCCCCCGTTCTAGCACTTGCACCACCGACTGCGGCAGAAAAGCCAATATCTAACTGATGGTTAACAAAAAATATACCATAACGACCACCCACGACTTTTTTGCCGTCTGTGTCTGCATTCAATCCTGGTGTTTCAATTTTCTCAATTTCAGTGCCACCGTTCTCTAATGTTGGACCATTTCCGATATATACCGCATAGTTTTGGCTACCTGCATCATTGGTAAAACCACCACGTAGCATTAAACCGATTTCAGCGTTAGGTGCAGCCTGATCATGACCAAAGCCTACCGGAGCAGATGCCATTTTATTAATCCACGAAGGATGAATATTTTGACGAAATTGACCAAGAGGACTTAAAAACTTACCCATTACCAATGCTAGATTATCATTAACAAAATAATCAATGGTCATGTAATCAACACCTGCTTCAGATTTACCATCAGCATCTGATGCAAATTCAAGCTCAGCTTCCAACATAACCTTATCGGCAAATTGGTAATGAAAAATAGGTGAGAAAGTACCTGTACCAAATGACCCTGGCTTTCCATCTTTCTGAACATAATTTACGTTAGCAAAACCCGATAGATGCACTAATGTTTTTGGTGCTTTCCATTCTTCCCATTCTTTTGCTTTTGCATTTAGTGCATCAACTTCTGCACGTAATTTTTTAACCTCAGTTGCATCTGTTGCTGCTATGGCATTTGTGCCAAACGCAATCCCAAGGACACACGCTAAAGCTGTTAATTTGAATTTCATTTTATAAACCTCACAGTTAAGTGTAAAACATTTTATTTTTAGTAAGTGTATTACTTCATACTTTATACATTTTTATGTATTCTATTTTATCGCGGCGGTCTTAAATTTGGTAGCACTAATGCCGCAATGTGGTTTGTATTCAGCCAATTAAAATATAATGGATGAGTACTACCATCTAAATTCCCTACTCTCTTATCCACAAGAGACACTAAGCTCGATATATCGCAACTATTATCACAATCCAAATTAGCTTCTTCACAATGAGCACAGGCGCTTAAAGCGTGTTCTTTACTATGAGAATGGCTATAATCTGCATTACTTTCACTATGATGACAATTTTTTTGATATAACAACGATGCCATCGACATAGCCTGAGCCTGCAGCACAATAAATTGCAACACGACAATCACTAAAAGTGATTTCAGCCCTATTGCCTTTTTAATGCTATGTATATTTATCATGAGATTGCTCTTGCTTTGACTCAATTATAATATAATTATTTACTAATCTATATTGACCTAGATCAAGTAAAGAATAATTATTTTTATACAAGATAACCTATTGAAATTTAAGTCTTTTTAATGATTATGACCCTGAGATGAAGACTGTTGCTCTAAATTATCCAGCTCTGACTCTTCCAAATAATGAATAAATGCACGTTTTACCTTATCTCCCCAGCTGCTGGTTAAATTTTCACCTATAGCGACTATCGTTGCTTCAATTTGTTGTTCCGTCGCTTCAAGCAAATCGTAGGTAATGCGCACAATATTTTTATCAATGGTCACCTCTAAAATGCCCATCATTTTCCTCAATTCAGTATCAATGTTTTTTGCCACTGACTCTGGAACAATGTCATCTAATTTCAAAACACGACGTTTAATAATGTGCATACCATGTTGTTTGGGCGAGGGTTTGCCCGGTTGCCCAATATATAAATGCGGATTTGATGAGAAACGTTGGTGACATTGCTCAGAACAAAATGAATATTCAATACCGAGATATTCAAAAGCTAATTCACCTTTATCCACGTTCATTTTACAAACAGGATCTTCTACTTTGTTTCTTTTACTCATATCACACCCATAATTCAATTTCATAGTGATGCAAAATTGCATTCAAAATATCACTTCGCGTTATCATTCCAACTAACTTTCTATCTTCCATAACCGGCATTGAACCAATACGGTTTTCAACAAAAAGCCGAGTAATATATCGAATATCTGTTTTTCGACTTGCGGTTAAAACTTCCGGCGTCATAACATCGCTTATTTTACTAACTGCATTCTTGTCTGTTGTATTACCCAATATTCGAAGAATATCTCTGTCGGAAATGATTCCTTGTAATCGCAGATCAACCGTAACAACGGGAACATGACGAAATTTGTGTGTATGAAAAAGTTGAAACGCTTGATCAATTGAGCTATCAGGCAATAATGTCGTAACAGGGGAGGTCATAATTTGCTCAGCGTAAACTGCATGCTCGTCAGGTAAGAAATGCTCTATCTCTTGATATGAGTTCTTAATAAGTTTTGCCTTTTTAATTTCACCTTCGGGTAAATTAATTTTTTTTTGAATTGCCTTATGACTAGGATCTGTTCTTTCTGTTTTATCAACTTGACGTTTTTTAAATAATTTATCTGTTGTCATTAGTTCATGTAGCGTGCGACCTTCAACATAAAAAGTCATAGTTTACTCCTCACCTTAAATAGCCGGTTTAAAATGTTTGCATTAATTTTTCACACCACAGGAAATTTCTTGAACAAAATTACTTTCTATCGCATTGACTTTTTCCATCAACGCCACCTTATTATTAGTTAGGTTCTGTAAGTAAGGTTTCAGTAGGTTTTCTGTTTGCTGTAATGCTTCTTCCATTATCTGCACGCCATTTTTTGTTGCCGGCCATGAAAGTTCAGATAACTCCGGCTCAACAACAATAATAATTGCGTCACAGCCACAAGGACATTTTCTAAAGGTAAGCGGCTCATCCGACAAGTACCAAGGTCGTTGTTGATAAAGCAACATATTTAACATTTCTATTATGCTCCATGGTCGCTTTAGCACTTGTTTAAATTCAAGCTTACCTTTATATCGTCTTGCTACATGATGAATAACCAAAACATCAAGCTGATGTTTACAACAAATCGCATCTGTTGGCGAAAGTTCGAGCAAAGCACCGTCACAATAAAACTGATCATCAATTTCTACCGGCTCATACATTAACGGTATCGCCGCACTTGCAGCAATTCGTGGTGTCAATGTGCCGCTATGGAAAACCGTTTTACAACCATGAAGTATATTTTTAGCTAACGTGTAAAAAGGAATGACACATGTTTCAAATGTTTTCGCTTTAATATTGTTATCACACAATTCCATTGCGGCCTGTGTTGTCGAAAAACCAATATAGCCTCGACCTTTACGGAAAATGAAAGAATACAACATTCTAGTGATAGAGGGAGACCAAAATTGTTTCGGCACCATTTTTGATAACGTATTAGACCATTCTTTTATAGGCGTTCCACTCGCATAAATCCCACCTACTATAGCGCCCGCACTGCAACCTGCTATAGCTTGTATGTTTAACTCCATATCATCTATTGATGATAAAAACCCCGTATGTGCATAGACACCACGTAAACCACCTGAGCTT
>VAOX01061575.1_pt1 | contig 11524 bp, 12 predicted proteins | sample 3393891 | NCBI WGS metagenome assembly VAOX01 (sample SAMN08290429, study PRJNA428436) | hydrothermal vent metagenome | isolation source: Deep-sea hydrothermal vent chimney | place: Indian Ocean: Southwest Indian Ridge | depth 2822 m m | reverse complement strand
TTTTGCTGCCGGTATCCACCAGAGCAGTCGCAATAATAGTTAAGCTGCCGCCGCCTTCGATATTGCGCGCCGCACCGAAGAAACGTTTGGGTCGATGCAGGGCATTGGAATCCACGCCACCAGACAAAATTTTACCGGAGGATGGTGCGACGGTGTTGTAAGCACGCGCCAGTCGGGTAATGGAGTCCAATAGAATCACAACATCCTTGCCATGTTCCACCAGACGTTTGGCTTTTTCGATAAGCATTTCAGACACTTGCACATGCCGTTGTGCAGGTTCGTCAAAGGTGGATGAAATCACCTCCCCCTGCACTGAACGCTTCATATCGGTCACTTCTTCTGGTCGTTCATCTATGAGTAGAACCATCAATACCACTTCAGGGTGGTTTGCCTCAATGGAATGCGCAATGGATTGCATCATCATGGTTTTACCAGTTCGGGGAGGCGCGACCAGCAATCCCCTCTGTCCGGCTCCGATGGGAGAAACAATGTCAATGACGCGACCGATAACATCTTTGGAGCCTTCCACTTCCATACTAAGTCCACGTTCTGGATATAAAGGAGTCAAGTTATCAAACAGCACTTTTGTTTTGGTGACTTTTGGATCTTCACTATTGATCATATCAACATTCTTGAGCGCAAAATAGCGTTCGTTGGATCGCGGTGATTTAATTTCACCTGAGATTGTATCGCCTTTACGTAGTGAGAAGCACCGGATTAAATTCTGAGAGACATAAACATCATCCGGTCCTGCCAAGTAATTGGCTTCCTGTGAGCGCAGAAAGCCAAATCCGTCGGGAAGAATTTCTAGGACGCCTTCGCTATATAGCGTGCCACTCCGTTGGGCATGTGCTTTTAGAATAGCGAATACCTGTTCTGCTTTGCGCATAGCCGCTGGATTCTCAACACCGAGAGATTCGGCCAATTCCAACAATGCCTGTGGTGCCATCTGTGAAATTTCGCGCAAATTCATCTGAATACCTTTAGATTCATCTGAAATCGGCTCTTCAATAACCTCATTTTTACGGTGATGATTACGATTGTCAGCGTTTTTGTGTCGTCCTCGACTATCTCCATCCGGTTTGCGCCGTTTTCTACGCGGTGCAGGCTTTTCCTGTACTGCTGCTATGTTTTCCATCTCGGTTGATGGGGGTGATATATCAGAAACATTGGATGGCACGATAATTTTACTCCGAGGAATGCTAAATTAAATTGGTTAAAAAAGGTGGGGTGACTAAAAAATAAGAATCGTCATCTAGGGAAGCATGGGTTGTTCAGTGCTTCTCCAGAGACAATGGACGATTGCTACACCCAGTATGTCTGACTGTCAACCACAATTCAAATATCATGATGGAAACGCTCAAAGCATTTTACTTGCTCTCTTCTTGTATATTCTCAGTATAGGCCGCCCATGAACATAAGGAGACCACACATGATGCGCATATTTCCCTTTTTGGTTTTAACCATACTTGCTTTTTCAACGGGCTGTCAGGCTGATTCTCATCAACATCAAGCCGATACAGAAAAAACGATTCGCGCCAATGTGTCCCGTCTTCCCCATTTCAAAGTGGATGCCGTTAAACCTCTGGATAGCATCCCCGGGCTTTATGAAATACGTTCCGGCAGCAATATATTCTATACCGATGCCAGTGGAGATCATTTGATTTCCGGGCACATCTTCAGCACAAAGGATCACAAAGATTTGACGGCAGCACGGCTGGAAGACATCAATCGCGTAGATTGGAATAAACTACCATTGAAAGATGCTATTGTATCCGGCGATATGAACGGAACGCCCGTTGCTATTTTTACCGATCCTGAATGCCCCTACTGTCGCCGATTGGAACATGCATTGCTGAAAGTGAAAGGTATTAAAGTCTATACGTTTTTATTTCCCCTGTCGCAAATTCATCCCACGGCACATGCTCAGGCTGAGGCTATCTGGTGCGCCAAGGATCAGTATAAAACACTTCAGGACATCATGTTGAAAAATATATCTTTAGACAAAATTAAAACGTCCAAGTGCAAAACACCCATCAGCGATAATCTAAAACTTGCTGCCAGCCTGCATATTACCGGAACGCCTACCCTGATTGCTCATGATGGTCGTAAACATGCCGGTGTGATGCATGCCAATGAGTTGATGCAATGGGCTAATAAATAATCAGGAGAACCCAATGCGCGAAAACAGACACCCCGATGCATTAAGAGCTATTCAAATAGACACCCATTTCAATCTACATGCGGAAGGCTCTGCCCTCATCAGTTTTGGTGATACGCGGGTGCTTTGCACCGCTTCAGTCGAAGAAAAAGTTCCCCCCTTTCTACGCAATAAAGGGCGTGGCTGGGTGACAGGCGAATATGGCATGTTGCCACGCGCTACGCATACCCGTGGAAATCGTGAAGCCGCACGCGGCAAACAGGGGGGGCGAACGGTGGAAATCCAACGTCTGATTGGCCGTTCCCTGCGTGCCGTGGTGGATTTGGAGAAATTGGGTGAACGTCAGATTCAACTGGATTGCGATGTTTTGCAAGCGGATGGCGGTACGCGCACTGCCTCTATCACTGGCGCATGGATAGCACTCAGAATTGCCGTGAATAAACTACTGACTGACGGTGTTTTGGAAGAAGATCCATTGCAAGGGCAGGTCGCCGCTGTTAGCTGTGGTTTTGTGGACAATGAAGCTTTGCTGGATCTTGAATACAGTGAAGATTCACGGGCACAAATGGATGCTAATTTTGTTATGGATGCGGAGGGCGGCATCATTGAAATCCAAGCCACGGCTGAAGATAAACCGGTATCCTGGGAGCAGGTCGTAGCATTAAAAGAGCTGGCGCAAACAGGCGTTACCGAGTTAAGCAAACTCCAACTCAAGGCTGTCAATGCCTGATGCAATTGGTGATTGCCAGCAATAACCCGAAAAAATACGTTGAAATCAAAGCCCTTCTCAAGTGTCTGAACATTGATATTGTGCCAACTGAAGAGACTATTTTTGTAGACGTGGAAGAAAATGGAGAAACCTTTGCCGAGAATGCAAGGAAGAAAGCCGAAGCATTTTCCAAAGCCAATCATTGCGCTGCGCTGGGTGATGATTCCGGTTTATGCGTGGTGGCATTGGATGGTGCACCGGGTGTGTATTCATCTAGGTTCGCGGGTATTGATGCAGATGATGTTGCCAATAACGCAAAATTACTGCGTGAATTGGATGGTATAGCCAACCGCAACGCATATTTTGTCTGTTTTATGCACATAACGTTTCCCAATGGACAACAATTTATGGCTGAGGGGCGTGTGGATGGAGAAATATTAAAACAATCAGATGGGTCAAAAGGCTTCGCTTATGACCCGTTTTTTTATTGTCCCGAGTTGGGAAAGACCTTTGCCCAAGCTTCTCCTAAAGAAAAAGCGTCGGTGTCCCATCGCGGGCATGCATTAAGAAAAATGTCTGAAAAGCTTCGAACCAGTGCCTGATCCATTTAACCCTCATTGCCAGAAATGTCCGCGACTGGCTGAATTTCTCAAACAGATACACACTAGGCATGCCGACTATCATTGTGCCCCCGTGCCATACTTCGGCGATGACAATCCAGGCCTTCTAATCATCGGTCTTGCGCCCGGTATGCATGGTGCCAATCGCACAGGCCGGCCATTCACCGGTGATTTTGCAGGTATCCTGTTGTATCAAACACTCTTTGATCTTGGATTAAGTAATCAGCCCACATCTATATCAGCAGATGACCCACTCCGCTTGCACGGGGTTGGTATTACCAATGCCGTCAAATGTCTGCCACCACAAAACAAACCGGATACAAAGGAAATTAAAACATGCAATCCGTTTCTACAAACAGAAATTGCAGCATTGCCTAAAGCATGCAATTTACTGGCACTGGGAAAGATTGCCCATGATGCCGTACTCAGGGCTTATGCATTGAAGTTAAGCGCATTGAAATTTACACATGCCGCCGATCATTCCCTGCCCGATGGGCGTACATTATTTGATAGTTATCACTGTTCACGTTACAACACCCAAACGAAACGCCTGACGCAAGAAATGTTTGTAGAGGCACTACGACGTTCGGCAGGCGTGAGCTGACTGTTTATAACAGCACAATCTCGTAATGTTCCGGTTCTAGCTTGCCTTCACTTTTGAGCATGATTTCCTTCTTTAGAAAATGCTCCAGCGCGCTGACACTATCGCTTTCTTCGCCGAGAAGCAGATCAATAATATCGGGGCGGGCAACCACCATCAGTTTATCACAAGGGTAGGCTCGCGCTTCAGCAACAACTTCGCGGAAAATCTGATGACAAATCGTTATCTGGCTGCGGACATGCCCCGTTGCATCGCAGTAAGGACATTCCTTCATCAGTGTTCGCTCTAATGATTCACGGGTGCGTTTGCGCGTCATTTCTATTAAGCCAAGCTCAGACAGATGAATAATATGGGTTTTAGCATGATCGCGGGTCAGGGCTTCTTCCATGACTTCCAGCAGCCGCCGTTTGTTTTCTTCTTCCTGCATATCAATAAAATCTACAACAATAATACCGCCCAGATTGCGTAACCGGAGGTGATGGACAATTTCATGCACAGCCTCCAGATTGGTTTTGAAGCTAGTTTCCTCCATGGTTCGTGAATCGGTAAACGACCCGGAATTAACATCAATGGCAATCAATGCCTCAGTTTGATCAATCACGATATGGCCACCGGATTTTAATGCAACATGGCGTTTCAATGCCCGATTGATTTCTTCTTCTACTCCGTAAATATCGAAAATCGGGCGTTCGCCGGGATAATAATATAGCCGTTCGACCACATCAGGCATGAAGCGTTTGGCGAAAGACATCATATGCTCATAAGCTTCGCGTGAGTCCACATGTATTTTTTCCACCTCATCATCAACAAAATCACGCATAACACGCAGATAAAGATTGAGTTCATTGTGCACCAGTGAGCCAGCCGCCGAATGACTCAATCTGCTCTCAATATCATCCCATAGGCGAAGTAGAAAAGTGATGTCTTTTTGTAGTTCAGGCAGGTCATGCCCTTCTGCTACTGTGCGGATAATCAAACCGCCTTTTTGCGGCTTCAGTGACCGGCCTATTGCGAGTAATCGTTCACGCTCTTCCGTCCCCTCAATGCGATGTGCAATGCCAACATGATCCAGATTCGGAAGATACACAAGGTAACGACCGGCCAAGCTAACGAGACTAGTCAGGCGGGGGCCTTTGGATGAAATTGGATCTTTTGATACTTGTACGGTAATTTGCTGATGCTCCGAAAGCAGGGTGGATATGTCGGGGAGTTTCCGTTGAGCAGGCACAGCATCATGTGCAACATCTTTCATACCCTCCGCTTCAACATCACATTCCGTCTTCTCATTGATTGTGTGACCTTCAGGAACAGCGACATCACCGACATAAAGGAAACCGGCGCGGGGTAAGCCAATATCTACAAAAGCGGCTTGAATACCGGGTAGAACACGTTGCACCCTACCGCTATAAATATTTCCACGTAATCCACGTTCCCGTTCCCGTTCAATATACACTTCTTCCGCTTGTCCATTTTCTATGCGGGCAATCCGGGTTTCAAACGGTGTGACGTTAACCAGTAATTCAGTGCTCATTGTATGGTGACTTGCTTTAACATAGATAATGTTTCAATGGCATGGGTGAGACGCACCTCCACCGCCAGTTCTGCGCCCTGCAATAGTTTCAGTCTGCGTGGCGATGGATGCCAGAATAATTTGCATAGGGGCGATAGTAGAGCATTTACTTTCATGTGTTGAGAGTAATTTTCAAATCACAACTGTCTAGTGAGACTCTTGCAACGCTGCATTGCAAAACACTGTGCAGGATGGCAAATGCCAGTCCAGTCAACCAAATCCAGAAAATGCTCATTTGCTGAATATTCCGAGGCCAACCGGCCAGCATAGCCATAACTTGCATACATGGGGTAAAATCGCATGATACAGCAATGCACCAGCTTGATCTGGAGATTCGACAATGATAGATACGACGTGGTTAAAAACCTTTCCTGAATTAAAGCATATGGATACGCTGTTACGTGAAAAACTACTTTCCCATGCGCGTGAACTGGATGCACCTGCGGGTCATGTTTTATTTCGTGACGGGGATGACTGCAAAGGCTATGTCATGGTGATAACCGGATCTGTGCGTGTGCAGAAGATGGATGCACAAGGTCGCGAGATCGTTTTGTACCGGGTTGAAGCAGGTCAGACTTGCATGTTAACCACCGCTTGTCTCTTGGGAGGAAAAGCCTATCCGGCTGAAGGTATCGCTGAAGAAAACACACGGCTTGCTTTGTTATCGGCAAATTCATTCACTCAATTGATGGAAACGGCTGTTTTTCGACGTTTTGTGATGGCTGCCATTGGCAGTCGTATCGCCGACTTGATGTTGCTGGTGGAAGATGTTGCCTTTGGAAGAATGGATGTCCGGCTAGCGCGTTTACTGCTTTGCCGCTCTGAAGCAGGACAAAAAAACATTGCTGCAACACATCAGGATCTGGCGATTGAATTGGGAACAGCGCGTGAGGTCATCAGCCGGATTATCAAGGACTTCGAACGCAGGGGATGGGTACACCTAGCGCGCGGCGAAGTTGGTGTCACCGATGCCGAGTCACTGCAATCCTTAGCTGCCAGCGATGTGTGACATAGTCACTGAGAACATAATTTATTGCATATATCATTCACGGCATACCAATAACGTGAAGGAGATAAGCTATGAATCCAAATGTAGGAACGATTGATAAAGTTATTCGCATCATCATCGGGAGCGTGTTGATCAGCCTTGTCTTTGTAGGGCCGCAAACACCATGGGGCTGGATTGGCGTGATTCCAATTGTAACCGCTTTAATAAGCTTTTGCCCACTCTATACCCTTCTGGGTATCAAAACCTGCAAGATTGCGCATCTTGAAGGTTAGCAGCAATCCTGCCTAGAATTCGGGGCAGCCTCTTGCAATACGCCCCGTATTGGTCAGGGTCGAAGGATGAATGAACCCATGATCCGCTTAACTGCTTTTGTTGGCATTCTGCTCATGATGACTGTTTGGCAGGCACTGACTCCTCGACGCATGTTGCGTTTCGGCTATAGACGATGGCCTGCCAATCTGGGGATTATCTTGCTGAATGCCATCATTGTTCGTTTGTTAATGCCTGCTGGTGCAGTGGGTATAGCAGTGTGGGTCGGGCATGCGCATTTTGGATTATTGCATTGGTTAGGAGTGCCATACACAGAGGCAGTGATTACTTCGGTGATTCTGTTGGACGGTATTATCTACGCCCAGCATGTGTTGTTTCACGCCATCCCTTTATTGTGGCGACTGCACATGGTGCATCACGCCGACCAAGATATTGATGTGACCACAGGTTTGCGTTTTCATCCCATTGAAATTCTACTTTCCATGCTCATTAAGATGAGTGTGGTTGCCTTACTCGGCGTACCGCCACTGGCCGTGATTCTGTTTGAGATCATTCTTAATGGCATGGCGATGTTCAATCACGCCAATGTACGTCTGCCACGCAGGCTTGATGCGATATTGCGGCCTGTATTAGTCACGCCGGACATGCATCGGGTACATCATTCCATCATACGCAAGGAAACCAACAGTAATTTCGGCTTCAACCTGTCCATATGGGATCGGATATTCCACACCTACCAAGCTCAACCGGCAGATGGACATGATGCTATGACTATAGGGCTAACCCAATATCAGTCGGAGCAATCAGGTCGTCTTATGTGGATGCTGACATTGCCATTTTCGGGCAAATCCGGTGACTATCCCATACTCCGCGATCACCATGGTGATTCATGAAGATTCCAAGCTAGTGTCGGATCAACCAGACCATTAGCCAACCAACAGCCACCGCCGTAATCCCCATCGCTCGCAAAGCAGGAAGCGATATGTTGGGAAGCTGTCGCATCATTTCAATCATTTTCCTTGGAAACAGAGCGTAGGCCGCACCTTCCAGAACAAGCACCAAACCCAACGCCGCCCACAAATCCTTCATGCCAGCATGATCCCTGATGGGTTAAATCATTTGCCCGAATGTTCGAAGAAGCGGAAAAATTCTGATCCGGGTGAAAGCACCATCCTTGTTCCTTTGCCAATCGAATTCCGGTACGCCTGCAACGAACGTGTAAAAGCATAGAATTCCGGATCTTTATTGTATGCCTGCGCATAAATACGGGCGATCTTGGCATCGGCCTTACCACGGATAATTTCACTTTTTTTGTATGCACTGGCCAGCAGAATCTTGCGTTGCTTATCAGCCTCGGCACGAATTTCCTTGGCTGCCTCCGCACCTTGAGAACGATATTGCTTGGCAATACGCTGGCGTTCTGCCTTCATCCGTTTGAATACAGCATTGCTGTTTTCAGGCGGCAAATCAGCGCGTTTGATGCGCACATCCACGATGCGGATGCCCATGCTCTGCACATTGCCATCCGCCTTGCTGGTAATCGTGCGCATCAGTTTGGTTCGCAGCGTTGCGTTTTTACCGCCCGAAACAATTTCAATCAGTGTGTGACGTCCCAGCACATTGCGTATCTTGCTGCGAATCACATCCTCCATGCGTGCGGCCACACCGTTTTCATTGCGTGCTACCTGATAGACCTTTAATGGATCAACAATGCGCCAGCGCGTGTAAGCATCCACCAGAATCGTCTTCTTGTCTTTGGTAATCACTTCGTTGGGAGGTGCATCCTGAACCAGTAGCCGACGATCAAACTGCGTGACCGATTCCCATGGTAGCTTGAAATGCAATCCCGGCGTCTTCACCACGCGTTTGGGATTACCGAATTGCAAAACCATTGCCTGCTGGCGCTGATCCACTGTATAAGCACACATGCTTGAAAGGAATCCGGCGAGCATTAGCACAATTAATCCCAATGTCATTTTTGTACTCATGGCTTCACCTCCACCTTGCTACGCATGCTGTTCAGCGGCAAATATGGCAATATCTTCCCTGCTACGGATTTATCCACAATAATTTTGTCCACCTTGGAAAGGATATCCTGCATTGCCTCAAGATACAGGCGTTTCCTTGTGATGTTAGGTGCACTACGATAAGCCACCAACAAACTCACAAAACGCTTAGACTCACCCTGTGCCCGATCCACAACTGCGGCTGCATAGCCCTCTGCATCCAGCACGGTTTTCTTGGCCTGTCCCCTCGCTTTCGGGATAATATCGTTGGCATAAGCCTCGGCAACATTCTTGGCGCGTGCTCTATCTTCACGCGCACTGGCCACATCCTTGAATTCCTTGATGACTCGTTCGGGTGGCTGCGCATTTTGTAATTTCACGGCAGTCACCAGAATGCCCGCTTTGTAACCATTCAAAATGGATTGAACCAGATTCTCCACTTCCACTTCTACCTCGGCCTTCTTGGTCGTCAACACATCATCAATCATGGTGCGTCCGATGACTTCGCGAATAGCTGATTCGGTTGCATCGCGTACCGCCTTGGTAATATGTGCAATATTAAACGCATATTCGGACACATCCTTAACCTTATATTGTACAATAAAAGAAACATTAACGATATTTTCATCTTTGGTCAGCATCAGTGATTCCTGATCAATCGTACGGGCGCGTCCTCCCGGCAGGGTGCGGAAACCTACTTCCAACCGTTGCACACGGGTTACAGGGATTTTTTCCACTGATTCAACGGGATAGGGTAAATGCCAGTTTAGCCCCGGGCCCTCGGTTGATGTGAATTTGCCGAAACGCAAAACCACCGCTTCCTCATCTGCGGCCACAACATAAATGCCTGATGCGACCCATAGCAGCAGGGCAATCACGATACCGCCCATCACAAGAGCTTTGCTCGGCCCTGTTACACCATTACCACCATTGCCTCCGCCGCCGAACATGCCGGAGAAACGTTGTTGCAAACGACGAATCATCTCGTCCAGATCAGGAGGTTGTTGTCCGGGCTTGTTCCCCCATGGGTTGTTCTGCTTATTCTCATCGCTCCAAGGCATCCAATACCTCCAAATTATTAATTCATATGTGGTGAATATACGCCGCGCAGTGTATCACCGTGAAAACAGGATGCACGTATTAATAGATACTGGAAGAAACGAGTTTTTCCGTACATACCCCACAGCAATAAATGCCGGAACCACTATCTCAGAACCAAGGTTTGAATCCCTTGCTATCATTGATGCCCATTTAGCTATTTTCCCATGATTCAAGAATCGTCCAGGCTGAAGAAGTGCTGAATAAATCTGGTTCGATGAGGGTGTAATGGGAAATGGACGAGTTCAAGGCAACGCTTGCAAGACATAGCACCGCTATGGCATTAATCTTTAATGCGGAAATCGCCTGCCTGTGCGTAACACGCAGACAGGTTTATTTTACGTGCAGCATCGCGGGTCATGATTTAACCAGACACTTCCCTAACAGCACCTCAGAAAATACCAAAAAAACGTGTTCCCCTATAAAATATTTTAAAATTCAACCTCTAAATTAAATTTTATATTGCCATCCACACTGCCGTGCGTGAGACCGAATAAGTAGCCTACTTCATATTTCAAACTATCGGCTAATTTTCCATATACTACAGGGCCGATAAGGTGAGATTGTTGCTCAATAGGTCGGAATTTGCGCAATGGGCCAATGGTGCCATAAACCTCAATCCCTGGATTGAAGGCGCGTGTCAAACGCCACTGACTGCGCCATGCATAACCATACGATGCATTTTTTGTCGAATCACCAAACTGTTTGGCCAGCACGATATTGAGCGTGTGCCTCCAAGAACCGCTGTTTTTTTCCAATAATAGTTTGAATTCCAATGCCTGTTTTTCATTTTGACTGGCGGCTGGAACAAAATACTCCAGATACAGGCCTGCATCCAACCATTGCTTACCCGGTTCAAAAAGTTGATAGATATTCTCCCATTTAAAGGCGGAATAACGAATCTTTTGACCCGGTTTATCAGTGAAAATGCCATATATTCCTGAATGCCAGCGATCTGTGACGCCATAACCAAGCTCGAATTGATGCCGGTTACTGCCATTTTTCTTCTGATCTCCATCCACAGTGACATCACTCTGATATTCCAATGCAAGTTCGCCACCATCAACAGAGGGAGAATAAACCTTTTTGGCTAAAGCTGGGTTTGCGACACACATGAAGCACACAAATAGTATAGAGGTCAAAGAATAGGATAAGATAGTTCGCATAGGTTGATTCATATTGAGAATCATTATCATTACCGATTAGAAAGTCAAGCCCGAAATTTATTTTTCTTTCGATAATGATTGTGCAGGTTAGTGGTGACTCAGATACTTCGGCATATGTTTGCCCCAAGACGCTGTGGAATATGCGTGAGTTAACTAAGTAAATATGGGTTGGAAAGCACTGTTTTTGTTTTCACAGCCATTACAGGGCATCTGCACGGCGAATTTATTCTAATTTTATTTACCCTCCTCCTGCCAATATTTTTTAGTCATGCGCAGATAATCAAACAGCATTCGTGCTTTGTGAGACATCTGCC
>VAOX01055812.1_pt1 | contig 11534 bp, 9 predicted proteins | sample 3393891 | NCBI WGS metagenome assembly VAOX01 (sample SAMN08290429, study PRJNA428436) | hydrothermal vent metagenome | isolation source: Deep-sea hydrothermal vent chimney | place: Indian Ocean: Southwest Indian Ridge | depth 2822 m m | reverse complement strand
TTGCTTGTGATTGATTATGCTAATCAAGATAAGATTCTAGGATGGGCAAATCAATACGGTTATGAAGCGAATGTATTATCAGAGAAGCTGTTGGTGGATGTGGAGCCAGCACTTGCAGATAATTTCAATCGAGCATTAGTTTTTCCTGAAATTGCTCAAATCCGTAATCCCAGATTAGTAAAGGCTCTGCATGCCAGTTTAATAAAGAAGGGTGTTAAATTATTAGAAAATTATGAAATTGAGAGTATTGAAGTAGAGGGTGGGAGCGTTGTAGGCGTCATAGCAAATGGCGCTAAAATATTTTCAAGAAACGTCATTATTACCAGCGGTGCCTGGTCAAATGGTTTATTGCAACCGCTTGGTTGTGAAATAGCGGTAGAGCCTGTTCGTGGTCAAATGCTGTCATTTAGAACCCCGCCTGGAACAGTACGCCATGTTATCCTCGGGAAGGATCACTATTTAATTCCACGTAGAGATGGTCTGGTTCTGGCGGGCAGTACTTTGGAGCATGTTGCTTACTTAAAAACACCCACAAAAGAGGCGTTTGAAAAACTATATCGACGTGCGCTTGGTATTGTGCCTGCTTTATCTGAATTCCCGTTAGAGGCTCAGTGGAGTGGCTTACGGCCGGGAAATACTCGCAATGGTGTGCCTTATATATCTGCTGTGAGTGAAGTAGAGGGTCTCTATATAAATACTGGCCATTTTCGTAATGGAGTCGTGCTAGGTTATTCCTCTGCGGCACTAATGGCCGATTTATTCCTTAAGCGAGAGCCGATTATGGATCCAGCGCCTTACCGCTATTGATAAGTTAATTTAATGTGCAAATATTCGGCATTTCACTAGACTTATTTTCCCGTGTCGTCATATACTTTGCTAATGAGTAATGCAGATGAAATAGGGCATAAATCCAAAAAGCAAATTGTTAGATTGCTTGAGGACCATAATATTCAGCCGACGCAACAGCGATTGATCATTGCTGAAGTATTGTGCTCGCGGCCTCAGCATTTGTCGGCTGAGCATATTCTCGAAAAAGTTAATAGTGTGGCGGGTACGGTGTCTAAAGCCACTGTTTATAATACTTTGGGATTGTTTGCAAATAAGGGTTTGGTTAAACAAGTGAATGTGGATCCAAGTAGAATTTTCTACGATTCTAATATTCAACCGCATTATCACTTTTACAATGTACAGTCGGGAATATTATCTGATATTGATCCCAATGATATCGAAATAGCCCAGTTTCCTGATTTACCTCCTGGTACCAGCATTGCTTCGGTAGACGTGATTATTCGTGTGAATGAAGCTGTAACCAACGCAGAAGCCAATATTGGACCGAATGACTGTGACGGCTCAGACTCGGACTTGAGATAGCCTCTGATCTCAGTGCTTTTAATATAATGATCTGCTTTACCAGATTTATTTCAAACTTTTCTCTAAAGAAAAAATAGATAAAGAGTGGTTTATTCTAAAACGTTGGTTTTATTGAATATACTCGCTAATATAAAGTAATCGGCTAGATGTAAAAGGAATGCCTATATCAGCCCGATAAACGAAATTTACAGTGAATAGTTTAACTAAAATAATATATTGTTGTAGTTCAAAATATGGATGAACCGGACATACTAAGCGCCAAAATAGTCAGGCCCACCTTGCTTGCTATTGATTTGTATTCTCAAGAGGCGGAGCATCTAGTGCTGGCGACGGCAATGATGGAGCGAAGTCTTAAAACTAATAAAGTAGATGACACAGGAATATTTAGTATATGTCAAAGTATGCATAATGACTTATGGACTAATTTTCTGGATTATAAATCAGGAATTGTTCGTCAATTGTGTAATGTGACTAATCTGGATTTAAGAAAAATAACGTTGAATGAGCGGTTTAAACTCGTACGGGATAATGATTACTATGCCACTGCAATTTGTCGTTTAATCTATTTTCGTGTTCCTAAGTCAATACCGCTGATGTCTGACAAAGAAGCGCTGGCGATGTATTGGTTAACGTATTTTCATTCAGACAAAGATGCATTTGCAAATGATGTAGCACTACTAAATGAATTTAAGAGCTTTATTGGTAGTGTGCTAAAATCTAATTCCTTATAATAACTGCAGTATAGGCTTGCTGCCCCTCGCTTTTTCCCTCAGTAAGTAAACTACTACTTGTCCTTTATTTCTTAATTGTCCAGTTTTTGTGGTAGAATGAATTTAGCCAGCGTTCATAAGAAGCGTATTACTATAACTCTATAACGTTGTTATTTTTTATTATTTTTCCGGTAAGAGTAATGTCATTAAAAATACTAATTATATTTCTTTTTCTTAGCAGTTCATTTTCAGTGTTTGCTGATTATGGCATAGCGTCACGTGAATTTCGTAATGGTAACTATCTTGCCGCTTTTCAACAGTTTTCACTTGCCGCTGAAGATGGGCATGCTGCAGCGCAATATCATATGGGCTTTATGCATGAAAAAGGCTATGGTATAAAAAAGAATCTGAAGCTAGCGATTTACTGGTATCAGAGATCCGCGAAGAGAGGACATTCCTATGCGCAGAATAGTCTTGCTAATCATTATCGTAATGGTACTGGAATAACAAAAAATATTAAATTGGCGATATACTGGTATAAGAAAGCCGCTCGACGGAATATTATGAGTGCTCAATTCAGTCTTGGTGAAATATACCAAGCAGGTAAAGGAGTCCCTAAAGACCTTAAAGAGGCTGCTAAGTGGTATAATAAAGCTGCTTATCGTGGTTTTTCAGATGCGCAAACGGCATTAGGAAAAATGTATTATACAGGACAGGGCTTGCCCAGAAATCTGACTGAGGCGGCGCGTTTGTTTAAGCGGGCAGCGCATCAAGGTTCCTCGACTGCACAATATTGGCTCGGTACTTTTTATCTTAAAGGTATAGGGGGTGTCCCACAAAATAATATAAAAGCTTATGTCTGGACAACTCTCGCTGCACGTGAATTAAATCAACATGTTCCGCAAGTACAGCGCTTAAAAAAGAAACTTAAGCCGCGTGAACTCGCTAGAGCAAGACGAATCTACAAACGGTATGCTGTACGATTTTGATACGCCCTTTCCTCTGAACACTAATTACTGATATTTTTAATACTCTCTAACGACTCGTTAATTTATATTAACTATTCTGTCGTGACGTTTCCCACAAATTCTGTAAAGATTTCTTTCTGTGTACCGCTAACATAGAGAGAGCTATGCCTTCTAATGGCGTGGTTTTTTCGTAATCCTACTAAGGAATTAGCGTCACTCGTTAACCTTGTTTTTTGAGAGTTTACCCCTCCAACTTCAATCTATTTTACCGTTAGTCGGTCATATTAGCTTGTTGATCCATGCAGGGGTAGAGAGATGCTGACTAAAGAGCTATACAAGGTGGTATGAAAATGAATAAACACACAGGATTTACCCTCATCGAACTTATGGTGGCGCTTGCGGTGTTTGCTATCACCGTGACCTTTGCCATTCCTAATTTCCGGGAATTTATCCAAAATAATCGCCTTATATCCCAGACAAATGATGTCTCTTCTACTTTGCATCTTGCGCGAAGTGAGGCAGTTAAAAGAAAATTGACGATTTCTATTTGTGGTAGTAGCAACGGTACTTCGTGTAATAGCTCTTCGTGGGAGCAAGGCTGGATCGTATTTTCAGATGTTGATGCGGACGGTGTTGTTGATGCCGGTACTGATGAAATTCTTAGAGTCGTGGGAGCCTTAAGTGGTGCTAATACTTTGCGAACCGTAAGTTTTACTTCGAACGCGCGTGTTCAATATAACTCTCAAGGGGGTATCGACTCTAGCGGTTCTTTCAAAATATGTGATACACGCGGAGTTGGTAATGCAAGAGCAGTGAACATCAATATTACCGGTCGTGCACGTCAGGCATCAGACGATAATAGTAGCGGTGTAGTGAACGACGTAGATGGGAGCGATATTACATGTCCTTAAAAGTAATAACTAATATTGTACGTAATAGACAAAAGGGTACTACTCTTTTGGAGGTATTGGTTTCTGTACTAGTGCTTTCAATCGGATTACTGGGGGTAGCTGGGTTACAAACCTATGGTCTAAGGTATAACCAAAGTGCGTATCTAAGATCACAAGCGACGATACTCGCTTATGACATGGTTGATCGTATGCGTTCAAATCCTAACGGAGTGAGTGCGGGGTATTACAATACTGTTACCACAACAAACTTACCGACAGATCCAAATTGTATTAGTACGGGGTGTACCAACCAACAATTAGCAAACCACGATATCCTGGAATGGGGAAATTACTTTATCGGTACTCAACCTGTATTGCCTTCGGCGACAGGCACAGTGTCCAGAGTAGGTAATATATTTACGGTAAGTGTTTCCTGGACTGAACTAGCAAAAACTGGACTAACGGTACAGTCCGTTTCGTACAATTTTCAGCTATAACATGAGTAATTTTATGAATAGTCAAAATCAAAAAGGATTTACTCTAATAGAAATCATGGTGGCGGTAGTGGTCAGCCTGATTCTATTAAGCGGTGTAGTGCAAATATTTATGAGCACTAAGCAGACTTATAAGTTTGGTGAGGCGGTGTCGCGTATGCAGGAAAGTGGCCGCTTCGCAATTAACATGCTAACGCGTGACATAAGAATGGCTGGCTATCAGGGATGTGCTGATTTGAGTTCGATCCCCGCAAATATTATTGCCAATAATCCTCCGGTTACTTCGTTTGGTACTGAAGCAATTGGGGGTTGGGAATATACGGGTACTTGGGCCCCTACGACACCTGCACAGCCTGCCGCAATTACTAGTTTAGTCAAATCCAATACTGATGTCATTACCATTAAACGAGCTTCGGCTACCAGTATGCAACTGACTGGAAACTTGTTAGTCGAAAATGCCAATATTCAGCTTGCTTCAAATCCTATTGGTGTAGTGGCCAATGATGTGTTGTTTATATCGGACTGTACAAATGCGGATATATTTAGAGCGACTAATGTGTCTAATGGCGGCACGGTGACTATCGCGCACTCGAACTCTGCGAATACGACCAATAAATTAAGTAAGGCCTACGGCGCGGACGCACGTGTGTATGCGTTCACTGATAGTATTTACTTTATCGGAATTTCGGGTAGAACTAATCGACGAGGGCAAACGGTGTACGCATTATTTCGTCGTAATGTCTCTGGTACGATCGATGAGTTAGTCGAAGGCGTAGAGAATATGCAGATTCTGTATGGTGAAAGAGCTGATAACGGCAATATTCGATATGTTTCTGCCGATAATGCGACCTTAAATATGACCCAAGTAGTCAGTATACGGATTGCATTGTTAGTTCATTCTATAGAGCCCGTTAATAATACTAATGACGCCACTGTCTATAATCTCGCAGGAACCAATATTGGGACTAGTGGTACAGTTACGCACGCGAGTGACAAGCGAATCAGGCGAGTATTTATTACTACTGTAAAACTTAGAAATAGAAGATAGATTGGAGATTAATATGACCTCACTATATTCATTTACTCGATCATTGCCTGAACAGGTCCCTGCAAAACAAAAGGGGGCCGTGCTAATTATGTCTATGCTGATGTTATTAATAATGACTCTCATTGGCATTACTACCATGAATACTGCGACGCTCGAAGAGAAAATGTCAGCTAATTCGATGAACAATAATATTAGCTTGCAGGCTTCTGAAAGTGCTGTTGATGCAGCGCTTGCTGATACTAATAATCTCGTGTTGGCGCTTAACAGCTCCACGGCAGTAAGCATTACCACTAATCTAGGGGCTACTGGTGTGACTTCAGTCGCGACGATTAAGTATATCGGTGCGACGATTGCACCGGGTTTTTCGTTTGGAAATAATCAAGGTACTTTTTCCACGTATCAATTTGAAGCAGAAGGAACGGGTACGATTCCGGCAGCCAATGCCAAGTCAATAACGGTGCAGGGTATTTACCGTATTGGGCCTGGTGGGTGATAAAGAATTCAGTTTCAATATTTAGGTCAAACGCTAAAAGTTTAATGGATTTGAGCATCATCAAGGTTGATTTAGTCAGTATTTATCGAGGTGTACTATGAACGTATCATTTAAAATGCTAATCAAAAAATTAGTGATGGTAGTCGCGGTTTCACTCATGGCAATGGGTAGTGTTATTGCAGATGACACTGAAATATTTTTTGGTGGTACCAATGCTAACTCTGGCGTTAAGCCGAATGTCATGTTTATTCTTGATACTTCAGGCTCCATGACGAGTAAGGACGGTGGAACTGTTACGCGCCTTGACAGGATGAAAAATGCACTTAAGAATATTATTGCGGGTGTGACCAATATTAATGTAGGCTTAATGCGATTTAGCAGTCCTGGTGGCCCAATACTGTATCCGGTTTCCTATGTGGACGAAGATGTTTGCGTCGTAGAGAGTTGTTCTGCACCAACACTTCAAGTGACCGTAGCAGAAAGTGGCGATGACGCAGAAGAGAACTCCTCGGGTACAGTAAATACTACGAGTGTCGATCTTGATCTTGTAGATGATAAAAAACTTACAGCGACTAGTGCCACTACTGTAGTGGTGTCTGTGAATTCAGGCAGTGACGATGCAGAAGAATATGCCGGGGGCTCCATTGGTTTATATAGTAGTGACCTCGAATTTGTCTATCAGCCGGGTAGTGGAAATCAGGTGATAGGAGTGCGATTTAATAATATTACTATTCCGAAAAATGCCATTATTACCAATGCGGAGCTGGTGTTCCAGGTAGATGAATCAGGTTCAGGATCTGTCTCTGTCGATATTCATGGACAAAATAGTGATAATGCGCCTACTTTTTCGTATACGACCAATAATATTTCGAGCCGTACTAAAACGTCCGCCAGTACTAGTTGGGATGATGTGCCAAATTTTGATATAGGTAATAGCGTAAGATCGCCTAATGTAAAAGGTATTGTCCAGGAAATTGTAAATAGAGGAGGTTGGTCTTCGGGTAATTCGATGGTTTTTATTATTGCTAATAAATCCGGATCTACTTCAGACTACAATAATCGACGTATCTTTGAGTCTCGCGATGGTAGCAAGGCACCAAAAATTAGAATCACTTATATTTCAGGATCATCAGGTATTTCAGCGACGCAGACAGTAGGGCTAAGATTTCAAAGTGTCACCATTCCTCAGGGGGCAGTCATTACCAGTGCTTATCTTGATTTTGAGTCGGACCAAACGAATAGTGCATCGACTACGGTAACGATTAAGGCTGAAGTATCAGATAATTCGACTGGTTTTACTACGGCTACGAATAATATTAGTAGTCGTGCCACTACATCAGCGAGTGTGGCCTGGAGTTCAGTGCCCGCGTGGACGAACCCGGATCAGCGTTATCAATCACCTGATCTAAAAACAGTTGTGCAAGAGATAGTGAACCGTAGTGGTTGGTGTGGTGGTAATGCGATGACCTTTGTGATTACCGGGTCAGGTAATCGTACTGCAAAATCTTATGATGGTTCGTCCGGCAGTGCACCGATTTTGAAGGTCACTTATGATACCTCAAGCTTGACTGCTACGCAGGGATGTACCACTCAAACAATTATCAAACAAGTATCTACGGGTTCCGACGATGGTGAGGAGAAGGTCAGTAGTGGTAATGTGAATCTATCTAGTTCGGATCTTGAGTTGGTTAAAGACGGATCAAATCAGGTGATAGGTATCCGCTTTCGAAATTTACAACTCCCGCAGGGGGCCGTTATCAATCAAGCGAATCTTGAATTCGAAATCGATGAGAGACCGAGTACCTCGCTAATTACGTTAAACCTCTATGCTCAGGCACATGATGATGCTCCTGGTTTTACGGTAAATAATAAGGATATTACTAATCGAGCTAAAACAGGTGTGAAGGTAACCTGGGCTGTATCGGTGAGTCCATCTGTTAACCAAAAACTGACTTCTCCGGATATTAAAACACTGGTACAGGCCGTGATTAATCGATCAGGTTGGACCGCTGGCAACGATCTGGTGATTATTATCGACCGGCAATCAGGAGGTGGAAAACGTGTAGTCGAATCCTATAATGGTGAAACTACTGCCGCTGCGAAATTAATTATTAAAGCTAAATGGAATGCAGGGGGAACTTCGCAAGGTGCCCTAATGACCGTACGTACCAAATTAACTCAGTTAATTGATGAGCTACAATACAAGGGGTCTACTCCTATAGTTGGGACTATCTATGAGGCGGCGCTTTATTTTAAAGGCATGAATGCCGACTTTGGAAAAGCACGTGGTCGAAGTGGAGATTCGCGACGAGAGTATACTCGTGTCTCGCATCCTTCATCTTATACTAGTGGAACTGTTGCCAGAGCATCTGGATGTACTGACGCTAATTTAAACGCCACTGCATGTCGTACGGAAGTGATTAATGGTACACCGAAATATAAATCTCCTATGACGTCATCCTGTCAGCGAAATTATATCGTACTGTTAACAGATGGTTCAGCGACCTTCAATTATGCGGCTTCCAAAGTTAAAGCGATGGCATCAATTGGCGTCTGTGCTGATAGTGGTTCGAAAGCCTGTGGTCCTGAGTTAACTAAATATCTGTTTCAGAATGATCAAAGTACTTTCTTGTCATCAAAGCAGAATATAATTACCTATACCATTGGCTTTAATTTTTCGGGGCAATGGTTAAAAGACCTCGCGATCAATGGTGGGGGTGCGTATTATGAGGCTGTTTCGGCCGCACAATTAACCACGGTTTTTACTAATATTATTGCCGAAATATTAAAGGTTGATACCACTTTTGTCTCGCCAGGCGCTGCGGTGAATCAGTTTAATCGATTGACCCATCGTGATGAAATATATTTTTCATTATTCAAGCCAGACGATCAACCATACTGGCCGGGTAATTTGAAACGTTATGCAGTGGATGGTATACCGCCAAAAGTAGTCGACCAAAATGGTGTGCTCGCTGTTGATGCAGCTTCAGGTTTCTTCAATGCCAGCTCGCAAAGTTTCTGGTCTGCTTCTCCAGACGGGAGTGATGTGAGTAAAGGTGGATTTGTCAGTAAATTGAGCCTGACTGGTCGTAAAGTGTTTACTTATACTGGCACGACCACTTTGCTCAGTGATTCCAGTAACGTGGTGCACGAGAGCAATGCCGCCATTACACTATCACTTCTTAATATTACTTCACAAACTAGTGCGTACCGTACTAGTTTGTTGCAGTGGGCGAGAGGGGTTGACATTAACGACTACAATAATGATGGTAATAAGACTGAGTTACGCAAACAGGCAGGAGATCCTCTGCATTCACGACCTGTTATTGTGACGTATGGCGGAACTGATGCGAGCCCTGACACCACTATTTTTGTGGCCACTAATGAAGGTTTTCTTTATGCAATAAGCGGTGAAACTGGAACTGAACACTTCTCGTTTATCCCTAAAGAACTACTCGGTAACCTTGATACTTATTTTGTCAATGCGTCGTCTGCAACGCGCCCTTATGGCTTGGACGGAGCAATCTCAACATGGGTGGTTGATGTGGATGGTGATAATCAGATCGAGCCCGCCGATGGTGATAAGGTTTATATCTTCGTAGGCATGCGTCGCGGGGGCAGAAATTATTATGCGATTGATGTCACAGATCGTACCAAGCCTAAATTGATGTGGACAATTAAAGGGGGATCAACTGGATTTACAGAACTGGCACAAACCTGGTCTGCTCCTACCCCATCGAAAATAAGGCTGGGTAACACGACTTATGATGTATTGATATTTGCAGGCGGCTACGATGTTGATCAGGATACTTATACTACGCGTACCGCTGATACTGAAGGCCGTGCCATCTATATAGTGAATATGACTAACGGTGCAGTATTGTGGACAGCCGGCGCTAATGGCACAGGGCATACTAATACTTACGCGGACATGCAATACAGTATTCCGTCGGATATTCGGGTGCTCGATATCAACGGGGATGGACTCGCGGACCAGATGTGGGTTGGCGATATGGGGGGGCAGATCTGGCGCTTCGATATTCATCACGGCAACAACGTCAACTCACTAGTCACTGGAGCGGTAGTTGCTGACCTCGCGGGGATAGGAACTGCGGATAACCGCCGATTCTACTATTCTCCAGATGTCGCTTTGATCAAGAGAGCGGGTATTCTGGTGTTAAACGTTGCGATCGGTTCAGGTTGGAGAGCACATCCTCTGGATGTGAATATTACGGACCGCTTCTATTCCATCACAACCACTGATGTATATGCAGCACCTGCGACTTATACTAAAGTGACAGAGAGTAATTTGTATGATGCTTCTGCGAACTTGATCGGCCAGGGAACTACTAGTCAAAAAAATACTGCTTTAAGTTCATTGCAGAGTAAATCAGGGTGGTATATGACACTTGAAGTCGCTGGCGAAAAGGTCTTGGCACAAAGTGTGACTATTAATAATCAGATATTGTTCAGTACCTATATTCCAAGTGCGACGACCTCGGGTTGTCAAACAGCACAGGGTGGTGGACGAGTTTATTTGGTCAACATCTTTGATGGCACGCCAGTTCAAAATCTGGATACTAATGGCAGTAGCTCGAACCTGGTGACAACAGATCGTTATGTCGCCTTGTCGCGGGGGGGGATTCCTCCAAGCCCTACTCCATTTTTCCCGGATAACGGTGCTGCTCCAATTATTTTGATTGGACCAGAGTTAGGGCCTAGTGTGAATTTTGGAGAACTAACAGGACGTACCTTCTGGTACGAGAAAACTCAATAAGGAGTAATTTGAGAATGAACGTTAAACGAAAGATGAGTGGTTTTACATTAATTGAATTGATGGTTACGGTGGGGATACTGTCAATCATCGTGATGATTGCTTACCCTAGTTATATTGAGCAAGCACGTAAGGCGAAACGTTCGGATGGCAAAGTCGCCTTAACAAACGTCGCTCAGGAATTGGAGCGATGTCGTACCAATACCAACACTTATGTCAACTGCAGTCCTCTTTTGGTTTCGCCAGAAGGGAATTATGCAGTAACGACCAGTAATGTAACAGTGAGTACCTTTACTTTGACAGCGACCGCTCAAGGCGGTCAAGCGTCAGATACTTATTGTGCTGCCTTTGTACTAACGCATACGGGTGTTAAAACTGCTACTAATATAGATTGTTGGTAAACGGAAGGTACCGTGTAATAAACACCAAATTAGATCAGCCTGGATCTGATATTTCTGATTTTGCTAATGAATGATCAAGACATTCAGTCTGGGTATGGCTATAGACGGAGTATGATAAATCGGTTTTCTTTGCATAATACATTGCCATATCAGCAGCATTGAGGAGTTCTTCCGCTGAGTCTGCGTGCAAAGGAAAAGATGCAATACCGATACTGCAGCCAATATTTAAGGTATGACCACTAATACTAAACGCGGTGGAAATTTCACAATTTATTTTTTGTGCGACAAGCGTCGCATTACTTAAATCTGATTCCGGTAGTAAGATAGCAAATTCATCTCCTCCTAGTCGCGCGATAATATCTGTTTCACGTAAAAGCATTTTTAT
>VAOX01038877.1_pt1 | contig 11539 bp, 8 predicted proteins | sample 3393891 | NCBI WGS metagenome assembly VAOX01 (sample SAMN08290429, study PRJNA428436) | hydrothermal vent metagenome | isolation source: Deep-sea hydrothermal vent chimney | place: Indian Ocean: Southwest Indian Ridge | depth 2822 m m | reverse complement strand
CTTTTTGAAAGTAGCCAACGACACTGCCGTTGCGGTTAATCAAGGCGGAAAACGTAAAGGGGCGACTTGTGCCTATTTGGAGACCTGGCATATTGATATAGAAGAATTTCTCGATCTACGTAAAAATACTGGTGACGATAGACGGCGTACTCATGACATGAATACGGCCAACTGGGTTCCTGATTTATTTATGATTCGAGTAGCAGAAAATGCTGACTGGACGTTATTTTCGCCAGAAGAAACTCCAGACCTGCACGATCTTTGCGGGCAAGATTTTGCAAAAGCCTACACTGCCTATGAAGACAAAGCACAACACGGTGAAATCAAAAATTTCAAAACTGTCAACGCAAATGAACTTTGGCGAAAGATGTTGGGTATGTTGTTTGAAACAGGACATCCCTGGATTACTTTCAAGGACCCGTGCAACATTCGCTATACCAATCAACACGTCGGAGCAGTACACAGCTCAAATTTATGCACCGAGATTACATTACACACGAATGATGACGAAATTGCTGTGTGTAATCTGGGCTCTGTAAATTTAGCCGCCCATATTAATAGCGATGGACTGGACTTAAACAAACTTGAAAAAACCATTACTACAGCAATGCGCATGCTGGATAATGTTATTGACTATAACTTTTATGCAGTGCCACAAGCAAGACACTCGAATTTACAACATCGCCCCGTAGGACTTGGCATTATGGGATTTCAGGATGCATTATATCAGCTTGAAATTCCTTACGGCGATCAACGTGCAGTCGATTTTGCCGACAGCTCAATGGAGGCGGTCAGTTATTTTGCCCTACAAGCCTCAAGCCAACTCGCCGCTGAACGCGGGCCTTATGCGAGCTACGATGGTTCTCTGTGGAGCCAGGGAATTTTACCCTATGACTCGAATAATCTATTAGCCGAACAACGCGAAAACTATATTCATATTGATACCAGCAGTCATCTTGACTGGAAACCAGTGCGCGATCAAATCAAAAAGAATGGAATGCGCAACAGTAATTGCCTGGCAATCGCCCCGACTGCCACTATTGCTAATATATGTGGCGTTAGCCAATCGATCGAACCGGCCTATCAAAACCTATATGTTAAATCAAATCTGTCTGGTGAATTTACGGTGGTAAACCCCTATTTGGCTAAAGCCCTAAAAAAGGAAAACCTCTGGGACACCGTTATGGTGAACGACTTAAAATATTTCGACGGTTCTATTACAGCGATAGACCGTGTCCCTAATTCGCTAAAGGCCTTGTTTTCAACTGCATTTGAGCTCGATTCTTGTTGGCTGATTGAAGCTGCAGCTCGTCGTCAAAAGTGGATTGACCAATCACAAAGTCTCAATTTATATCTCGCACAACCCTCCGGTAAAAAACTGGATCAACTATACAAACTAGCCTGGGTAAGCGGACTTAAGACTACCTACTACCTACGAAGCCTCGCTGCCACTCATATTGAGAAAACGTCGGTTGAACCAGAATCAAGACCTGGTTCAACCAACACCGAACCTAAAGCGTGTCTTATTACCGATCCTGAATGCGAAGCCTGCCAATAGCAGTCGACAACTTATATAAGGAAAAAATCATGTTAAATTGGGAAGACCCTATCGCATCATTTGGCGCGGAATCAAAAAAAGGAGGACTCACATTTATCGACCCGGCTAATAGCATTTCGTTATTGGAGCCAAGTAACACTGTAGATAAATTGAATTCATTTAATAATGACAATCAAAGTTCACCGTCTGGCAATAAAGGGAGCCCGTTAACCTCCTCAGCCACTGCCCATTCACAAGCCGCCCCGGTAAGTGTCGCAGATAAAAGGGTCGTTAATGGTCTGACCGATATTAACCAATTAGCGCCTTTCAAGTATCCCTGGGCCTGGGAATTCTTTTTAAATGCCAACCGCAATCACTGGACGCCGCTCGATATAAATATGAGCAAAGATATACAAGATTATCAGCATCGCTTAACGGTCGAGGAAAAACATTTGTACGAAAATGTCTTAGCCTACTTAACCACCTCAGATATTATGGCAATGCGCAATATCGGTTTAGCGGTAATGGAAAAAATGACCGCCCCTGAGCTCCAGATTTATCAAGCACGCCAGGTGTATGAAGAAGCCTTGCATACCTGGACCTACCAGCACTGCATTGAGACCTTAGGCATTGATCAGAGTGAGATATACAATCGCTATCGAGTGGTTGGCGCGCTAAACCAGAAAATACAACTCGCCAATAACAGGCTTAATTCTATAATGCGCTCTGATATTGACTTAAATGATAAAGATGAACTAGAAAACTTTGTCATGTCTTATATCTTTTTTGCTGCTATTTTCGAAGGTTGTTGGTTTTACAACGGCTTTAGTCCCATATTCGCTTTACAGCGACGCGGCTTAATGACAGGCACAGCAGAACAGCTGCAATACATTATGCGGGACGAGGTACTACATTGCGCTTTCGGAATACGTACCGTTAAAACAATTATTCAAGAAAACAATGTTAAACTAGACCCCAAAGCCTTACAGCAAATGTGGGAAGAGACCGAGGCAGCTGAAATAGACTATGCCAATTATATATTACGCGATCCAATTCTTGGTTATAACGCGCAAGATCATATTGCACAGTTTCGCTATATCGCTAACCGACGCGCAAAAAGCGTTGGTATTCAGCAGCCTTTTCCTGGGGCAAAAAACACACTCTCATGGCTAGACGAACAAGCCAATCTTCGCAAAGAAAAAAACTTCTTCGAAACACGCGTCACTGAATACCAGACTGGCGGCGCCTTAAATTGGGATTAAACCTGACTTGAGTGCCACTGTATGCTCACTTCCAATATTGTTGATTAATCAAATCGACGATATTGGTTAACAGAAATTGTTCCCGTCCAGTTATCAAGCTGCTAGTCTCTTAGGTCAATATAGATCAATTCAATAGAGCATCAGGCAAAGCCTGTTATTACTACGTGATCTTATTGCGATGATTTAAATCGCTAACCTTTAATGATACTAAAACCGGACAGCAACCAATGAGCAAAGCACCAAGCAATACCCCTCCTAAACCTTCGTCGGTTAGGACACGATTACTGGACGCTGCCTTGAAGTGTTTCTTGGCGGATGAATATCACCGCGTGACTACTCGTCTAATAGCAGATCAAGCCGATGCAAATGCATCAATGATTCGTTACTACTTCGGCAGCAAAGAAGGATTATACGAAGAGATGATACGCAAGACCCTAACACCCCTACTAGAAGTCCTCGACAGCCAACAAATGACTTCAGCAAATGGTTTCATCGATTTTTTACACCTTTATTATACTACAATGGCTGACAAGCCTGAATTCCCCAAACTGATTCTTAAGGTATTAGCACTTAATCATGGTCCAGGTAAACGTTTCATCCAGCAGCTATTAGAACGCGGCCGATCTCAGGGCGCAAAAACAATTGAACACTTGAAGGAAAATGGCTTGCTACCCACTACAATTAACGCCGACATTCTGAGAATTGCGTTCATCAGTTTAGCGATGACCCCTATGTTGCTTAAAGAAATATTTGAAAATCAATTGGGCCACCGTATGGATCAAAGATTTCTCAACGATTTAGCTCAGTTTAATGGCGGTTTATTTGGTGCAGGCCTGGATTCTATCAACAACGAGACTTAAGGTAATTATCGTGAAATATCAAAAAAATATTTTTACAGTGCGACTATTTTCAGTACTACTAAAGTTTTTTGTCTGGCTTCAAAATATTCCAAATAGAATCACGCCGCCCCCTTTTCGCTTACTACAATTGAGCTCTGGTTTTTGGCAATCACGTATACTTTATATCGCGGTACGATTCGATATCGCTACGAAAATAGGTAATGACACGTTAAATAGCACCGAAATTGCCGAACTAATTTTAGCTCAACCCGATGCAACCGATCGCATGCTTGGATTTTTATCTGCGATGGGAATATTTAAGAAAACCACAAACGGTAATTATAAAAACAATCGACTATCTAACTTTTTGAGACAAGACAAGACCAATAACATTACAGCAATGATATTGCTTCATAATTCATATGAATTTAGCCTGCCATGGTATGAACAACTCGAACATGGAATCTCAACTGGCGACGCGCCCTTTAAACTAAGCCATAAACAAGAACTTTTTCAGTACCTGGAAGTACATCAAGAATTTAACTTACTCTTTTCTAGAGCGATGAACTCAGTAGAAAATTTAATAGGCGACAGCTTTATCAAAGACTTCAATTGGGGTCAGTTTCATCGCATTATTGATATTGGCGGCTCAAAAGGAAGTAAATCTATATCGATTATTAAGGACTATCCACAAATTGAAGCGCTAGTTATGGATAAATCCGCAGTGATTCACGAAGCTCAAAAGCACTGGCAAGGCGCAGTGAAGCAATCCATTCTAGATCACATCTCTTTTATTGAAGGTGATGTATTCGATTCAGTACCTGCCGCTATTAATAATAAAGACATCTATTTTTTAAGCGCCGTACTACATACCTTTAACGATAACGATTGCGTCAAAGCACTTAGTAATATTACACAAGCCATTGGCAAAAGTGGGGCCCAAATTGCAATATTCGAAATAATTATGGCCGACTCAAAGCCCGACCTTGTCAGCACTTCATTTGATATGCAAATGTTTATGGCCTGCCAGGGACGCGAGCGTAGTCTAACGAATTGGAAAGATATTTTTTCACGATGCCAGCTCAAGCTTGAAGAAGTCATCCAGCTACGTACTTTCGGAAATATTTTGTTATTACGTAGATCACTTAACCTCTAGAACTATCTGCACGTGAATCATATTATGCTTGAACCAGACTCAGCTTACATTTAAGTTAATCAACAATATTTCATTTAAGGAAACAGGGTATGACCTTGCTCAAACTCATTCACATCAGTTGTGTCATTATTTCTTTTACCGGATTTCTGACACGCAGCCTATGGATGTTTAGCAAATCAGTAATGTTGACAAAAAAATGGGTTAAAATAACACCCCACGTAATCGATACTCTCTTGCTACTCAGCGCTATTTTATTAGTTTTTCAGCTACAACTTTCTCCACTTGAAAACTATTGGTTACTGGCCAAATTGGGTGCGCTCCTACTTTATATTTCATTTGGCATAGTCGCCTTTAAAAAAAGCCTACCTGCTCACATCCGAATCACCTCTGGATTAGCTGCGATAGGCATGTTTCTCTATATTGTCTCTGTGGCATTAACTAAATCAGCATTGGGATTTTTATCAGAGATTTTTTAATTTGCGATCATAATTCACAAGCAAACTATTTATAAACTACGACCCTTTCTCTACTGATACAGATCGTACATCGCAGTAACACTTTAAGGAGTCTCTGATCAATTCATAATTACAATCTTACTGTCCTTAAATATCAATGACTACGTTTAAAATCTTGCCAACAGTCGTGCTATTAGCTGCAATCTTAACCTTACCACTGATATTTCTGAGCAGCAATCTCATTAACCAGAATTAATCAGAGGCTCCTTAAGCTATCCCACAAAGACAAAAAATCATAGTTCAAAGGGCCAATATTTTTTCACCATTTAAGCCGCGTTCAGGCTATAATATCTATCAAAGTAACCACTTAAATTACAAAGACTGCATAAATCAATGGATAAAACCTACAATCCTGACGCGATTGAACAGCGTTGGTACGAATTCTGGGAAAACAATAAGCATTTCTCCCCTTCTGACGATAAAACTCCTTACTGCATTATGATTCCGCCACCTAATGTCACCGGCAGTTTACATATGGGACACGCCTTTCAGGACACTATCATGGATGCTCTGACGCGTTACCACCGTATGAAGGGCCACTCTACTCTTTGGCAAGCCGGCATGGATCACGCAGGGATCGCCACGCAAATGGTGGTGGAGCGACAACTTAAGGCTGAAGGCAAATCACGTCACGACTTAGGACGCGAAGAGTTCATAAAAAAAATATGGCAGTGGAAAGAAACATCAGGCGGGACCATTACTCAGCAGTTACGCCGCATGGGTGCCTCCCTTGATTGGGATCGTGAACGCTTCACCATGGACGAAGGCCTGAACGAGGCAGTCAAAGAAGTCTTTGTACGTTTATTTGACGAAGGCCTGATTTATCGAGGTAAGCGTCTAGTCAACTGGGATCCGGTATTACATACCGCCGTTTCTGATTTGGAAGTAGAATCTACTGATGAAAGCGGCCACCTATGGCATATGCGCTACCCACTGACTGACGGTAGTGCTGAACTTGTTGTTGCTACCACCCGTCCTGAAACTATGTTTGGCGATACAGCAGTGGCAGTCCATCCCGATGACGAACGTTACCAATCGATGATAGGAAAAACAATTACATTACCACTGGTCGGTCGAGAAATCCCCATCATAGCAGATGATTATGTAGATCGTGAATTTGGAACAGGTTGTGTCAAAATCACACCAGCACATGACCAAAACGATTATCAAATGGGTTTACGTCATAAACTGGAAATGATCAATATTTTTACCATCAACGCCACTATTAATGAAAATGGCCCGCCACAATATCAAGGCCTTGACCGTTACGTTGCTCGTAAACAAGTCATCGACGATCTTGAAGCAATTGGCATGCTGGATAAAATCGAAAAACATACACTTAAGGTTCCACGTGGCGATCGCAGTCACGCCGTCATTGAGCCTTACCTCACCGATCAATGGTTTGTTAAAATTGGCCCCTTAGCCGAGCCTGCTATTGCTGCTGTTGAAAATGGTGATATCAAGTTTGTTCCAGACAACTGGAAAAACACCTATTACGATTGGATGCACAATATTCAGGACTGGTGTATTAGTCGGCAGATTTGGTGGGGGCATAGAATTCCTGCCTGGTATGACAACGAAGGTAATATTTACGTTGCTCATGACGAAGAAACAGTTCGATCCAAATATAAGATTGATGATTCAATACAGCTCAGACAAGATGAAGACGTGCTGGACACCTGGTTCTCTTCTGCACTCTGGCCGTTTTCCACCTTGGGTTGGCCGGAAAAAACACCTGAATACGATAAATTTTACCCCACCAATGTACTAGTCACTGGTTTCGATATTATTTTCTTCTGGGTCGCCCGCATGATTATGATGGGGCTAAAATTTACTGGACAAGTTCCTTTTAAGGAAGTGTATATACATGGATTGGTGCGTGACTCTCACGGACAAAAAATGTCCAAGTCCAAGGGCAATGTCCTTGACCCGATTGACTTAATTGATGGTATTGATCTTGAGTCACTCGTTAAAAAAAGAGTCACTGGACTTATGCAACCGGAACAAGCACCGGATATCGATAAAATCACCCGCATGGATTTCCCGCAAGGCATCGAATCTTATGGCACTGACGCACTTCGATTTACCTTTGCCGCTTTAGCAACCACCGGTCGTGATATCAATTTTGATATTAATCGAATTCAGGGCTATCGTAACTTTTGCAATAAGCTATGGAATGCTGCTCGTTATGTATTAATGAATACCGAAGACCAGGATTGTGGTCAAAATGATTTAGATGATTACACCCTTAGCACTGCTGATCAGTGGATTATCTCTCGACTACAACAAACCGAAGGTGAAATCGAAAAACAGATAAACTTATACCGCCTTGATTTAGTTGCTCAGGCTATCTATGAATTCACCTGGAACGAATACTGTGACTGGTATCTTGAACTAACTAAGTCTGTATTAAATAACCCCGAGAGCAGCATTAGCGAATTACGAGGCACTCGGAAAACACTAATACGTGTACTCGAGGCCTTGTTACGCCTGGCCCACCCTATTATTCCTTTTATTACCGAAGAGATATGGCAACGTGTTGCTCCACTAGCGGGAATTAAAGGCGATAGTATAGTGACTCAGCCCTACCCTGTATCGGATGCCAAAAAAATCAATCAAGAAGCAAGTCAAACGGTCGATTGGTTAATGGAGTTCGTGTTGGGCGTACGCCAAATTCGCAGCGGCCAAAATATTGATCCTAAAAAGAAAATGACCGTTCTACTCACAAACGGAGATGAAAAAGATCGCGTACGACTCTCGCAAAATGAAATCCAATTGAAATCATTAGGTCGTATAGAAAATATCAGCTGGCTTGAAAATGAATCAGAGGCACCTGAATCGGCTACCGCTCTTGTGGGTGAATTGAAGCTATTGATCCCAATGGCGGGCTTGATCGACAAAAACGAAGAAATTAAGCGCCTTTCAAAAGAAATCGACAAAAAACAACAAGAACAAAAACGCCTGACAGGTAAACTGAGTAATGATAAATTTATTAGCAAAGCTCCGGAAGCGGTCGTTGAAAAAGAACGCGGAAAACTTAGCGACATTGAAGCAGCTTTAACTCAACTTGAAATCCAATTGCAACGTATTCAGGCAATGTAATAATTCAATAGAATTATTTATACACAATCAAAAACCTTTGGGCTCAAAGCTCGAGGTTTTTGACTTAACATTTAAACAATAGGTTCTTTTTAGACTCTATGCGGCCATTAATACAAGCTGAAGCTAGGCCGGACATGCTCGTATTCCGTTTAAATTTTTAACCCAGCCAATTTTTTTGTAACACTAAATATCTCCCATTAAGTTACCATCGACACAATGGTAATTAAAGTAAAAATAAATAGTAAAGTCGCCACTACTCCAATGATGATATAGTGATGTGCCTTGCCTTGTGTAAAATCACGCTCACGATTTTTAGCACTCTGCACCCCTAACATTGCGGACATGACACTTTTAATCACAGTCCACCAACTTACTCTCGCATTAGGATTTGCATCCTTTGAATGGGAGTTATCCTCACTGTTATTAACTTTATCCTGTTGATCCAACATTTTATCCGCTCACCTAATAATACGACGCTAATAATTTAAGGAGCCTCTGATTAATTCTGGTTAATGAGATTGCTGTTTAGAAATATCAGTGGCAAGGCGAAGATTGCAGCTAATAGCACGGCTATTGGCAAGATTTTCAACGTAGTCACTGATATTTAAGGACAGTAAAATCGTAATCATGAATTGATCAGAGGCTCCTTAGTGTGTAATGTAAATTATAACACGGTTACCCGTCTTAAAAACTTAACCTCAATACTCAAGAAACCGCTTTCGTTCTGGTGGCAACAGATGCTGATATAATATAAGCGTAGAGTGCTCCCATTGCGACGGTTCCGCCGACGGCTTGTAACACCAAAGGGTAGGCAAAAAATAAGAAACCAAACACTACCACTGTAGTCAAGTTGCTAACCCACACCGCCAGGTAATCTAGATGATGATCTTCCTCACTGGTTTTACGAATAAAAAATAATGCGTAATCTATACCAATACCAATCACCAACAGCAGCGAAACCAGATGAAAAATATTCAACTTTACACCAAATATATTCCAGGTGGCGATAGTCAAGATTAATGCTGAAACAATCGGAAGCGCCACGCGTAAAACATCTCTAATCGACCTTAACCCCAACCAGAGTACAAACAGAATAATGATACTTCCCCAAGTAATTAATTGAATCGCTTCATTCGAGTAAGTTTCAATAGCAGAGGTTGCTCGTTCACGTATATCCATTACACGGAGCCCTGGAATATTTTGCTGTTCTGCCCAAGCCAACAATTCCGCACGCTTTTTTACTTTCTGCAACGGCACCAGTACTAGCCACCCTCTTCCATGCTTACGTTTATGAAATAATCCACCTACCTGAATACTTAGAGGTGTCTTCATCACTTGCTCATAATTAAGAGGGGGTAATTGTTTCGCTGATTTTACATTATCAAAAAATACCTTAAAGCTATTTGCATTAAAAATCGTATCTTTAATTGCTACGTTGAAGATCTTTCTAAGAGCATCATCATTCGGCAACATTGCTTGACGACGCTTTTGTTGTTTAATGCTCGGTAAATAACGACTCGCCAGAATATAAGAGCCGATATATTTTTTATCCACTAACTGGTTTAATTGAGGCTCCAGCTTTTCAAGAATTTCCAAAATATGCTGAACATTTTTACCGGTAACGGTCATTAAGAACCGGGTATCTGATGTCCCGATAGTACTACGTAACTGTTTATCAATACGTTTATGTTCCGACGTTAATGGCGTTAACCTTTTCGGATCATGATCGGTGAGCTGGTCCTGCATTAATAAATAGGCTAAAGCAAGCACCACAACGACCGCTATATACATAGGTAATTTAGCAGTAATACGAACTATATTATCGGTCAATTTTTCCAGACCACTCCATGATTGATACCGATAATGAGGGCTGACGACTCGCGGCAATAAATAACGTGTGGTTAAGGCCGCCGTAAATAAACCACAGATCGAAAATACTGCTAACTGCTTTAGCCCTTCGAATCCAGCCAGCAACATTGCCGTAAAACCAATACCTGTAGTCAAAACCCCTAATCGTAACGTAGGCCAAATGCCCCGCATCGTATTAAGTGCGCTTCCTCTATCACGTAAATGGGTAAATAAATGTATCGGATAATCAATGGTAACGCCTACCAAAGTCACACCAAAAGCCAACGTAATCCCATGAATCCCGTCGTAAATTAGAAAAACAGCAATAATTCCTGCCAAGGCTGCAGTTGCTAATGGCATTAAGGCAAGCATTAACGGAGTAATAGCGCGATACACAAAAATTAGCATTAAGCTAATAAACAATCCAGCAGCAATACTCAAACGTACTATGTCTTCACGTATAATTCGGCGATATTCAACGGCATAATACCCTGGTCCACTAATCGTCAATTTAATTTGATCAGAACCAATAGATTCAAAGGCCTTACTAATATCATCAAGCAAAGCTTGTTGCTTGTTTATTTCAAAACCACCAGCGCGTGTATGTAAAAATAACAAACTTTGACGTTTATCACGACTAAACCAAACACCATGCTGACGACTTGGCCTAACTTTACTGGCCCAACCTTGTAGTACCTGAATAATTGAACCAAGAGGGTCAACGGGTACTAAGGACTTATCAATTAACGGTGCAGGCGAGCGCAACTCAGTAAGTAAATACTGCATTCGCGTGCTTATATTTTCTTGCGAAAAAGTATTTTTATCAAATATCGAATTTAACAGCCAATGATAACGAACCAAAAACTGTTTATGTTTTTTCGAAAAACGCAGTTCGCCATTAATCACCTGACGAATACGCGGGTTCTTTCTAAATTGCCGTGCAAGCTTTTTATTCACTCTCGCAAGTTGTAGCGGGGTAAGACTGCTAGCTTTTTTAGCCGTCAAACTAATCATTAAAATGCTGGTTCCCGGTCCGCTTCTTACCGCTGCTAACATTAGTTGATTTTCAACGGTGTCTTCCTGAGGCATAAACTGCCCAAGGTCAGAGTTTACTTTTAAATTTTTGCCAACCCACACAGCACTGGCCAGTAGCACCAATACCCAGGCTAAAAGAAGCATTCTATTTTTATTTATCACGAAAACCTGCTGTGAATGTGGCTTATATTGCTTATAGAGCCATTAAGGTTAAAATGGATTTATCACCATCAGTGTCTTTAATG
>VAOX01001020.1_pt1 | contig 11548 bp, 9 predicted proteins | sample 3393891 | NCBI WGS metagenome assembly VAOX01 (sample SAMN08290429, study PRJNA428436) | hydrothermal vent metagenome | isolation source: Deep-sea hydrothermal vent chimney | place: Indian Ocean: Southwest Indian Ridge | depth 2822 m m | reverse complement strand
GGTTTACTAGGACTGGCTGCAATGCAAATTCATAGCATGCAAGGTAACAATGGATCGGTGCTACGCACCCAGGCCAACCTCATTGCCAATGATATTGCAACTCGCATGCGAGTCAATAAAACGGCAATGGATAACAATATATATGCACTCGCCGATTACACCGTAGCGTGTGCAAGTCAAACACCTCCCGATTGTACGACAGCTAGTTGCACGAGCAGTGAAATAGCACAATTGGATATTGCTGACTTTATTTGTGATAGTGAAAATAATTTGCCTAATGTCAGTAGCACTACAATAAGCTGCGTTGACAATAATCCAGATGATGCCAATGAGTGTAGCATTGGTTCACCTCATACCATTACGTTGAGCTGGGCTGAATCAATCAGCACACCTAATGATTCCAGTTTAGCCGATATTAATAAGGTTAATTCAATTTCCTTGGTGGTACGACCATGATACTTAAAAAATATAATATTAATTGCAAAGGTGTAAACCTAATTGAACTAACCATCGCAATGGCAATCGGTTCGATAATTTTACTGGGTGTTACGTCGGTTTACACCAGTGGTAAAAAAGCCGCTAATGTTCAAAACGGACTGTCTCGCGTACAAGAAAGTGGTCGCTTTGTGATGGAATTTTTATCGCGTGATATTCGCATGGCTGGTTATCCACAAGGTGCCGGGCCACTCGCATTTAATAGTGTTACAACTACCGAAGGTGCAATCGGCGCGCCTGATCAAATTACCTTGCAATACAATAAACAATTACCAACATCTACTGACTGCAACGGTAATGTGGTTGAACCCATTGTGAATAAATACAATATCAAACTCAATGCAAGTTCAATTCCAAGTTTATATTGTAATGATGTAGAACTTATCGAAGGCGTTGACAGCATACAAATTTTATACGGTATCGACACAGATAACATTCCCGACGGTGTTGCCAATAGTTACCTAAACGCCGAAGACATTACCGGACGCTGGGCTAGAGTGGTTAGCGTACGTTTAGCAGTATTAGCCAATAGTGTTACTGAAAGTGCCAATGCCAAAACCAAAGCAAGTTATAACGTTTTGGGAAGTACTATTAATGGTTTTAATGACAATAAGGTACGCCGCGTATTTAACACCACTATCATGTTGAGAAACAATACCTGATGAATAATTTTAAAAAAAATAAAGGTGCGGTCATGGTGATGAGTTTATCGGTGTTATTGATACTCACCATGCTGGCCGTTAGCTCAATGAACTCAAGCATGCTTGAAGAGCGAATGGCGTCCAACGCACAAAGTAAAAGCATTACGTTTCAAGCCACCGAATCAGCGATTAGCACCACGGCATCCAACAAAACAACGCTCGATGCTGCGGTACTGGCGACCATTAATGTAGTATCAAGTACCGATAGCTATAACAAGCCAACCTTTGGCAGTAACGTTGATTCATCCGTTAAAGTGACTCGAACCTCAGTCTGTAATAAACAATTATTACAAGGCTTCAGTTACCGCTTTGGTGCTATTTGTAATATCGAACTCGATGGTTTAAGTAAAATTGATGGCACCGGTGCCAGTACGAATAATATTCAGGGTATTGCCTATATCGTGCCCAAACAACAGCAACATCAATAAGTTAATTTAGGTTTACGTTATGATAAATACACAATTAAAACTAACTACATTATTAACACTTTTATTGGCATCGCTAGTAAACGTCGCGTTACAATCGACGGCTATCGCTGACGACACTGAAATTTTCTTTAGTGCTTCTAGCTCCAGTAGTGCCATAAAACCTAATATTTTATTATTACTTGATACTTCCGGTTCAATGAATACCGTCGACACAGGTGAATCCGATAGCCGTTTAGTGTTAATGCAAAATGCCCTCAATAATATTATTGACGGCGCGGTCAATGTCAACATTGGTTTAGCCCGTTTTACTCTGCCCGGTGGTGCTATTGTTTATCCTATCACCAATGTTGATGAAGATATTTGTACAACCATTGAAACCTGCCCAACAGCAACACCATCAATATTGGCACGACAACGATTAAAAGAAACCATTGCGAATTTCACGGGGGCCACTGCCACACCGATGGTGACGAGTATGTTAGAAGCCGGTCGTTATTTTAAAGGAGACAGTGTTGTATACGGTACCAACCGTGGCACGAGCCAAGAACGTCGAAAACGCGTTTCGCATCCGGCCACCTATACCGGTGGTACCTTAACACCCAGTGATGGTTCATGTACTGACTCGGACGCCAGCGCTTGTGCATCAGAAATTATTACGGGCAGTCCCATTTATACTTCACCGATATCCGACAATTGTCAAAGCAATCACTTGGTGGTTTTATCCGATGGTGTTGCTAACCGTGGTAATGAAACTGATATTTTGACTTTTATTAATGCCAATAACGGCACTGACCCCGACATTGCTTCTTGTGATACAGCCGTACCGGCTACTGGCGCACGCTGTGGTAAGGAACTCGCATCATTTTTAAAGAGTTATGATCAAAGCGCAACGTATACCGACAGTAAAGTCACCACCCACACCATTGGCTTTTCTAGCGACATCACTGACAATGCAGCTGCATCGGCCTATATGCAAGACGTTGCAACCGCGGGCGGCGGCATATTTAGACCCGCTAACAACGCCAGTGACTTGGTTAATATTTTTAATGAAATCTTAAATGTCGCTAAAGAAAGTAATTCCTCTTTTTCAATTCCAAGTATTAAAGTCAACCAGGCCAATAGAATCGCCAACAGTGATGAAATTTACATGGCGCTGTTCAAGCCCACCTCGAGACAAAACTGGTCGGGTAATATAAAGCGCTATAGTTTAAAGCCCGATAGTACCGGAGTATTAAGTGTGTTTGATGCCAACAATGCACTCGCTATCGATTTGACCTCACTAACATTTAAAACAACCGCAAAAAGTTTTTGGAGTGCCACAACCGATGGTAATGAAACTATAATTGGCGGCGCTGCAGAACAGTTAACAGCATCAAGAACCATTTATTCTAATTTGTCGACAAACACTAGTTTAACCAGCACGGATAATAATTTCGCTAATAGCAACATTAGCACTGCTGACCTGGGCGCGGTTGATAATACCGAACGTGATAGTATTATTAACTGGGCAAAAGGTGCAGACAATGGTGGCGTACAAGATATTGGAATCTATGCAGAAGCGGTTAAAACCGGCCGCCAACAGATGGGCGCACCGTTACATTCCGAACCCGTTATTGTCAGTTATGATGATACCTTAACCATTGCCGATACCACGTTGTTTTTTGGCACCAACGAAGGTTACCTGCATGCTATTGACACCACTGACGGCACTGAAGAGTTTGCCTTTATTCCGAACTCTTTATTAAAAAATCTAAAAACATTAAAAGATAACACCACCAATAGTACTGGTAATCCGGTCTACGGTGTTGATGGCGCCATTACTATTTGGCGTTTTGATGTTGACGATGATAAAAAAATTACAGGCACAAATTCAAATGCCGATCTAAGTGATGACCATGTTTATTTATATGCCGGACTACGACGTGGTGGACAAAATTATTTTGCTCTCGATGTCACGGTTCGTTCTGCACCTAAGATGTTATGGTCCATTGATAACACCACCGTTGGTTTTGAAAATCTAGGACAAAGCTGGTCACGCCCGGTGTTGGCTGATATCGATTTATCAACACTGTCAATTGATGGTGCAACCGGCATCACCAAAGTGATTATTTTTGCAGGCGGTTACGATGTTGCACAAGACAGTAAAACAAGTCGGAGTGCTGATAGTATGGGTAATAGTATTTATATTGTAAATGCTATCACCGGTAATCTTATTTGGAGTGGTGGTAATAATAGCAGTGATTTTAGCACGGCCTTTACCGACATGGATTACAGTATTCCATCAAATTTAACGGTGCTCGATATTAATCAAAACGGTACTGCAGATTTAATGTACGTTGGTGACATGGGTGGTCAGGTCTGGCGTTTTGACTTTAATGGAGAAGCCGCAGCAAGCTCTAGTTCAGTGTCAGATTTAGTGACCGGTGGTGTTATTGCGGATCTCAATGCCGGTGATGTTGCTGGCAATCGTCGTTTTTATAATGCACCCGATATTGCGCTAATCAATGGCTCAACCGGGCGTTATCTTACTATCGCTATTGGTTCTGGCTGGCGCGCGCACCCACTCGATAAAACCGTACAAAATCGCTTTTATGTTTTACAAGATAAAAATTATCAATATATTTTATCAAGTTACACCAAGGTAATGGAGTCTGGTTTGTTTGATGCAACAGCCAATATAATTCTGGAAGGAAGCGATCAAGATGCTCGCGATGCTGCACGTACATCACTATTAGGAGCATCGGGTTGGTATATACAAATGGAAAATGCCGGTGAAAAAATATTATCAACTGCGTTAACATTTGAAAATAATATTTTATTCACCAGCTATCAACCCGACACCAGTGCTAGCACCTCGGCATGTCAGGTATCGGTTGGAACTGGACGTTATTATTTCATGAGTATTGTTGATGCAACACCAATAGCAAATCTTGCCAGTGCGCCATTACCTGCTCGCGCTAACCGTGTTAAAGAATTAAAAGCTGGTGCCTTGCCACCATCACCACAACCGGTATTTACCAATGACGATGTTCGTATCTTGGTCGGCACTGAAGAACTGCCAATCAACGTTAAAAGTAAGATTTTAAAAACCCATTGGCGTGCAAAAGAGTAAACGTATGAAAAATTCAGGTTTTTCACTAATTGAGGTACTGGTAGTCATTGCCATAGTATCGATCATTACAGCAATCGCGGTGCCGCAATACACTGCCTATCGTAATAAAGAAATTAGAACCGACGCAGTTCGAACAATGTTAAAGTTTAGTGTTGAGCTTGAGCGATGTCGTTCACGTAATGGTGATGGTTCTTATACCGCTTGCCCTGAAATAGACATTACAAAAATATCATTACAGCAACATTACAATATCACAGTCGCATTAGCCAGCAGTGATACGCGTTACACCATGACGGCAACAAAAGTAGGTAAACCTGATCCGGAATGTAGTAGTCTCAGTTTAACTCAAGACGGATTACGCGACGCAAGTACTAGCAACAGTAGTTTAAATACCCCTAGCAAACGCATCCAACGTTGTTGGTCGAGCTAAATAATCAAAATCGATTTTTCAATATTACAGTCTCGCCCAAACTTCCTTAAGACCAATCGCATAGGTTATACCAAATGTCAGGCATAAAATTGAACTGACAATAATGACATTATCAACGCCACTGGGTTCAAACAAATAGGCTGGAATAAAAGCGACACCGCGCAATAAAAATATAATTGTAATCCACACCAAGGATGGCTTGAGTAGTGGCAGACGTTTTAACAAGCCAGCTCCTGAAAAAGCATAACAACCCCAGGTTATCAAAGTAATCGCCAACACAAAAGTTAATGCATGCGGTTCCAGTAATCCTTGTTCAACTTGGCTTGCGGCTTGTTCACCTAAACCAAAAAATCGATACCAATCGGGGCCGCCAATGATGACAGCCAGAAATAACACGCCAACAAAGATCGTTAAAATACCTGCTAGCATTAAATTGTAATTTATCTTCATTTTACTACACCGTCATTACTGCTTATCGAGTTGTTAAAAATAATATCGGCTTAATAAAATTTTCTTTAATAGTTATAAAAATATTTAACGAAATAGTTGAAATTAATACTTTTAGCGTAATAAAGTGGGATAAATTTGATTGTCTGTGTATTAGAGCTAAACGTTTTAATCGAATAAACACAGCCTATATTGTTCATAAACTGTACTAGCTGACGATTATTTCAGCATAAACAGGTCAATAGAGGTATTTTTTGAGTAGTACATCTCACAATAAATGTCCAACCGTGCCACAATGTTTGTCAATGGACATGGTGTTTTTACAAAAGGGAGCTTTAATCTTTATTCCATTTGCGCAGTTTACATCAGCAACGACGCGCATCAGCAATCCCAAACGTCTTAAAAACCCTAGCATTTGAACATTAATTATACTAAATTTGCAGTATTAATGACGATAGTTCATCATAAATTTTCGAGTTCACGAGACTCATGACAAGCTCATGATTAATCGTAACAACAGGAGTTGGATGTGTGAGTTCCATGGCAATAGGAAGTGCCGACGCAAATCCAAATCCCGAAAAGTGCACCACGCCGAATCTCCGATCAATTATTGATCGGAGCCTTATTGTTTTTAGCGGCTTGTTCTACGGCAAGCTGTTACTTTAACAATGCCCTAATTTTTTCAACACGTTTACGATTAACATCAAAATCAGAATACCCAAGCCGTGCCGCAGATCGAACATGGCAAGTTTTAGTCAAGTCCTCGCAATACACTTCAAGATCGTCCACAAAGCCTATTATTCGTGAGCGACACTCGGCATAAATATAGTCGGATCGTTCAGTGACAATCGTAATGCCATGCAGTGACAAAACAACATCGCGAATGTTACTAATTGATTTTTCGGGTGTTGAATCGAACGGCAATGCTGCAATATCGTAATCCGGAATAATTGAATCAGATGACACACAATTAGGCATTTTAGGACAGTACCACAAAATATTATCATGTACGCCAAGATTTTCAGGACGTTTGCCTTGTGCTAATCCAAAAATATTCACTATCCCGATAATAACGATTGCAGTAATAAACAATACAGCTAGTGTGCCAAATAACAGATTCATTTTTTTACTCATTATTTTTTTAATAGTATTTGAATTTTTAAAATGGTTTATGCATATTTAAAATATGTAATTTCAGTATTACATTTAAAGTAAAACACTTGAAATATTTGTGTGAATAGCCGGATGGCCAAGCCTTATACAAAAACAATCGGAAAATCATATTATTCACTAAAACATCCCGTAATATTGACGATATTATATATTGTTAATCTGTATATTAAATTATTTAATTAGAATTATTATGGACGTTATTGATGCTATCCCGAATAAAATTACGGTATTTTTTATTTATTACCTTTATTGTAATTTCCAGTGTTCCCGTAATAATGCTTGGCATGTGGGTGCAACAAGCTGCATTAGATAAAGAAATCGATGCCGTAAAAGAAAAACATTTATTAATCGCCAGAAACTTAACCGGTGATTTAACTCGTTACATAATAGATGTCGAAAGCAGTTTTCGCTTAGTCACCAAAAATCTCGCAGCGAATCATAAGCTAGATGGTTTTGAACAACACTTGGATACCTTGTACATTCGATACATCAACATTATTAAAATGGATGGTACAATTGTAAACTCCAGTTCAAAATCGGAAAAAAAATCAGCAGCATTAAACCCTAAAGTTTTAAATGCCATTAAACCATTATTAAAAAAATCTATAACTCAAATACAAACTGTATTTTACAGTAACATGTTGCGAGATCAAAATAACGAAACGACATTTTATTTAATTAAAGCCATCAATCAAACTCTCATTGCTGTTGGTTCGTTATCAACACAACACCTTCGAGAAGTTCAGCAAAAAGTTGTATTTGGCCAACGCGGCCATGCCGCCATAGTTGATAAAACCGGCCGTGCCATTGCTCACCCGATTAAAGACTGGGTAGCAACGATGAAGGACATGAGTTTTTTACCACCCGTTAACAGTATGATGCAAGGAAAAACAGGTGTGTCACAATTTTATACCCCTGCAATGAAGGCAGATATGGTTGCAGGTTATACCGTTGTTCCGATAGTTGGTTGGGGTGTCATGATCCCACAACCCTTTAGTGAACTCGAAGAGCGAGCAGCCGATGTAAGAATTGTTACATTATTAATAACAATAATGGGAATTACCATTGCAGGAATTTTTGGTTGGATTGTTGCTGGAATATTATCAAGACCTATCCAATCTGTCGTTACCTCTGCAAATCTAAAATCCGACAGCAGTCAGTTATCCAAAGCAACAACATACCATCGATTTATTCCATTTGAAATTAAAGAACTACTGGGTAGCTTTAATAAAATGGTTGATATCATAAAAGACAAAACCGCTAGTATCGAAGCAACGTCCAACAGATTAACAGAAGCTCAACGTATCGCACACATTGGTAATTGGGAGTTTGACATTAAACGCGATAAAATTTGGTGCTCTAAAGAATTTTATCAAATTTGTGGCACTGCCGAACAACAATTTGACGGTTGCTATAATTCACTACTTGAATTTATTCACCCTGACGATAGAGTTTATTTTGAAGCAACGTTAAAAGAAGTAAAATTTATTGGTGGTAATTATCGACTAAATCACAGGATTATGACTCCAAAGGGTAGCATTTGTTATGTCTACCATGAAGGCGAAGTTCGTATCGATAAAAAATCTGAAAGTCATAAGCTAATTGGCATTATTCACGACATTAGTTTCCGTAAACAATACGAAGATGAATTACGTCACCAAGCTAATTATGATGAACTAACGGATTTACCAAACCGAACTTTATTAATTGAACGATTAAAACAAGAAACTCGCACATCGTCACGCAATAATCAAAAAATGGCCTTACTATCAATCGATCTTGATAATTTCAAATTAGTCAACGATACCTATGGCCATGTCATCGGTGATAAAGTATTACAACAAGCATCAAGTCGGCTTCAATCCTGCATTCGAAATAGTGATACTTTAGCGCGACTCGGTGGTGATCAATTTTGTGTGATACTCTGCGACATACAAAACGAAGAGGATTGTTCAATCGTATCCGATAAAATTATATCCAGTATTGAAAAAACGTTTACAATAGACGGCCATGAATCATTCATCGGCGTCAGCATCGGCATAACTTTATATCCCAATGACAGTCAAGATGCAAATACCTTAATGCGAAATGCCGATATTGCACTTTACCGAGTCAAAGAAAATGAACGAAATAATTTTTGTTTCTTCAAAGAAGAAATGAACCAAGAAGTAACTAACCGAATGAGTTTGAGTAATGATTTACGTAAGGCACTTGAACGAGAAGAATTCTCACTGGTTTTCCAACCCATCATAGACCTTAACACCGGAAATATTAGTAGTGCCGAAGCATTGTTGCGTTGGATACACCCACAACGCGGTTTTGTCTCACCCGATGAATTTATTCCACTTGCCGAACACACCGGATTGATAGGACCATTAGGTGAATGGGTTTTAAAAACAGCGTGTGAAACGGCTGTACAGTGGTCGTCTCTCGTAAAAAAACCACCGCGTATTTCAGTTAATCTATCTGTACGACAATTAAAATTAGGCTTAACAAAAGCGCTAGTTGAAAACATACTTACCCTATCGCAGCTTAATCCTTGTAACTTAATATTTGAAATCACTGAAAGTCTTGTTATGGGTGATATTGATGAAGCAATTGCCTGGATGAATTCGATTCGCGATCTTGGTGTAACATTTTCAGTTGACGATTTTGGCACAGGTTACTCTTCACTAAGTTACCTAAAAAAATTACCGGTCGACATTCTTAAAATTGATCGGGCTTTTATTAAAGACCTCATGGAAAACTCGGAAGATAAATCACTGGTTAAAACCATCATAGCCATTGGTAAAACCTTAAACCTAAAAGTTGTCGCCGAAGGTGTTGAAGACAAAGAACAACTCTCTTTTTTACACTCAATAGAATGTGACTACATACAAGGCTACTATTTTAGTAAACCACTACCCGAGAAAGAATTTAATGAATTATTATCTAACTGGGATTTTAATATCTCAACGCTAAATAATGATCCTTAATACTAATAATAAACAACCAGAACTTTAGTTGGTTCAGCGGCAAAGTTAATTCAAACTTTACTTAAAGCCTTGATTTAATTCAGCTTCTGTTCAGTTATAAGACCTTATAATCCGACTACGATAATGATATTCTCATTGAGAGTCGGAGTTAATGTTGAAAAGGTCAAAAATTCTACTATTTGCAGTACTATTATTCGGTTTAACGCCTATTGCGTCAGCCGATGACTACATTGGTGTTGCATTTGGCCAATCCAGTATTGGGCTGACTGGTTACGATCAAGGTTTTTTCTACAAAACCTATGGCGGAGTACGTAAAAAATACTATGGTTTTGAAGGTGCGTATAATCGTCTTGCCAATTTTGATATTACCGGTAATGACACCGGCTCGGTGAGTATTTCAGGCATTGAAGCATCTGGGATAACGTTTTTACCCATTACCAATAATCTTGAAATATTCCTGAAGCTTGGTTTCTATTCTTGGAGTGCTACGGGCCGCGTTAACGGTGGCTTTATACCTCAAAACAAAGGCACCGATTTAAGTTACAGTTTTGGTGCCAATTATAATGTTGCTGAAAAAATAACATTACGTGCTGAGTATCAATGGTTCAAAGGTGTACTTGGAGATGATATTTCCTCGATAGCAACAGGTTTTAGTTATCGGATTTAATATTTATTCATATAACAACCCAAAAACAAAATAGGGGCTAGAAGCAGCCCCCCACAGAATTATTCTGGTATTAAAATTTCCAGGCACCGTTTAGCCCAAAAGCATTTTCAATATCACCCGATAAATATTGACGGTAAACTAAACTCATCTTAAGACCATTATCCCATTGATATGAAACTCGTGGATTGAGGTAGAAACCACCGGTTACATTAATATCCGAACTCGAACAAGTTGAACAGTTTGAAATTGAACGTGAAGAACTAATAAGGTGCTCATGGCCTGCTAGTGCATCAACCGAAACTGCATCGGTTATGGCGTAGCTGTATCCACCTTCCACAAAAATATTGATTGAACTTGAGCTAGAACTTGCCGTTGATTGATTACCAAACTGATCGACCACACTCTGTTTAAAATTTTCGTTATCTCCATATAAAAAACCCGCTATACCACCGGCGACTGTCCAGACAGTGTATTTCTTTTCCATTGAAAAACGAAAAGTATTAGCCGTAGTATTGATTCCTTCTTTATTTGCAACAGCTTCATCAAATTTTACCTGACCCAATTCAACTGCAAAATAACTTTGCTCATTTGCATTGATTACCGTAATACTAGAAAAACAGATTGTCGTTACTGCAATTGTATTTTTTAAAATTTTATTAAGACCCATAATTATTATTCACTACCCTTATTTATTTTATTTTATGACTATTGATATTTCTCAATATTTCTATATGTATCAATATGTATGTTTCACATTAGTAATACAATGCTGAAATATTAACGTTGAAGTGTACTACAAATAAAATTTAAGCAACAGTTAACAAAAAACTATTTTGATTGAAATAAGAATGAAAGGGATTTAGAAAGTTTTATTACAAAATTTATACTATTTTAATTTTAAACTTTCAATTACTTGATGTTTAATTCGAATAAAATCAGAATGGGAGACGTAGATTAAATCGGAAATTCGTCGCAGCATGTGTTCCTCTAAGCTGTCGAGTCGACCATCGGCATAGGCTACTTGCCATAGGTTTTGGATCACTTCTAACTTTTGGTCAGAGCTGTAGTTTTTTGCTATTAAGCATGTAAATTGATGATAGTCCGTTGCATTACGTTGTTC
>VAOX01002265.1_pt1 | contig 11563 bp, 12 predicted proteins | sample 3393891 | NCBI WGS metagenome assembly VAOX01 (sample SAMN08290429, study PRJNA428436) | hydrothermal vent metagenome | isolation source: Deep-sea hydrothermal vent chimney | place: Indian Ocean: Southwest Indian Ridge | depth 2822 m m | reverse complement strand
TGGGCAGGGGATCAACTGGCACAGGAGACCAGAAACAAGATCAAAAAGACCTATGTGTATGAGCCATTAAGCTTTAAGCCGGTGGCCCTGGTACAGGATAATGAGGTTTATCATTACCATTTAGACCATCTGGGAACTCCGCGAGAACTGACCAATAATGAAGGCGATATAGTCTGGAAGGTACGCTATAAGACCTGGGGCAATGTGGCACTGAAGGAATGCGAGGAGATAGAAAATAATATCCGCTTTCAGGGCCAGTACTTTGATGAAGAAACAGGGCTTCATTATAACCGGCATCGGTATTATAATCCGGATACCGGTCAGTTTATTAGCCAGGATCCGATAGGTTTATTGGGCGGGGTGAATAATTATCAGTATGCGCCTAATCCTTTGGGGTGGATTGATCCTTTTGGGTTGTGTAAGGATGATGGGGAAAATAAGCAGCAGAAAAAAATTCGGATAACTGAATTCGAGTTCCAGGCGCTGGTGAATGTGCTGCCAACTGAAATACCGCAGGAGATGGTTGGTCAGCTTATTTCGAATAGTACTAGCTTTAAAGCAATTTATGAGCTTGGAAATAACCTGGTACTAGCTGTTGCTTTTCCAGGCGATAGATATGAAAAACAGATGTCAAGTGAGCTGGATGCACTGGAACAATTAAAGTCGTATCCACTAAATATAGATGTTGTTCAGGCAAAAGGTGGTTTCTTATATCAGGGACAGCCAGCAATGGTGATGGAACGATTAGAAGGGAGTGATAGGGATTTTGTAGGTTATGGGTTTGATATTGTCAGTATGGCTGAAGGAGGAGAGGGACTCACTGAGCTTGTAAAAAACAATAAAGAACGTTCTCTTGAATCTCTTTCTGAAATACGAAACCGTGTTGGGATTAATAAAATTGAAATTGGAGATGTTCAATTTTTGATTGCTAGTGATGGAACATTTGTGATCAACGACCCTTTTGATATAGAGCCAGAGTTTATTCTTCCAGATAAAGAAAGCGAAGTAAGGAGCAAAAACCATACAGTTGCTAAAATTGATGCTCTGATGAATTATATAGAAGGTCTTTAAAATGTTAAAAGATGAGTTGTTAGAAAAAAGTGATGCGCTTAAAAACAGAATAGATGTAATAAAGAATTTACAAGGAAAATGTATATATAATTTTATTAGAATTGGTAATTTCAGTAGTCAGATGTCAGCATCAGAGAAAAAATCAGAGCACAGAGAGTACAGTGAAAATGATTTTCGTAGTGAATCTGGCTTGTTTATTATAGATACAAAAGAAGAAAACACAACAATTGTTGTCCCTGTTAACAACTCAGATTTGTTTATCAAGATATGTGAAATTTCTCGAAATTCTGTAGAAAATTATTTAACTAATGAGTGTCTTCCGTTAAATATGATGCTCTATGACAAGACAGTATATGGGGTGAAATATTTGAGTCAATTTATAGGTAAAAAAATTGACAAGGTTGCAATTATAAAAAAGAAAAATTCAAAAAGAGAATATGAGTTTTATCCTATAGAAAAAGGGGTGCTGCTACGCTTTGAAGGTGTAAATGATGGGCTGGCGATAGGTATTGAGCTTTTTCCAGAAACAGGGTCGTTGCATGTGTCGTGTATACTAGAAAAAGATATAAGTGAAAATAGAAACGGTATGCCTGAAATTGTGTGGCTGGACTGACAAAATTTATTCATATAAAGCGCCCCGACACTAAATGCCAGGCCGCTTTATGGGTGAGCTTACTGCGACTCGATCAGTAGTTCCTGCATTTCAGCGATCTGACGTTCAATATTTCCAAATAAGTAAACCAGGTCAACGGGATCATGCTGGAAGATTGCCTCAGTGGGCAGTATTTCAAGCTGGGCGCGTATGGCCATCAAGTTAATGTGTGCCTGTTCTTTAAAGCGCGTTTTGTCGGCCAGCGAGTTGAGAACAAACGCCGGTGCATTATTGGTGGGGCTGAAGTCCGTGTTTTTAACTTCGGCCTGCGAGTCGTTATCTGGTTTTTTATCTTTACTCATTAGCGCAGTCCCCGTGTGAGAGGTAACAGGGCGGTGACAGTGATACTCAGGGGTAGAATATTATCTGTTCTGTGCTGCACGGAGTAGGTGGCTAATTGCGAGATGATTTGAGAATTTAAATCGGCCAGTGTTTGCAGCGGCGCTTGTGGCGCGGATGCGATGGGTAATGTGTCCAGTGCCACCAGATCAGAGACCTGTTCTTCCGACAAAAGAATGGGAATGCTTATATAATGTTTATCAGTCATAATGGGTACCTTGTATATTTGTTGTGATTAGCCCGCCCTGTGAGTTACAGCTCATAGGTCGGGTGACTATTAAAAAACAGCCGTCAGGCTGTGCGATCGCGGTAAAGCGGTGCAATACTCCTCTCGGGTAGTTTTAAAATGGTGCAGATCGTGTGGATCAGGTGCAATTCAGGTTCTGTTTCCCGTGCCCCGTACTCTTTATAACTATTCATCCGATCAAGCATATTGTCTCGAATTGTCCAGGCCGATTGTATGCGGCTCTCGCGGTTATTACGGCGGCGCTGCGCCGCCTGTGTGAGTTCATAATAGAACAGGGTGTCCAGCGTGTTACTTGTTTCCTCCCAGCCCTTAATCTGGAAAAGCGCCCATGAATTATTGTGTTCTGTGTCCATAATTGAATCCTTCGTTTCTCTAAATCGTCCGAATGTGCCGTACTGATCAGCCCGCGATAACATAAGCCATCTCGCCGTTTTTATGGATGAGCTTATTAATGTCATAATGGCTTTTACTTCTCAGTGTTGAAATCATCCCGCGTACAGAATGAGCCTGCCAGTTAAGCGCGGTCTGTATTTGCGCATTGGTCGCGCCCTTTTTGCGCCTGAGCATATTGATGAGCTTTTCTGTTTTGGAGCCTTTACGGGGTTCCTGTGGTGCTGGCTTTTCACTCATGATGCCCAGGGCTTCTTTGCCGAAAGGCGTGATGGGGTGGCCGTGTTCTGTTTCACTCCCCAGCAGTGCCTTTTTCTGTAAGGCGGCGATGACCTTATTGAGTGCGCCGCCGCGAAGTGGCGACATTGAGGGATCAAGAAAGCCGTTATTGGCGTAGGCCAGTTCGAGGAGGCTGGTTTGTGCGTCTGATAGTTTCATGGTGTTTTCCTTGTGTTGTTGTATGTGTCTGTTGTTTCGACGGCCCAATTAACGCTTGCTTTGGCCGGTAAGGCAAGCTTTAAATTTAAAATATCCCCTTTAATATCAACAAGTTAGTTTTGATGGGGGTTGCTGGCGGTTGAAACAGGCCAGGCCGAGTGGTAGAGTTGCGGTAGTGTTCTGGCCTGTAGTTAAAAGGGAAATGGGGAACCGATTCTGAATATGGCGCTGTAAGTCATTGTATTTAAACGACCCGAAGTGTCATATTAGCATGGGTGGTGAAAGGTGCTTTATTCAATAATATCAATGACTTAGCTGAAACCTTGTCTGATGTCTTGTAATCAGTAGGTCCCGTGTTCGACTCATGGTGCCGGTACCATATTTATATTTAGAATCAACAGGTTACCGCTACATTAGTATATAAGCGGGAACCGATTCTGAATATATTCTGAATACTTTCTGAAAACTAAACCCCCTAAAATCAGTAGGTCTGCCCTTTTTCTGGTTGTTCTTTGAGCAACTGACTGGGTTTCTTTGGCCTGTTTTTCCCTTTGAATGGCGATGGTGTTTGCTTGTGCTGTTTCTGAGTCTTAAATTGAGCAAAATAGAGTATTTCGGCGCTGAATTTTAAGAATACACCGGGTGGTGGGTTGTTGCCAGAGGCTAGGTGCTGGCTTTTGCCTCATTTATACACATATACGTCACGGGAGGGCCGTGCGGGTCAGCGTAGAGCAACTGATTGATTTTCAGGAAAGTCAGTGATTGATTTATGCGGATTCTATTATTTTTTGTTTAAAATCAGTAGGTTACGGTTTGTTTGTATATAAGTGACTGCTTATTCTGAATACTTTCTGAAAACTAAAACAGTAGGTCTGCGCCTGTCAGTTTTTTTTGGGGCCACGAGGTTAACGAATGCGAGGGATAACGGACTTCAAAGCTGCGACACAGCTCACCGCAGATAAACCGTGAAATGGGGTCCAGGGAGCAAAACTCAAGCACGATGTCCAGTGTAGTGGTCATGGGGTACTTTTAGCGCTATGGTAGGCCCTGTAGGTGCCAGGTGTCTGCTTCTGCGCGTGCGTAACGATAAAGCTCAGGGGGACATTTTGTTTGGCGAGGCATGTGATGTCGTTTTTCCACACTGCTTTAAATTTGCAATTCAAAGCAGTGTGGAACATGCCACAAATGACCTATGTTGATGGGTTGTCAACTTTTTGTACCCTATATTGACGAATGCGTCAATATAGGGTACTCTTATATGACAGTCATATAAGCGGAACTGCTGCATGCAGCGTGATTGTACCGCCTGGCAACAGGTCTCCAGCGGGTCTGGGGATACCCAAGAGTTCCGAAAAGCCTGCCATTGAGCAGGCTTTTTTTATGGGTATATTATTTTCCGGGTTTTATTTTTTTCTTTATTTGAGTATTGCGTGCGATTACATCCAGTCGAATCTTACGCTTTTTAGGTCGTTGGGTTTGGTATGCGTCTGTGCGTATATAGGCGCTTTCTATAATCAGGTTTAGCCAGTCCCTTCTGGTTGCCCTGGTTATATTAAAATAGACTTCATATTTTACTGTGTCGCCTTTCTTAGTTATTATTTCTATAGTAAAAAAATTGTTGTGGCCGGTGTGCCAGCAGGTTCGCTCTTTCAAACTTACAATAATTTCAGGAAGCTTAAAAGATAATTTGTGCCGATCAAAACAGAAAACTCGTTGCTCTTTTGGCCCCTGGTACCAAAGGCCGGCAATAATATCTTCATCTGGCAGGGCTTTGCGTGTAAAACAGTGCATAGAAAAGGTAACCTGAAAGTGGTAAGTGCGTTCAGGTCTTTTTTCTCCCGCTTCAGCAGTGTAGTACCAGTCAAATGGGGCGAGGTGTGAAAGGTCATAAGTCTCTCCTCTGTGTATAAATGGACGCCACTTCATAGCATGTGTCCTCTTCGTTTTCTGGCGGTATCATCATTCTGCTTCTTCTGCGCTTTAAGTTCCTTTTTTGAAGCGGTGCTTAATTGCTGGATTAGTCCAGATAAGTCATACTCATTCGATGTTTGGCCACCGGCATGTTGAAAGCGTTTTTTGCGCTTTAGTAGCCCCTGGTTCTCCATTTGCCTAAGGTGTCTCTGGATAGTGCTTTTATCTTTACCTACAATTTCACCCATTCTTGCTTTTGATGGGTAGGGCATTTTGGGTTTGTCCCACCAATGTTTTATCAGTACGAGAAGAATATTTAATTTCACTGCATCAATGTTTAATGCTTGCTGGCGCTCTAACAATATATTCGGAATAGCTGTCCACCCTGACACTTCAAGTGTTTCCTTGCCCCATTTTGTTTCAAGTGCTTTTACGGCCTTAGCAGAGGGGATTTTTGTTGTTGGCATGTCAGTAATCCAGAGTTTTAACTTGTTACCCAGTATAAAGCTGTTATTTGCTATCGCAATGCCAGTCCCCTGTGTATTAGCGGTCAGGGGTATCTTATATATAGCTTTATGTCTGTGTAGTTGTGCGTATGTTATAGTATGTGTAATTTAGTATTAGTATTCTTTGGTGTGTATGGTTAATCATAGGGCCTATGTATTATTGCATAGGCCCATAGTTGTAGTCAATCTGGGGAGGTGGTTAAAAACACATATGGGTTTAGAGGTGAGAATGTAGTTGTATATTTTTTTAGAAAGGTTAACCAGAGCTTGTGAGCTGCTTGAAGCATAGCACTGAGAGTATACATTTTAGTAGTAACCTTTGCGTTATTATCTTATTCAGGTCTGGTTTATTTGACAGGCAAAGCCAGCCCAGATTCCACCACATTATACTCAACGCTATCCTTCTGATGCCGATCCAGATACACCTGCGTCATCTTCGCATTGCTGTGCCCTAAGAGTTGCTGTATGGCTTCTTCGGCTGCGGTACAGATCAGCCCCCAGCGAACGTATCTCGTGAAACGAGGGCCGTTCACGGGGTGGCAGATCATCAAACAATCCCAGCTCATTGCGTAGTCGACTGAACTCTTTGGTGGCCTTATCCACGCTGACCGAAGTCCAGTGGTTTTTCGCGTTGATTTGCGCACGGCGTATGGATGCCGGTCGGTAATGAATCAAATAAGGCGATGCCAGGTCATTCCGGCTGCGATTAATAATGGCATCCAGCTCCGGCCCAATATTAATTGCAATGGCCCGCCTCGTTTTGATCTGCACAAAACGCAGTTGATTGTTTTCAATCTGTGTAAATTCCATCACCACCAGGTCCTCACGGCGCTGTAATGTTTGCAGGGTTAAATCCATCAGGTTCTGATACCAGGGTGCCGCCGCATTATAAACTTGCTGAAAGGCCTCCAGTGGCAGGCGTTGGCGCTTGACCTCTTCGATTTTTTTCAGGGTGTCCTCGGCATTATTACGATCACATTCCCCGTCCCCAATGGCCTGTTTTAAAATCTGGATCAGCAACCCTCGGCGGCGATTCGATGACGTGTCCGGAAACGCTTTAAGGTACTGGTTGATGAGTTTGCGCGCTTCTCGGCTGTGGGTGTGAGAGCCAATAAAGCCAATGCTCATCGCACCGAGTGCGCTGGCCCGCAAGTGTTCGATCTGGTTATTGTAATCGCGCAGTGTGATGGGGGAGAGTGGCTGGCCTTTTTTATTGCGCCGTCTGGGCAGGATCTGTGCTTTGAAGTGTTTCAGATAGTCTGTAAACAGGGTGTCGGTCTGTGTGATGCTCTGGGCTGTACTTTGGCGTAGCTCAACCGGTTGCCGGGATAAATTTACCAGTTGCATGACCTGTTCATCCGCCGAGTAGAGCAGGGCGTTCATGCGTTTGGCGGCCACCACGGCCAGTTTCTTATCTGATCCAAAGCCGGTTCGCTCCCCCGTGCTGGGGTTGCGGTAGCTGTAGTAAAAGACCCTGTTTTTCAGTACAGGGTGCAGGTTATCGGGCAGATCTTTCCTGCCTTTGGTGCGAGGTCGTGTCATTTATGCCGCCAGTGCTTTGTCCATGAGAGTATTACCCGTGGCCCAACATTCGCTTGTTACGTTGATAAAGTAAAGCTTTGCGTAGCGAAGTCGCGGTATTTACTGGTTTTCAGTGCATTACACCCCGCAGTGCGCGGGTGTTTGAGGCGCTTTCGGCTACAAATTGCCTGTCCTGATATTGCTCCAGGCTCATCAGTTTCATACCGACTTCGTGGTGATTTGAGAATGAGCGTCAATATACCCTGTTAACTGTTAAACCTGGAAAAATGCTCATCATTACTGACAACACGGTGTCAGTAGCAGACCGCTATAATTGCAACTCACACACTAATAGAGGATAGCCGTGACGACGGTTTCCTTCATGTAGTTATTTACTGAAATAATAAAAGAGAGATTGAATGATGAGTGGAAAAGTTATTGAGATGGCAACTATAAAGCTGTTACCGGGAAAAACAGAGCAGGATTTGTTGCGTGCATCAGAGAAATTTCAACAAGATTTTGTTAATGGTCTAAAGGGCTTTATCAGTCGTGAGCTGGTGCATGTTAAAGATAATGAGTATGCAGATATTGTACACTGGGAAAGTATGGAAGATGCGAAGGAGGTATTAACTCAGGAAATGAGTTCGGATGCCTGCATGGCGTTTTTTTCACTGATGGAAATGGATGAAACAAACCCTGAAGCAGGTGTAGTTCATTTTAAATCTCTTGCGCTATATGAGGTTAAGCACAGCTAGCCAGTCGTTCCAGCGGACAGTGTGCTGGTATACAGGGGCGTTACCGGCATGCGCAACCCGTTGTGATATTCGACAAAAAACAACCTGAACTGCGTTCAGAAGGTAATGAACTCGAAGGCGGGTCTGTTAGAAAAAAACGGTCTGCGCAGACCGCCAGTGGGGCGTTTGCGTTCTCCCAAAAAGGCAATGATAGCACTGGTGGGATCATTAAGGATGCGGGCGATAAAGTCGGTAGAAATAAGCCCGTAAGTGGGGTCGTTAAACCGGTTCAATCGTTCCATATGCGAAACGCTAATCCAGTATTTACGTGAGCTATTTTATTCTTACCTCCCTTCCATCCTTGTCCCAACCAGGTTAGCATATCGTTAAACTGGAAGTGATGCCGACTTTTCTCAACATATAATCATCTCGATGATTGAAATTTATCCCGTCCTGTCTTAAAAGACGGTTTTTTTTGCCCGAAATAAATTCATTTTCTCTCGTAAGTTATTGAAAAAACAGGAATTTCATGATCCAGGTAGATCGATTGCTTGATGAAGTCCTGCACTCTGCGCTATTAGTGTTAAGCACGCCCTTCTCACAGTCCGTTGTCTGTGTATTGAGGGAGGGTGTTTCAAAACGCAAGATCCAGGGGGGGAGGGGAGCCAGACTACAAATCATCGGAGCGAGATTGTTAAACTGAATATATCAAAAACCTGAAAGAGGATATGACGGAATGAAACAGGCAGATAACGGAAACAGAGACAGGCAGGTTACAGGATATACAGTGAACTCATTGTTACTGGCGATGCATGTCGTATTGGCGAAAAAAAATAAAGAAATGAAGTGTGGGCGCAGCTCAATGGGGTGCGAGAACCGGATGCCCGTTTGCGATTAGCGACTGTGTTTCAGGCGATGGATATTGATACGGGCTGGGTGCAGTGGGTTTTACAAGGCATGCAGGGACTAGCCTAAAACGAAATCAGAGCTAGAGAACAATTAACTCTAATATTAGAAATGATTGATCTCTAGCGGCTAATTTTTTTGCGCCTGTTCTGAGCTGAGAAATTCCAGCAAAGTCGAGGCCATAAATCAAAAAACTATCTAACTTACATATGTTTTACATGCCACGGCTCTGTTTCTCGGCAGGCATAATCTGACCACGTATCTCACCTGCTGTATATTGTTCTGTGTGAACATTTCCATATGTCAGACCTTTTTTCATTGCCTTAATGACTGACTTAATATCACCAGGCTCTATGCCTTGAGCTGCAGGCCCGATGATGTCTTCGGCATACAGCTTACCCTCGACATAGCCGCTATATTCAGGGCAGGCTGGTTTTGGTCCGCCACATAAAAACAAATTAGCTCCGCCATTAGCAAATTTCTGAGAGAAATGAATATTGGCCTGTCTAACTTTAGTTGCGAAGTTTTCATAGTACAGCTTGAAATAAATGTATTCTCCATAGGGGTCAACTTGTGTTTCCAAAGTGCCGTAAGCAGGTGTGTTTATTGTAGGTATATTGTACGCGCCACTCATTTTAGCCTTGAAATAGTGTGAGGCATCGCCAGCTACAGCACTTCCTGCCCAGGAGGTTGCTGTAAGTAGTAGCCCCAGGATAAAGCTCGTTTTAGTCAGATTTATTTTCATTGTTATTTCCTCGTTAGTGTGTATATAAGTAGAACCCCTTATGGAGTGGTGCAAATATAGATCCTGTACTGAAGTACGTGGTCAAGGGTTTTTATTAGGTTTCAAGCATATTAAGCTTACTCGGATACTCGGGGTAATGGATATAAAAAATAAGTAATTTCAAATATTCTGAATTAATTGTTTTCATGATGGTGTTCAGGTAAGTTGTGAAATGTTCAGTATAGCTGTGGTGCATTTGCAGATTGAATGTTGATACCTGCCGGTAACTAATTCGGCGCTTTTTTCGCCCTCTAAATTTCCCGCTACCTCCAGGGCAATGCCCAAATGGTGGCGTAGCTCTCGCTTGATAGATGTAGCATAACGCCATTTGTGTGAAGGTTTTCTGATTTTTCGTAGCTTAGGTTGATACCAAACAACCAGTGAGTTGTCTGGTATGTAGCCAGACCGGAAAGTTTAAGTAAATTGTTTTCGTTGCTTTTACCCGTGATTTCATAACGAGCGGCCATACCCAGTATCAATGCCTGCCCCTGAGGAGTAAAGCGAAGGCGCAGGCCAGGGACGGTGGCTTCGTAATTGAAACCTTCACCTGATTGTTTTTCAGAGTCGGCATTAATTTCCAGAGATAACCAGTTGTAAGCATTCCATGAGATAAGCGGTTCAAATGTGATGATGTTATTGTTTTTCTCGTGTGAATAATCCTGGCGTGAAATGGCTGTAATGTCATCAGTATTACCTAAACGAGCAGTTTGTACAAGGATGGGTGATAAAACTAAAATAAAGGAAATATCCCAGCAGCGGGTCTAAAAAGCAAAGCCTTAAAGCTGCGATATCTTCGATCCAAGCAACGAAATATCTAAGCCCTGCGGTCTGTCTTTAGCTGAGATCGTTCAATATAGAGGCGACAGATTCTTCCTGCAGGGCAAAACGAAGCGAGTATTTCGCGGTTCGCTTTCTCTAGTTACAGAGTTTTAAAACGCATTTTTATTTTCTGGAATTGCCCGGAAAGTGGTCGCGGGATTGAAGAGCAGTGAGTCAGGATAAAAGCAATTCAGTAACAGCGCAAAAGTTGAAAGTCGCAAATATAACCATATCATTTGTTTGATCGGAATTAATCTGGCCGGGCTCAGTGCGCGACTACGGATATGTTGTCTTGCAGCTTTATAGCACTCGCGAGATAAAAAAATGGTTGACCAGTGGCATAAGCAGTTATAGAATCCGCGCTCGCTATGGAAGGTCGGTGCAGGAATGGTGATGTGTAAATGGTTAAAAAAATCGGTTACTAGTTGACCACTGGCGATGATTTATTCATTTATAGCAACCAATAGAGTGTATTTATAAGGGCATAGCGTTCCTATGGCCAGACCTCTGTTGGGGCAATATCAGATATGGTATCTGGCGTTTGTTGCTTCGCTATTTTTAACTTTAATGGGAAACTGTGAGTGGGGAGTTTGTCGGTAGTTGCTATATTGCACAAAAAAAATAGAATTTAAGTCGCTTTTTGTTGACAGTTGGACGAGTGTCAAGCAAAATATGCGGCTTCCAGTTTTGGAGGGGTTCCCGAGTGGTCAAAGGGGGCAGACTGTAAATCTGCTGCTTCGGCTTCGGAGGTTCAAATCCTCCCCCCTCCACCAAATTAATGTGTGCTGCTGGATTGACGTGATTTTTAGCGGGTGTCGTATAATGGCTATTACCTCAGCCTTCCAAGCTGATGACGCGGGTTCGACTCCCGCCACCCGCTCCAGATTTGCACCCTGACTCAGGGTGCCTGGATAAAGACAGGCTGCTGAGACGGTAGTGCGTGATATTGCAGGCCTCACTATTACATAGAGGTATGCGCTGAAGGATAATTTAAATTCACAGCCAGGAATTTGCTCATATAGCTCAGTCGGTAGAGTACTTCCTTGGTAAGGAAGAGGTCACCGGTTCAAATCCGGTTATGAGCTCCAGATATTAGTATTTAAACTTTAATTTTACATCCCGGGGAGGCATTCAAAATGTCCAAGGAAAAATTCGAACGTAACAAACCCCATGTAAACGTGGGCACAATCGGTCACGTTGACCATGGTAAAACGACATTAACGGCGGCGCTGACCAAAGTGATGG
>VAOX01012580.1_pt1 | contig 11606 bp, 11 predicted proteins | sample 3393891 | NCBI WGS metagenome assembly VAOX01 (sample SAMN08290429, study PRJNA428436) | hydrothermal vent metagenome | isolation source: Deep-sea hydrothermal vent chimney | place: Indian Ocean: Southwest Indian Ridge | depth 2822 m m | reverse complement strand
CGAGGTACAAGTACAAAACCAATCAGTGACGATGCCCGTACGCGTAGCGCGGTATTAACACCCGACGGGAAGTATTTGATAGCCTGTTCAAAAACCAAATTTATGGTTCGGATATGGAATGTCAAAACAGGTAAACTCATTAAAGAATTAGATTTTAGTTTTTATAGCGCTTCAAAATACGATACCAGTGAAATCTCACTCAGTTCAGGAGGGAAGTATTTTTCAGTTGTGGCGTACAAAGGCAGGGTTAATGCTGGTGGACAGATTTATTTAATTGAAACTCGTACTGGAGAGATTAAAAATAAGCTCCCGATAAAGTATGAAGTAACATCGTATGCGCTAAGTTATGACGGGACTAAAATAGTAATAGGCGAGGAACGTAATGATATTTCACTATGGGATCTTAAAAATAATAAGCAAATTTTAAAATTTAGAGATAAAGACATAAGACACATTGCACTGAGTCGTAATGGTCAATTTATTGCCTCGGTGTCCAATAGAGAAAACATTAAGCTTTGGGATGCTAAAACGGGTAAACAATTGAAATTATTCGATGACCATAATGCCATTATTATGTCGATTAACTTTAGTCCGGATGATCGATTTTTAATTTCAACGGATTTAGATGATGTCATAAAAATTTGGAATATTCAAAAAAGGAAAGGTCCTCTTAAAGATACCCGACAAAAAGGTATTGTTCATAAACCAGAAAACTATTGGAAATCGTTTAAAGACTTTAGTATTGCGAAAAGAATATTCAAAGGCGAATTTTCGAGTGTAGCGTATTCTAATGATATGTTTAAATTATATTATATCTATATGCAAAGTGAATATTATGGTTCTTGTAGGAAAAAATTACCAAGCAATTCCATTAGACGTGCATCGGTTAGCCAAGTTCAATTTCGCGATGGTGCGGGGAATATAACTCGGCGTGAAAAGGCGGTTGAGCACATTGCCTATATTGCTCCCCAGTTTATTAAAAAATACGATGAGTTTTTTAAACCGGCAAAATCGTTTTATATGCGACAGTCCATGAAAAAACATAAGAATATTGTGACCGATATACAAGATAAAATGAAAAAAAATGGTCAGTCAATATTGGCGGCATCGGTACAAGTCGCAATGGAGGGAGTGAGATCAGAACCGATATTGCCGGTTATTAATTTTTTCAAAAAAACACCGTGTGATTCTGCAACCATGTATCAAATGCGAGAAAATTTTAGACGTGCCGCTTATAAGCAACCGTCTTTACAACAAGCTGGCATTAAAATACCGAATGCCAAAAAGGAGAGTGTGTCGTTTAAAGACTTCATAAACCACCGGACAATTTATCAAGCCTGTATTAATGCGAATATTGAGAAATTTTATTGCAAGTGTTTTGAACCGAAGGCTGACAAAGTGATGACTAAAAAAGAATTAGATTACTATTCAAAAGATTTTAGCCGATTTGATAAAGAGGTGGTTAAGGGTATATGGTCAAAACCGAAGAACCATCGAGCCTGGACACTCATTAAGCTTCGAAATCAATGTTTAAGGTAATTATTATTATCAAACCGCATTAGGGAGGGGGCTAGTAACTAATTGGCAGGTGACAGTAGCTGAGTTAGTGACAAGTAGCAGTCGAACCCGCTGTTAAGATATGTGTTTCCCCTAGGGGTATTTGATGTAGCGTCGTTTGATGTCGCATATTCTATTTATCTATTATTTCAATAACTTACCTTACTTGTTAACTAGCATTCAACTTCCCCTAACCATTCTAGCTCTCTATTTGACAAATTCTGTCAAAATTATGTATTAATCATAGAATATACTGGCTACTATATCGTTGTATTGACATATTTTGTCAAAATTAAGGAGAAATTTCGTGTTGGTTGAATTTAGTATCACGAACTTTAAATCGATTAAAACTAAGCAGACTTTTAGCATGATGAAAGCTAAAGGAGACGAGTTAGAAAATAGTAACTGTTTTGTTCCTGAAGGATTAAGTAATCTCAGTTTACTGAAGTCGGCGGCGATCTATGGTGCTAATGCTGCTGGAAAATCTAATTTCATCGAAGCGATGAGTATTATGTCGGGCATTGTTGTTGAATCTGCATCGGAACTACAACGGGGTGATGAATTACCAGTAGAACCATTTAAACTTGATCCACTTTCACGACAGTCAAGTACTGACTTCGAGGTTGTTTTTATTTCACTTGGTATTCGTTACCAATACGGTTTTACGGCTACTAAAACTCGAATTACTGAAGAATGGTTAATTGCTTTCCCAAAAGGACGGGCTCAACATTGGTTTGCTCGTTTGTGGGATGATAAAAATGAAATTTATTCATGGGATATGGGTAATGCATTAAAAGGCAAAAAAAATCTGTGGATGGAATCTACCCGCAGCAATGCGCTTTTTCTATCCACTGCCGTGCAACTAAACAGTCAACAATTACAGGGTGTATACGATTGGTTTGATAACACTGTACGAACGACAACTGTAGCGGGCTGGACACCGGGTTTTACAATTGGTTTGTGTGATTCTAATCCGGAGAATAAAGTAAAAGTGTTGAACCTTCTTAAAGCTGCAGATATTGATATTCAGGATATCAATTTCAATAAAAAAATGTTCGATGATAGAGATTTACCTGACGATTTACCTATTGAATTAAAGCAAAAAATTGCAAAAGATATGAAAGGTAAAGAAATTTTTAATGAATTACAAATGATGCACGAGGATTCTACTGGTGTGCTAGTTGCTTTTGATTTCGATGATGAATCGGATGGAACTCAGAAATTATTTTCTTTCGCTGGGCCATGGTTAGATACGCTTAAATGTGGCAATGTACTTTTTGTAGATGAACTGCATGATAATTTACATCCGAAGATTGTACAATTTCTTGTTCAATTATTTCATGACAGTGAAACGAATCCTAATAATGCTCAGTTAGTATTTACGACACATGAAACAACTATCTTAAATCAAGACATGTTTCGTCGTGATCAGATTTGGTTTTGTGAGAAGAGAAATGATCATGCTACGTCAGTGTATCCATTAACTGATTTTAGCCCTCGTAAAAAGCGAGAGAATCTCGAGTTATCTTATTTAGCTGGTCGATATGGTGCAGTACCCTGTGTTCGGAAATTAAAAATCATTTAATGTATGGGAACTGAAAATCTATTTCATAGACGCAAGGCGAAACAAATTAGGGAGCTTGCACGTAATAAAGCTAAACGTAACAGTTACGCTAAAATACTGATTGTTTGTGAAGGTAGTAAAACTGAGCCTAATTATTTTAATGAATTAAAAGATCATTTGGTATTATGTAGCACTAATATAATCATCACTGGTGATTGTGGCTCAAATCCCATGTCAGTATTTTCTCATGGATTGGATGAATATAAAATTAAAAATAATTTTGGAGATCCTTTCGATAAAGTATTTTTTGTGTTTGACAAAGATACTCACCCTGATTATCAAGAGACTATTAATACAATTAAGTCAGCAAAACCAAAAAATACTTTTATTCCTATCACTTCAGTACCGTGTTTTGAGTATTGGATTTTGCTTCATTTTGTTTATACAACTAAACCCTATAAAAATGTTGGTGATAATAGTTGTTGTGATGAATTAATTAATGAATTGCAAAAATATTTATCTAATTATAAAAAGGGAGATAGATCTGTGTTCAAACTAATTTTACCAAGCTTATCTCAAGCAAAGATATACGCAGCTAAAGCGATGCATGAAAGCGGACAAAACAATAATGACAATCCCAGTACAAAGGTGTATGAACTTGTTGAGTATCTTGAAAGCATCAAAAAATAATTAGCGATTACACGTCAGGTTTACTTCTTAATAACTGTTTTCAATTGTAGCCATACATTCTGTAACAGTTGAGGTTGAGCAATTGCTGTTGGGTGAATTTGATCGGACTGCATTAATTCAGTTTTTGTATCGACATTTGCGAGTAAGCTAGGAACTAATGAAATTTTAAACTGTTCAGCAGTTTGTTTAAAAATGCTTGTGAAGCGTTTATTGTAAGCTGCGCCATAGTTTGGTGGTAAGCGAACACCAACTAACAATACCTTCGCTTGATACTGCTGAGATACTGTAATAATTTTGCCTAAACTTGTGCTAATTTCAGTGAAGGTCAATCCTCGTAAACCATCATTACCGCCTAATGCCACAATAACTATCTCGGGTTGGTGCTTGATTAATAACGGTTTTAAACGATTAAGCCCTGTTCGTGTGGTATCACCGCTGACACTGGCATTGATAATGTGGTATTTCATCCCCATAGTAGTTACTTTAGATTGTAATAATGCGACCCAGCCTTGTTCAGTATCGATACCATAAGCGGCACTGACACTATCACCGAGCACTAATATAGTAGCTTGAGTGGCTACCGTGCTTGCAGCATGGACCGTATTTGTATAATTTAACAGTAAGACACACATTAAAATGCAATAGATACTAACTACTCGATAGTTAACGTTAAGGAGTCTTTTGGGTATGGATAAGGTTGATGCCATTAAATCGTCCACTATTTTGAGTTCAGATAATTTTATTCAAGCAATTAATCTTGGTAAACGCGTTGACACATCCGAAGGTGCATTAACGTTACTCGATGATATCAATTTTTCGGTCGATAAGGGAACTTCCTTGGCCATTTTGGGAGTGTCCGGCTCAGGAAAAACCACTTTGCTAGGGTTGTTAGCCGGTCTAGATGTTGCCACTACAGGACAAGTGATTTTCAATGGACAAAATCTAGGTAGTTTGAATGAAGACGGGCGCGCTGAATTACGTGCTAATAGTGTTGGTTTCGTGTTTCAAAACTTTCAGCTATTGAGTGGCATGACCGCACTTGAAAATGTCATGTTGCCATTAGAATTAGCGGGTGATAAAAATGCTAGACAGGATGCCGCACAGATCTTGGAGCGGGTTGGCCTTGGCAAACGCGGTCATCATTATCCAATGCAATTATCGGGTGGTGAGCAACAACGCTGTGCAATTGCACGTGCGTTTGCCGTTAAACCAACATTATTATTTGCTGATGAACCGACCGGAAATTTGGATCAACAAACAGGAAAAAAAGTGATTGATTTGTTGTTTGAATTAAATCAGGAACAAGGTACAACCTTGATCATGGCAACCCACGATGAAAATCTAGCCAGTAGATGCAATTCACGAATTCATCTGGATTCTGGTCGTCTACGACAATAAATTATTAAAATATGAATATTCTAATTTCAAATCTAAAATTATCCGGCAGAATGTTATGGCGCGATTGGCGTAGTGGTGAATTACGAATTTTAGTCATGTCGTTAATTATTGCTGTAACGAGTGTGACCGCGGTTGGTTTTTTTATTGACCGGGTTGAACAGGGCATGAATGAGCAGGCAGCTGAATTGATAGCTGCTGATCTAGTGATTTCGTCATCACGAAATTTTGATTCAAGGTATTTGTCGGAGTCAACGCAGTATAAATTAGACTCTGCAAAAACGTTAAGCTTTAGAAGTATCATTTTAGCGAATGACAAACCGCAATTAGTAGAAGTTAAAGCGGTTACAAAAAATTATCCACTGCGTGGATCGTTACGAGTCTCAACCACGGCCTACGATGACGATACGGCAACAACAGATATACCGGCTCAAGGGACTGTATGGATTGAGTCCAGATTATTGACGTTACTTGATTTAAAAATTGAGGATGAAATTGAGCTTGGAACTTTACGCTTAATAATAAAAAAAATATTGCGTTATGAGCCCGATCGCGGTGGTGATTTATTTAGCCTTGCTCCCCGTGTTTTAATGCACTACGGTGATGTAGAAAAGTCGGGTTTAATTCAGCAAGGCTCTCTTGCAAATTACCGGCTGTTATTTTCACCCAATAATAATAAAGCATCATTGGATGACTATCGAAAATGGCTTAAACCCAAACTCAAACAGCATGAAAAATTATTAACAACGCGAGATGGTCGTCCTGAATTAAGAGTTGCGCTGAATCGGGCGCAAGAATTTTTAGGGCTGGCTGCTCTTATTAGTGTGTTATTAGCTGGTGTTGCAATAGCAACTGCGGCGCGTCGTTTTGCCTCAAGACACATGGACACGAGTGCCATCATGCGCAGTATGGGTGCGAGTCAATCAAGTGTTATTCAAATATTCAGTATGGAAATGATAGGGTTGGCGGTGTTAGCCAGTAGTGTCGGGTGTGTACTAGGCTGGTTTACACAAATAGGAATAACTCAAATACTCAATAAACTATTGTTGACTAATCTACCGGGAGCATCGTTTGAACCTATTATTTTGGGTTTTTCGACCGGAGTTATTTTATTACTGGGTTTTGTTTTACCGCCATTATTAACCTTAAAAAATATCCCGCCACTTCGAGTTTTACGAAAAGATCAAAAAACGAAAGTGACACCTGCCTGGCTGGTGTATTTATCGGTTTTGATCAGTATGGGATTATTATTACAATGGCAATTAAGTAAACCGATTTTAGTAATGTATGTCCTAGGCGGCATGTTAATAACGTTATTAGTACTGGCACTAGCGGCTTATGGGTTAATAAAAGCATTAAATCATTTTCGGCAACATGTCGGCGTTGCATGGCGCTTTGGTTTGGCCAACATCGCCCGTCGACCTGCAAGCAGTGTGGTTCAAATTGTGGCGTTTGGTTTGGGAATCATGGTATTACTATTATTGTCGACAGTACGTAATGATTTAATTAATAACTGGCAAGAAAGCCTACCGGCTGATGCCGCTAATCATTTTTTAATTAATGTCCAGACCTCACAAGTACCCGAACTCGAAAAATCACTGGCTGAATTGGGTGTCAAAAAACCAAAGTTATACCCCATGGTTCGGGCTAGACTAACTGAAATTAATAACCAAAAAATAACGAGCGATGATTACGATAGCCCGCGAGCGAAACATTTAGTCACCCGAGAATTTAATTTATCCTGGGCAGAAAAACTACAAAAAGGTAATGTGATCGTAGCCGGACAGTGGTGGTCTAAAAAAGACATCAGTAACTCGGGCTCAACAGGAAAGTCACAATTATCACTGGAAAAAGGCATTGCTAAAGCGTTAAAAATTCAATTAAACGACAGTGTGACCTTTGACGTTAATGGCAGCCCGAAAAAATTTAAAGTGAGCAGTCTGCGAAAGGTTGACTGGGACACGTTTGATATTAATTTTTTCACGGTTGTGCCACCGGGAACATTAGACAATACACCAACGAGTTGGGTAACGAGTTTTCATTTAGAACCACAACAGAAAAAACACATCGGTGGCTTTATACGACAATATCCTAATGTGACATTATTGGATGTCGAAGCAATTATGGAGCGTGTGCGCGCTATAATTAACCGGGTTACTTATGCCGTTGAATTTATATTTATCTTTAGTATCTTAGCCGGACTTGCGGTTTTATTTGCCGCAATTCAATCCAATCAAGATGAGCGGCGTTTTGAAAATGCAATTTTACGGACTCTCGGGGCGAGGAAAAAAATATTATTACGCGGTTTAATAGCCGAGTTTATCACAATGGGTGCATTAGCCGGATTCCTTGCGGGTTTTTCCGCGACCAGTATCGCCTATGTATTATCAGAAAAAGTCTTTAATTTTGAATACCAGTTTGATCCCATGGTAGGAATAATTGGTATTGTTAGTGGTATTTTAATTGTTGGAATAGCCGGTGTTATGGGAACCTATTCAGTTTTGACGCAACCGCCATTACAGACATTACGAGAAAATTAATACAAATTATTCAGCTACAGTTAAGATTAATTCAGCTAATATTTTTTCGTTATAATTTTTTTTATATATCGAGAGGAGATAACTTGTAATGAAATTAAAAATGTCAACCTGTATCAAACTCCACAGAAAAAGTACGGATGTCTTATCCTAAAAGCTGTATTGTGACCCTATGGAGCAGTAATGACTAAAAATGCAAAACCGATAAAGGCTTCAGACATAGCAAAAACAGCAAAAAAGTCAGTTTATCCTGAACCTTTTGCCGCAATGATGAATGGACGGATAAAGCGTAAACTCGGAGATCATTTTGGTTTATTAAATTTTGGTATTAATCTAACCGAACTTGCACCAAGCGCCATGTCGGCATTAAAACATCAGCATTTAACGCAAGATGAATTTATCTACATTTTAAGCGGTACTCCTTCACTGGTCTATGGCGATGAAGAACATCGAATGGCGCCGGGTGATTGTTTTGGATTTAAGTGTGGTAATGGTATTGCACACCACTTAGTAAACAACTCGGATGCTACCGTCGTTTATTTAGAAATTGGTGATCGGTCTCCTGATGATCAGGTTGATTATCCTGATGATGATTTAAGCGCAAAAATAAACGATGATGGTTTGTGGTATTTTTTGCATAAAGATAAAACGCCCTATTAACTCATTTTTAATAATTTTATAGACTTTAACTATAGATGTAATTACAACACTTGAAAAAGGTTTATTATGAATAAGAATATAATGAAAAAATTAATAACGGTATTTATTATTGTTTTATATAGTACGTATTTATCAGCAGCTGAACTATCAAAAGCAACACGTGTTCTTAATGGTACAAATATAACCTATAATTATACGAGTGGTCGGTCGTATAATGTAAAATTTGAAGAACAAGGGGTGAGTTATCGCTACCTCACCGGCTCTAAACCGAATAAATGGTGGGGGCCTTTTCCATATGAAGCATTTGAAGTTGAATCAAATACATTTTTTGCATCATGGTTTGAGCCGGACTACGGTGATTATGTGACCTTGCTAATTAATTTTAATAACAAACTGCTTTATGGTAGTGCTATTTTATCGGGTAAAACGGTACATTTTCATGGCGCTAAAATCAGTAAGGTGAAACGACCGTAATAAAATTTTAAAGGGAGCATTCAGTGTTCTTGATTTTTAATTATCTACACAGCTAAGTGTTGTGGATTAGGTATAGTCATTTGGGCAAATAGTCATACTTTAATAATAATGTGGATAAAGAATATGGATTTTACTGAAATGACCGATAAACAAATTTTAACGATTGTCGAACCGATAATGGATAATCTCATGGATGCATCCACAAATATTAACCACGAACAACACGTTCGGGATTTTACGGACAGGCTAAAGAATATTGTAACACCAGCACATCTTGAAAAAGTATGCCAACGCTATCAAACTGAAAAGGGTTATTTCACTCAAAGACAGTTTGTGTCGGTGTTTAAACGTCCCGAAGCTGTTGCGGTTGTGTGGAAGCAAGGATTCAGTAAAGTAAAGGGAGAATTTGTGGCTGAGTTATTATTAATAAAAGAAAACGAACGGTATCTGGTGGATCACACCATGATTTTTTGATTGTTTTAATAACAAGCGGGGGTTGCATGTTTTTAACAAAAAAAGCAATTTTACTGGATATGAATAGTACCTTTATGTTTGGCGAAGATAATTTTGATGAGTCAGAAGACTTTTCTCGTTATTATCGTTCTATTGGTGGAACGCTATCAGATTTTAAAGTCAATTCAATTATACGCACAGCGTATGACTATCTGAATTGTCGGTATCCTGATGAAAAATATCGACACGAATTTCCGAGTGTCGAATCTGCAATTGATACAACGATTGATTTTAAAATAGATAAAATTGAAAAAATAAAATTAATAGATACCTTCGCACATCATGAAATTGGAAAGGTATCAGATGAGTACATTGCTGCGCTGCATAGCTTAAATCAAAAATATCTTTTAGCTGTTGTTATTGATATTTGGGCTCCGAAACATACTTGGTTAACATTATTCGAAAAATTAGGAATACACAAATTATTTAAGGCAATGTCATTTTCATCGGATCACGGTATGGTCAAGCCATCGCCATTACCGTTTGAATTAGTTATCGAACAACTTGGTATTGATAAAGAGCAGGGTTTAATCGTAGGTGATTCAATCCGAAGAGATCTCGGTGGCGCACTTGCCTCTGGTATTGATTGCGTCTTGGTCGGTGACGCAAAACATCCAGAAGCCGTTGAGTGTTTTGATAATTTGCTGGAATTCAGTCGTGTTGCCTAATTTAAAGCAAGGACAATTTTAATTATTAATATGGATGAAATAAAACTAAAAAAAATTCAAAAACGAGCGGATGAAGGTTTTTCACTGTTATTGGAAGGTGAGTACGAGCAAGCGCTAAAAATCGCAAAAGAACTCCAGCAGGAAAAGTACACAGCTGCATTTGATATTGGTGCTCAAGCCTATGTTGGGCTTGGCAACATAACACAAGCCATTGCATTATTGAAAGAAGGCCTAGAGTTTGCGCCTGATAGTTGGTTAAACTGGCAATTACTTGGAAATTATTTATCAGATAATAACGATTTAGTACCAGCGCAAGATGCTTATCAACGCGCTCTTGAATGTACGGATGTCTGGGCTGAGTCTGTATTTCTAAATCAAGCGATATTGTTTAATCGACTTAATGAATTTAGCAGTGCATTAGCTTTAACCTCAAAGATTAAAGATAATCAATTAAATTTACATAAAATTGAAGTTAAAGTCACTGCATTATCGGGTTTAAATTCTATTGATGAAGCAATAGCGTTAGCCGATAAAGTTTTATCGAATGAAGATTATCCAGAAGAGTCGGAAGAAATCGTGGGTCGTATAGCGGCTAAACTAGGCGAAATGCATTTAAAGCAAGGAAAACCAAAAGCTCAGATCCGCGCATTTGCATTACATTCATTAACATACAATCCTAATAATGAAATGTTATTAGGATTAATACGTGATATTGATAATCATTATTCTGACATAGCATCTTATTACCAAGTCTTTATTCATTGTAGTGTTCCTGCGTCAAGCCCAAGCTATGCTGAAATAAAAGGTTTTTATTGTAATTATGATGTCATTGCTGAATCCACTAATGACGTGATTCGTTATATAAAATCGTTTGAGGAAAACATGATTGTTGATGGAGAATATACCATTGATGAATATGAAATATTAGAAGAAAAAGCTGAAGATCCCTGCGGTGTCTATTTTGTGAGTGGTAAATCCTTCTATGATAATGACGAGTAATAAAATCCGTTAAATAGTTATAATGAAAATACACGACAATAACCCTGAACATTTTACTGATTTTATTCGTTTAAATGAAGAGTGGATTACCAAATATTTTTCGTTGGAGACATCCGATAGAAAATTAGCAAAAAATCCCGGTATCATAATTGATAATGAAGGCTTTATTTTTAGTATTTGTAAAAAAAATACCGTGGTAGGTGTTTGCGCTTTATTTAACGAAGGAAATGGAGTTTATGAACTGGCGCGTATGGCAGTAACGTCTGATTTTCAAGGACAAGGAATTGCGACGTTTTTATTACTGCACAGTTTACGTAAAGCAAAATATGTTTCCGCTAATAAAGTGTATTTATTGTCTAACACAAAACTAAAAGCAGCCATTACACTGTATAAAAAATTTGGGTTTAATACGGTCCAAACTGGACAACATCCTGTTTATTCTAGAGCAAATATTGTAATGGAAATAAAAGCAATGGAATTAAATGCATTAGAGTTGTAATATTTAGAGTTTGAATTTAAAGAAATAAATTAAAGAATTAAAGGTGGAGT
>VAOX01011794.1_pt1 | contig 11617 bp, 14 predicted proteins | sample 3393891 | NCBI WGS metagenome assembly VAOX01 (sample SAMN08290429, study PRJNA428436) | hydrothermal vent metagenome | isolation source: Deep-sea hydrothermal vent chimney | place: Indian Ocean: Southwest Indian Ridge | depth 2822 m m | reverse complement strand
TTCAAGACCGTCAGCCGCAGGGATGCGGGTGTCGAGCTTACATGGATGTATTGACAGCGTGTCTTGAACAATAAGTATCCTTTTTATCTGTTTCAGTAATATGTCCTGAGTGATGTAGATACATGCTTGAAATAATATATATTAAGTTACAACAGAGGAACATACTATGACCTTAAAAATTAAAGCTGAACTTTGTACTGCCTGTGGTGACTGTGAACCAGTCTGTCCGACTGAGTCAATAACACCGCATAAAGGACTGTATAAAATAATTGCGGACACCTGTACAGAATGTGAAGGTGAATTTGATGACCCACAGTGTCTTGATACATGTTTGGAAGATGGTTGTATTATTCCTGTCTGACAAGATTATTTCTAATTTATTAAATTAGATCATTTACTAATTTTCAGCAGAATTAGTTCTGTAGGATAATACTATGAGTACAAAAGACAGGCTCAGGTCTGACCTGATAAATCCAATATCACGAGATGTGGCGTTACGTATAGCACTTGCAACACGTGTACTACCAGATACCGAATACATACGTTTATTCAATGTGCTGGAAGATGTTATAGGTTTGCCTCCAACACCTGAAAAATTGTCAACATTAACAGTTAAATCATTTAAAGCTGGACTTAATGGTGAGTTTTTAGACATAGATACTGGTACTATCAAAGAAACCATTGCCTTTCTTAAAGGCGATATATCTATTAATGAAAAAAAAGATATAGCAGAAACGAAAACCTGTGAGGCTGGTGATATTGTCAATTCAATTCGCGTTGCCTTCGCTTCAAATAAAGCAGAAGAGCTGGATGGTCATTTTGGTTCCTGTTTACGATTTTTGATCTATCAGGTTAGTGCTAATGAAGTGAAATTAATTGAAATACGTAATTGCAATGGGCCTGAATCTCGTGATAGTAAAAATACTTTCCGCGCGAATCTAATAAAAGATTGCCATATTCTATTCGTGGTGTCTATCGGTGGCCCGGCCGCAGCAAAAGTCATCAGGGCTGGCATCCATCCTGTTAAATATCCTAATGGTGGTAGTACACGCGAACATATCAAAGCACTACAAAAAGTTTTTGTTAATGTCCCACCACCCTGGCTGGCAAAGATAACAGGATATTATGATAATAAACCTATGTCTTCTAAAGGGCACCTCTATTAATTGATTATGGCCTCTGCGTGCCCTAAATATTGTATTGCAGATATCTGATTAATTATGGCGTAGTGTGATCGAATAAAAAGTTATAGATGAAATAAATACATTACTTATACCACCTGATAGAAACGGGTAATTTAGCACAGGTAAAGGAACAATGAAATTTGATATTTATGCCATTAATGAAATTGCCAATATTTGTGCAAGTACGCCAGTAACAGGTGATAATAAATTATTGTTAAAGAAATTGGCAGATATCTATCCTTACCTGCCTTTTGTGCATGTCTTAACACGCGGTGGTTGGCATCGAACAGGTGGGGTTTTGGATAATGAGGCCGAACGTGTTGCATATAAATTATCTGACTGGGTAGAATTAAAGATCAATGGAAATATAAATAAATTTATTGATGAGTATGCAGATGCTGGTTATATAGCTACCATTCTTACAGGAGAAACTTATTACTTTGTTGCACAAACTGGTGATATGGCCAAGGATTTTATACAGCTCGAGATAGAAGTACTTCAGGAAGTACATGACCACATCCTACTTGGCAATAATGCATCCCCCGATGATGTTGACGATATTATTAATCCGATAGATATAGAAAAGTTGTCGCCGAAATTAGTCACCAGATCATATTATACGTTCCGTCGTATAACACCAATAAGTGATTATATGCTTACTATGTCAGAAGGCTTGAGGCCGGATGATAAATTGGTAACTATGCGGCGTTTTATGCAGGACTGGGATCGTAGTAGTGCAAAAGAAATTGGCCCATTTTGTTTTCATTGGGTATTAAGCCTGCAGGAATATACTGATGCCTATGGTGAATCCATCATACAGGCTAAACCAGTGAGTGCATTTTCTGCTGAATTGCCGATATTGAAAATTGATGATGTCAAACATGGTTCCAGACTGGCAAATCTGATACATAGTTTTGATCAGGAAATTGGCTTTCCAATGGCCTGGTATTTTTATATGTTGAGTCATAGCGAAGTACCGCATCAATTAGCTGAAACTATCCATAAAGACTTAATGGGTGCTTATGATTATCTTCCATTAAAAGACCTGAAGGTAGTCAATGACTGGTATGAAATACCTTATGGCATCTAAAATGTTTCTATGAAAAGGCTTCCACCGGTTCATTTCGGCTAATAAATAACCCCGCTACAGGCAGACGAGGTATTAAAGCAGAAACGTTCTGCTGCGGACTTATATTTTTCCTTTTTATTCGTATTATTAATAAATATCTGGATGTTTTATTGTGTTCTACATGCATCATTCAGTTACGATGATTGTCGTATATACGACAAAATAAAATAAACGGGTACTAATAAAAACAATGAGTTAAATATTGGCACATGGGTTGCATCTACATAGTTAAGAAAATCATCCGGCAATACACGTGCAAGAGCTGATCGACAGATGTGATGATCATTAACAACACAGGTAGTGACTATGAATGCCAAAGATATTGCTGAATTGCTCAACGAGCCAGCCTGTTCACATAATGCCAAATCAAAATCTGGCTGCGCAAAAACCAGTCCGGGTGAAACGGCTGGTGGTTGTGCTTTTGATGGTGCACAGATCACTTTATTACCTATTGCTGATGTGGCACATATTGTTCACGGATCAATTTCCTGTGCGGGTAGTTCCTGGGATAACCGTGGTACGCGCTCTTCCGGTAGCCAACTTTATAAGACAGGAATGACTACTGATCTCACTGAGCAGGATATTATTATGGGACGCGGAGAAAAACGTTTGTTTCACTCCATTAAACAGGCAATTGAAGATTATAAACCAGCAGCAGTATTTGTTTATAACACATGTATCCCCGCACTGATAGGTGATGATATTGATGCGGTTTGCCGTTCTGCGGAAGAACGTTGGGGTACGCCGGTAGTACCGGTTGATGCTGCCGGTTTTTATGGGACTAAAAATCTTGGTAACCGCATTGCCGGTGAGTCCATGATGAAATATGTAATCGGTACACGAGAACCTGATCCTGTTCATCAGGAAAGTATTCGTAAGAATATAAAAGTTCATAATGTCAATCTAATCGGTGAGTACAATATTGCAGGTGAGCTCTGGCATGTTTTGCCGTTGCTGGATGAACTTGGTTTACGTGTTCTTTGTACCTTATCTGGTGATGCTCGTTTTCGGGAAGTGCAGACCATGCACCGTGCTGAAGTTAATATGATGGTTTGTTCTAAAGCGATGATTAATGTTGCACGTAAGTTAAAAAATAAATTTGGCACCACCTGGTTTGAAGGAAGTTTTTATGGTATCAGTGATGTTTCTCAGGCATTGCGTAATTTTTCGCGGTTAATAAAAGATGATGATTTAATTGATCGGACTGAAATATTGATTGAACGTGAAGAGAAAAATATTAGCATTGCCCTCGAACCCTGGCGTAAACGCTTGAGTGGTAAAAGGGTTCTACTCTATACTGGTGGCGTTAAATCCTGGTCGGTGGTCTCCGCTTTACAGAATCTTGGTATGATTGTTGTTGCAACGGGTACTAAAAAATCTACCGAGGAAGACAAAGCGCGTATTCGAGATTTGATGGGGAAGAATGCAGTAATGATCGAAGATGGTAATCCACGTGTGCTGATTGATATTGTCAGGGAACAGAATGTTGATATATTGATTGCTGGCGGTCGAAACATGTATACCGCATTAAAAGCTCGCATCCCTTTTCTTGATATCAATCAGGAACGTGATTTTGGTTACGAAGGTTATGCAGGCATGGTCGAACTGGCACGCCAGCTTACTCTTACCATAGAAAGTCCAGTGTGGAAAAAAGTACGCCAGCCCAGTCCATGGAAAAATACATTTCAGCCAGTAGATTCCCATACAGACGACAATTATCTAACAGGTAGTAAACATGGCTCTATTAGCATGAATGCAGGCGATTTTATTTTAGAGGAAGAGGATCGAATTTAGTCATGGCTATCATTGAAAAACGTAAAAAGGCACTATCTGTTAACCCGCTAAAAACCAGCCAGACAATCGGTGCAGCACTGGCCTTTCTGGGGTTTTATCGTGCCATACCAATGTTACATGGTTCACAGGGTTGTACTGCATTTGGTAAGATCTTTTTTGTCCGGCATTTTCGTGAGCCTGTTCCTTTACAAACTAGCGCTATGGATCAGATAAGTTCTGTCATGGGTGGTGATGATAATATCACCGAAGGTTTAAAAGCTATTTGTGAGAAATCATCACCAGCGCTAGTGGGTATACCCACTACGGGTCTGGCGGAAATGCAGGGCTGTGATACCAGGGTTGCAATCAATAATTTTCGTAAAAAATATCCACAGTTTAATTCGATTGCTGTCGTACCTGTTGTGACACCGGATTATTCAGGCTGTATGGAAACTGGTTTTGCAGCAGCAGTAACTGCGATGATTGATACATTGGTGCCATTAGCAGAAGAAGTAAACACAAAACCTGCACAACGTAAGAAGCAGGTTACAGTTTTAACCAGTTCACATTTAACACCTGGAGATCTTGAAATAATTAAAGAGATGATTGAAATGTTCCATTTAAATCCGGTATTAATTCCAGATCTGTCCGATTCACTGGATGGACATTTAGTCGAAGCAGATTTTAGTCCCCTTACTATTGGTGGAACTGATGTTGATAAAATGAGTACCCTGGGTATGTCACTTGCAACATTGGTGATAGGGCCTTCTATGAATAAAGCTGCAGATTTATTACATAAACGAACCGGTGTACCCGACAGGCGTTTTGAACATTTAATGGGACTGGATGCGGTTGATGAATTCGTACACACATTGTCTAAACTTTCCGGTAATCCTGTACCGGAAAAACTGGAACGCAGTCGTGCCCAGTTACAGGATGCTATGCTGGATATACATTTCACCATTGGTATGACGCGAGTTGCGGTGGCGGCTGATCCTGATTTGTTAAACGCCATTAGTTGCCTGCTTACCGGCATGGGTGCTGAAATAGTTGCCGCTGTTGCCCCTGCAAATGCACCTGTTCTAAAAAATATAGCAACAGAAATTGTTAAAGTTGGTGACCTGGGAGATCTTGAAAAAACAGCAGAAGCGAAACAGGCAGAAATTATTATCTGTAATTCGCATGCAGTAGAAAGTGCCAAACGGCTTGGCATCCCGCTATTAAGGTCAGGATTTCCACAATATGATTTATTGGGCGGCTATCAGAAAGTCTGGGCAGGTTACCAGGGATCACGGCAGATTCTATTTGAGATAGCTAATATTTTGTTAACACTGGAACGTGGTGAGATACATCCTTATCACTCAATTTATACACAAAAACCGGAGTACTGTCATGGCGTTAAAAAGGCGGTTGAAGATACTGGATTGCAATACCGAGGTAAAAATAATTAACGATAATACATTAAAGGTGGCTTTTTCCAGTACCGGTATGAAGCAAGTTAACCAGCATTTTGGTTCAGCAGAATCATTTGTAATTTATACAGTAGATTCTGAACAAAGCAGGATATTGGAGGTTATTCAGTTCGGTGACCTGGTGCAAGATGGTGACGAAGACAAGTTAATTACCAAAATGTCGGCACTTTATGGTTGTATTGCTGTTTATGCGCAGGCGATTGGCGCTTCTGCAGCAAGACAGTTAAAAGCACTGGGTATACAACCAGTCAAAGTAGCTCCGGGTTCTGATATCTCTAATTTGCTGGCATCTATACGGGAAGAATTATCTAGCGGACCCAGAGGCTGGTTGGCACGTGCAATTGAATCAAAGAAAACTGCTGACCCGAAAAGGTTCGATCAAATGGAAGCGGATGGCTGGGAGGAATAACGTTATGAATGAAGCCGGAAACCAAACAGTAATGCTCGAAGAGACAGGAATTGTTATTGCTATTGAATGCAATTATGCCATCATTGAAATACAGGCAAGATCAGCCTGTGATCATTGTAATATGGATGATAGCTGCGGTACTTCGGTTCTGTCCAGTCTGTTCAGTAAGCGACGTAATAACGTGCGTTTAATAAATCACCTGAATTTATCTGAAGGTGACATGGCTGTTATTGGTATCAACGAGTCAGTACTTTTATCGGCTGCTATTCTAGCGTATATGTTTCCATTAATTGTGATGATCACATTTGCTATTATCATCAATTTATCAGGTTTTAATGACAATATTGATTTTTCTTTTAGCCTGCTAGGGCTCTTTTTCGGTATACGGATAATAAATCGCATCATGAAAAATAAAGATCATCAAAAAAAAGATATTATCTTGTTACGAAAGATTAACCGACCAACTAATGAACTGCTGGTGCAGTTTATAGATGAATAAACTATTTAATTTAGAGGAAGATAACCATGAGTCAATCTAAAGTTTTAATAGCTGAGAATGATACTGTTCTTAAATCCATTTTCGCAACTGAAATGACCCGACAAATACGAGCCATTGATACCTACGGTACCTATGATAACTTAAGTGTCGTAGAGATTCTTGAACCTTTTGTGTTGACTAAGGAAATGAAACGGGAAATACCCGTCATAGGTGATCCTGACGAAATCATCCTGTCGAGAGTAAAAGGTTTTTATAATGCCATTGCATCAATGATAGAAAGAGAATGTGGTTTGATGGCGGTTCCTTTACTTAATCTTAGTTATGAAGGTTTTGGTCGTGTAATTATTACCGTCGGGAAACTGGTAGTGGTAGATAAGTCTTTACGTGACGTACACCGTTTCGGATTTCCGTCACTGGAAAAAATGAAGGAAAACGCTGATAAGATATTAATGACGGCACTCGGTATTATAGGTGCGCACGGTGATGTCGCCAATTTGTAAGGCTAAGGAACCTCTGATTAATTTATGAACTCGTATATTGCGTTTTTCGCGGACAGTATTTCTGCTTTAATACACCATTTACTTGCGGCGAGGTAGTTTGTTTACCGTCAATATCCGGTCTTTAATAAAAAATATCAGATGACAGAGTCATCTGTTGCATAATAGTGAGGAGTAAGATGACAAACATTACCGGGATAACCCGTAGTGGAGAGATATGGATTCCTGCATTTATTATCAGCTTGAATCAGGAAAATTGCATTGGTTGCGGGCGTTGTTATAAGGCCTGTCCACGCGAAGTATTTGAACTGGTTAATCGTGATGAAGCTACATCGCAAAGCGATGATGATTATGGCGATGATTACGATGATGATGGTTTTTTAGATGATATATCAATGGTGATGGCATTGAAAAATCTGATGGACTGTATTGGTTGCGAAGCATGTTTCAGAGTTTGTCCTAAAAAGTGCATGTCCCATGAACCCCAATCTTTAGGTGTGTAGTGATGCGATTCCCTGCTTGTTTTTTAGACTCTCTTTCAGACCGCCTTTGTAAGTATGTTTTAGGCTTATTTATGTTCGTTATGTTGATAACAGTAGGTAAGCCACTGTTTGCTGCTGAAATACACCTGGCTGTTGCCAGTAATTTTCTTATTCCCATCAGGGAAATGGCAAAGATATACGAAAAGAAAACGGGGGATAAACTGATTATTAGCGCCGGATCTACTGGCATGTTATACGCACAAATTATTAATGGCGCACCTTTTGATATTTATCTGGCCGCTGACAGTCGCGAGCCTGAACGTCTTGAAAAACAGGGTTACATTGTGGATGGTAGCCGTTTTACCTATGCTCTTGGTAAGCTGGCACTGTGGGACTCAAAGGGAAAATTTCAGGGTAAGACATTTCAAACCGTATTAAGAACGGCAGATTATAAGTGGCTTTCGATAGCTAATCCGTTAACAGCGCCATATGGTGCCGCTGCTATTTCTGTTTTAAAGCGAGTCAAGCTGTATAAAAAGTTAAAAGCTAAAATTTTACGTGGTGAGAATGTGACACAGGCTTATCAGTTAATTGCATCTGGTGCAGCTGACCTGGGGTTCGTTGCGCTATCACAGTTAAAAACTCCAGATCATATCGCGTCGGGATCCTTCTGGCAGGTGGACGATAGTCTGTATAAGCCAATAATACAACAGGCGGTGTTATTAAAACGTTCCCATAAAAAAATCCAGGCAGAGAAATTTATAGAATATTTACAAAGTTCTAAAGCACGAGCTTTAATAAGCAGATTTGGTTACGGCTTACCCTACACGCATTGATTTACCGTTCTTCTTAGTAAGTCATGAATCGACATCTTACCGTATTAAAATACCCTGCTTCTGTGTTGTAAAACTTCGCAATAGCCCTGCTGTTACGCGCATTTTACGCCTTGAATAAGAATTCTTTAATCAGCAAACTGTTCAATCCAGATTTAATAAGGGGGTCCTTAATAATTTGTGGCATATGCGACAGAACTATGATTTTCTATTTATTATGACTCCTACAATTACAAATTTAATTATTGTAACATATTGAAATTTAATATAAATGCGATATGGCATGATCATTGCTTAGATAAAGTTAGGCTTATTTTTTACGGGAAGCAGGCAATGGTTCAGAATCAAACAAAAGCATCCAGCGAACGCAAAGTTATTATTGATGATACCACTCTGCGTGATGGAGAACAGTCTGCAGGGGTATCCTTTTCGTCGGAAGAAAGACTACACATTGCCAGCCAGCTAGACGTACTGGGTGTACCTGAACTGGAAATTGGGATACCCGCTATGGGTGTTGAAGAACGTGAAACTATTAAAACCATTACCGAGTCGGGTTTAAATGCAACGATGCTGGCCTGGTGTCGTATGCGACCGGATGACCTGCAATTTTGTGCTAATTTGAATATCAACATGGTGAACTTATCAATCCCGATATCTGATCAGCAAATTCATAAGAAACTGGGGCAAGATCAAAACTGGGTGCTGGCTGAAATTGAACGTCACGTACCTGCTGCAATAGATATGGGGCTGGATGTTTGCGTTGGCGGTGAAGATGCTTCTCGTGCTGACCCGGATTTTTTAATGCGTATTATTGAAACGGCACAACGTGCTGGTGCCAGGCGCTTTCGATTTGCAGACACAGTTGGAATCATGGAACCATTTGGTTTACATAATGTGTTTCAACAAATGTCTCATGCCTGTGATCTTGAGCTGGAAATGCATGCCCACGATGATCTTGGTTTGGCTACGGCAAATACACTGGCAGCTATACATGGTGGGGCCAGTCATGTAAATACCACAGTCCATGGTCTGGGTGAACGTGCTGGCAATGCAGCGCTAGAAGAAGTCGTCATGGGGCTTAAATATTTTTACGATATTAATGCTGGTATTGATCTACATAACTATGCTGAACTTTCTTCATTGATTGCAAAAGCATCGGGGCATCCTGTTGCCTGGCAGAAGAGTCTTGTCGGTGAGGGCGTGTTCACCCATGAGTCCGGCATTCATGTTGATGGCCTGATAAAAGACCCACTTAATTATCAGGGTGTGGATCCGGCGGATATGGGACGCACACACCAGTTAGTATTAGGTAAACATTCAGGGACTAATGCGATATTACACGCTTACCATAAACTGGGTATAGGCCTGCATCGCGATCAGGCAGGCAGTATTCTTCAAAGAATACGTAATTTTGTGACACAAACTAAACGGACACCTGAATACAAAGACCTGATACATTTTTATAATCAGTTACCCCAGCCACCACAATTACACATCTGATAACTACTAATTAAAAAGAAAGAGGTTAAAGCGATGTCAAAATTAGAACTAGAACTTCATCTTGAAGCGTTACAAAGTGCTGAGGATTTTTTGGAGTTTTTTTCAATTGATTACGATCAGAATATTGTGCAGGTGAATCGTCTGCATATTCTTCAGCGATTTCATGATTATATCTCACAGATAAACGATCTACCCGAAGATGAGGATGTTTTACGTAAGATATATGCAGATTTATTAAAGCGTGCCTATGAAGACTTTGTTAATTCAAATGCATTAACGGAAAAAGTATTTAAAGTTTTCCACGCACATAAACTACAGAATATATTTATACCAGTAAGTGATCTTAAAATACGGAGTTAATTATCGTGTTGCCATATTTTAAACATGGAGAAGCCGTGCGGGTGATTCGTAATATACGTAACGACGGTACCTATCCAGGCTTGATTACAGGAAAAATACTAGTTAAACGTGGCAATGTTGGTTATGTGCAAAATACAGGTACATTTCTACAGGATCAAATTATTTATTCGGTACATTATATTGATGTAAACATGATAATTGGTTGTCGTGAAGAAGAGCTAATCAGAAAAACAGATAACTGGGTAATGAGTAGATTTGAATTCAGAGATAAAGTTACCACTAATAAAATACTGACAGTAAAGGGTAAGGTTATTGCCAGTCCTGGTGATGTGGCAGAAATCCTGAAAGTATTACATGATCCTACTACAACGGATCAATCTAAAAAGGCGCAGGTGGAATTCAGTTATCATGTTCACTTCCCAGGTCATACGCTACAGGTTAGGGAATCAATGCTAGAACCAGCACAGGAGACAAGCGATTAAATGCGATTTACTAACAGGATGGATGGAAAAGGGTAAGTACCCTTTTCCATCCGTTTCAGTAATAATAATACTATGGTGTGAAATATGGATAAAGAACCTGAATTTGCTTATCACCTGTTACGCAGTTCATTAAAGATGTTTAAGAAAAATGTATCTGAATTAAATGCCAGTCAGCATCAGAAGGTGGAATCAGTTGCAAATAGAACATTTTCACTTGAGTCTGTTGTGTTATCTACACCTGAGGCCAGCGGTATTATTATACCAGAATCAAAGTTAATAGAGGCGATTGATGCGGTCGCTAATCGATATACTGACAGATATTCCTTCCTGCAAGATCTAAATGATAATGGGTTGAATGAAGACACATTATGCAGTGCACTTCACCGTGAGCTACTATTTGATTCTGTAATGAACAGCGTTACAGGAAAAATAGAGGAAGTAAGCAATATTGACATGCGGATTTTTTATCAGCGACACAGACAAGATTTCACCAAACCAGAAAATCGCAAAGTTCGACACATCCTTATTACGATTAACGAGGAATTTGCAGATAATAACAGAGTTTCCGCATTCAAACGAGCCAGAGAAATAGCTGAAGATTTGAAGAATACCCCCGCCCGCTTTGAACTACTGGCAAAAAGATATTCTGAATGCCCTAGTGCCTTTGAAGGTGGAAAGCTAGGAAATATTGTACGTGGAACACTTTACCATGAACTGGATGCCAAACTATTCGCAATGCAGGAGGGTGATATAAGTGCGGTAATTGAAACGGTTATGGGATTTCATATTTTATACTGTGAGAAAATTAACAAATCTTCAATCGTAGCCTTTTCCAGTGCAAAAACACGTATAAAAATTCTATTGCAGGAAAGGCAGAAAAAAACCAGCCAGGAGGTATGGCTGAAGCAACTGGCGTAAAGTGAACACACAAACAGTAGAATTAATGCCTTATAAAATGCTGCCCCGAGAGGGCGTTAAATCAGCATTACAGCATAAT
>VAOX01015566.1_pt1 | contig 11619 bp, 11 predicted proteins | sample 3393891 | NCBI WGS metagenome assembly VAOX01 (sample SAMN08290429, study PRJNA428436) | hydrothermal vent metagenome | isolation source: Deep-sea hydrothermal vent chimney | place: Indian Ocean: Southwest Indian Ridge | depth 2822 m m | reverse complement strand
TTGATTCATCACAGGAAATTAATGATATGGATATCCCTGGATATAGACTTCATCCGTTAAAAGGAAAAATGAAGGGGATATGGTCAGTAACTGTGAATGGAAACTGGCGAATCACATTTCAATTTGAAAATGGAAATGCACATATTTTCAATTATGAGGATTATCACTAATGAGTATGCACAATCCACCCCACCCCGGTGAATTTATTAAAGAAGTATATTTATCTCTATTTAATATAAGTTCACGAATGGTTGCAGAAAAAATGAAGGTTTCTCCCTCTACATTTAATCGGCTTATAAATGCAGGAAGTAACATATCTCCAGAAATGGCATTAAGGCTTTCTAAAACATTGGGGCGCTCGCCAGAAAGTTGGCTGTCAATGCAAGATTCATATAATTTGTGGCATGCAAAAAATAACGTGGATTTACGCAAAGTTGAAAAGTTAAACATAGATGCGGCCTAACGAATAAGGTTAGATTGTGAGAGCGAAGCGAACCACAATCAAGCATTGTGTCCCTATCGTTGTGCTGGGCGAGGCTAAAGCCTCACTTCCGAGGTTCTACGGCAGGAGCCGCGCCTCTCAGAAGAGACCGGGACTCCAGCCTTATCCTCGTTGTTTTCAGGAGGCGACTTGCAACTTATTGCTGCTATCGTCCAGATGTTTTTGGAAAATAGCCTTATGCACATCACCAATGCTGATGATACCGAGTAGCTTCTTGCCGTCAGCAACGGGAATGCGGCGAATTTTCTTTACGCACATGACAGATACGGCCTTCAAAACAGGTTCGTCCGGTTTAACCGTAAACAGACCAGGCTTCATAATATCCTTTACCTGCAGGTTGAGAATATCGGTATATTCTTCTTCGATTTCTTCAAAATCATACCGGCCAATTTGCATGTAATCATCTACTTGCGGGTACATGCTATTAAGAATGTCTTTCTCCGAAACAATGCCAATGATCTCATCATGATCATTAATAATAGGCACACCACTAATTTTATTGAAGCACATGATAACGGCGATCTCGTGTATTGGTGTCGTTAGTTTGGCTACTTTTACATTGGTATTCATGATGTCTTTTACTAACATGGTATATCCCCATTTTCTTTTACTTAAATTAACATTGGCCGCATTTTAGTGAGCGCGTGCCGCTCTATTGTTGTATCTCACACACAAAGAAGCAACGTGCAGAAATAAAAGAGCGGTATTCAATCTGCCTGTGGAATGAATATAAAGATTTGACAAGAATTCGCCACGTTATTTATTTAATACCCGCGATACATAAAATTAATATTAGCCAGCGCTTATTTCAGGTGGCGGAATCAATTCCGCCGTGGATGGAAGCGTTTTATTCTGTTTTTGAATTGCAGCAAGAGCCGGGCTGGGGGCGCTTTCGCATAGCGCAGATGATTATAAAGGCGACTGATGGTTTCCACGGGACTCTTCAAATCCGGCCGTTGCTCGATGATGCGCAGGGCATAGTTCTGAGCGGATTCCTCGGCATGACGAACAAAGCCGCAACGCACCATTTTGTGGCAGAACCGGGCATAGGCCTGATTGACGGGGCTAAGCGTGTCCTGATTACGGCGAAATACGAACAACATGACGACCAGAATACTGAGAGTGAAGCCAGCAGCAAGCAATAAGGCCAATTGGTATAGCGACAGTTTGTTAACGCCTAACTTCGCCAACAGAGATTTTTGTCGGTTCTTGTTATAGCCTACTACCCAGTCGTTCCAGTGATTATTCAAGGCATCCCAGGCAAAATGCAGGCTCCGAAGGCTGTTACTGAAGCTGTTTCGGGCTAGTTCAAAGACCGTGTCTGAGTGGTCATCCTTTTGTTCCATCCGATCTTCTGTTGTTTCAACGCGAGGGGCGGGGATGACACTGGTAGGATCGATCCGCAGCCAGCCTTTGCCGGCCAACCAAACCTCGACCCAGGCATGGGCATCAGACTGGCGTACGATCATGTAATCCGAGAAAGGATTCATTTCACCTCCCTGATAGCCGCTGACAATACGTGCCGGAATACCCGCCAGGCGCATTATCACCGCAAAGGATGATGCGTAATGTACGCAATAGCCACGTCGGGATTTAAATAAAAAAGTGTCCGTGCTGTCACCGCCCAGATCCGGAGGGTGGCGGGTGTAAATAAAATTTTGCTGGCGAAAATAATTTAAAACCGCATTGATAAAGGAACCATTGCGAACATGTTTTTTTCGCAGAGCCTTAACAAAGCGCCGGGTTTCGGGGGCAATCTCAGGAGGAACCTGTAGATAGTAACGCCGGTTAACAATATGGTTTGCATCTAACCGGTAACGAAGATAGGAGTGCATTTTATAGCGGGTGACATTGTTGACAGGATAATTTTGCAGCAACTGCATGTCTTCGGTGAGGCGAGCATTATCAGGAATCGTGCCGGGCATATCAAGAGCAAACAGCCAGCGCCGGTGCTGGGGTTCGAGAGTTACTGTGTAATCGATAGGTTTGGAAAAGTGGCTGTCATCCAGACTGAGTCGGGAAACGGAGTCTTGCTTAAGTACCTTCCATGTGCGGCCATTGAATAAGGAAAGCACCGGGCCTCGCCAGTAGAGCAGATTCTGTTTTGGCGGGGCAGCGGCAAAGCTGGCTCGAAAGACGACCGTAGAATCATTGCTAAGTTTACTGATGCGACCGGGTTCCAGCTCATCACTCAGGCCGGTGCGGCTGGTCTGCGTATCACTGGGCATACTCCACAATGGAGCGGGCAGGCGTGGAAATAGAAAAAACAGCATCAGCATCAGCGGTATCGCCTGCACCATCAGGACAAAAGCCAGGCCGGTTGTTTCACGCAAGGCCTGGGGCAAGGGTTTTTTCTGTGCTGTCGGATGATTATAAACGATCATACTGCTAATCAGGCTCAATACCGCCAGCAGCATATAGGCACCACTGTAGATGGACTGATCAAACAGGAAGCCGGTGATCAGAATAAAAAAGCTGATATAGATAATAATGACCACATCGCGACGTCCTTTTATCTCCATCAATTTGAGACAAAGCATCAATAGCAGCATGGCGCTGCCAGCTGTGCGTCCGAGCAGGGTTGCATAATTGAGTAACAGGCTGACGATGGACGCCAGTAGAATAAACAGGCGTAAGTATTTCCCAGGCAGTGATGCGCGGCCGGTCTCATATAAAAAGCGCCAGCCAAGCAGACCCAGGCAGAAGCCTGAAATCCATAGGGGTTGATGTAGAAAATGTGGCAGGCAGACCAGCAATACAGACAGCAGTAAAATAGAGATATCGGCGGCGGGGTTCTGTCGGGGTATTTTATTCATGCGGTGCAGATCCCGAGAGCGTAAATTCGGTTTGTCTGAATTCTGCCAGCAGGCGCAGGCAGTGATGCTGGTGCTGAGAATTATTGGCCGGTGCAACCTCGGCACCAGGGATCCAGAGTCCATAGGTCAGGCCGCTTCTCTGTGCATCGATGATCCAGCGGGTCAGTTGGGAGAGGCGGGCTTCGGTATTAAGCGCAGTCAGATTGCGCCAGTCGAACCACAACTGTGGCCGGTTTTCTGCGCCAAATTGTTTGCTCAGCAGACCCTGTTTTTTAGCCAACGCCTTCCAGTGGATATGATGCAGGGAATCACCGGGAAGATAATTGCGTAAGCCGGTGAAGTCTTCATCGCCAGCCCCCTGGTTGCCTTGGTCAGTCCCCGCCTGTGGCTGCTCAGAAGCAGGTTGATCATTGTTGGCGGGTTGGGGGTAGACCAGCAATGTGCGGGAAAAATTCAGGATGGCCCAGGTCTGGAACAGGCCTAGCGGGAAGCGGCTGCTGATGCGCAGACTTCCGAGTTTTAGCCTGCCTCGTTGATGGGCCGTATATTTAAGTATGATGTTAGAGGATGTATTGGCCGCGATATCATGAACAGCCAGAGTTTCACCAGCGTTAAAGTTGAAATGCAGGGCCAGACGCATAGGGCCGTGGGAATTATCTATTATTAGCGGGATCGGCAGCATCTGTTTACAGAACACCGGTTTGATTTTACCCAGGGTGATTTTCAGCCGGTAAAGATTTTTGTAGGTATGCAGGATGCTGACGATAGCCAGACTGCCTAGCAGAAAACAGAGTAAATAGCCCAGGCTATTGTTGTAGTTAATCGAACCGACGAGCATCAGGATCAGGACCACAGCAAAAAACAGGCCGCTGCGGGTGGGCAAAATATAGATGTTGTGGCGACCCAGAAAAATAGCCCCTGAAACCGGCTCGTCGCCATGAAGAAAGCGGCCAAGGTGAAAATAATCGATGAAAACCCGGGTTCGCATTAGAGTTAGATGAGCATTGTTGCCCAGCTCAGGGGATGGGCACATTAAGGAGCTGAGTAGCGAGACTATCGGGACTTTCGTCCTCGACCCCGGAAACAGCTTGCAGACGATGATTGACCACGCTGGGCAGAATGGCCTGCACATCATCCGGCAGCACATGGCGGCGGCCATGCATCAAGGCCCAGGCGCGAGCGGCCTGCAACAGGCCCAGGCCCGCGCGGGGTGAAAGCCCGTTGGCATAATGACCGGGTTGGCGGCTGAAATGAATCAGTGCCTGTAAATAGTCAAGCAAGTCTTCTGAAACATGCACGTCATCGACTGCATGTTGTAATTCAGCCAGTGTGTGGACATCGAAATCGCATTTGAGCCGTTGCAAGCTATCCCGTCGATTTCGGCTTGTCAGCAGTTTGCGCTCCGCCTTTGGATCAGGATAGCCGAGCCGGACACGCATAAGAAAGCGATCCAGCTGGGATTCCGGCAGGGCAAAGGTTCCAATTTGATATCCAGGATTTTGAGTGGCAATGACAAAAAAAGGAGTCGGTAGTGGACGCGTTTCACCTTCGATACTGACCTGATGTTCTTCCATGGCTTCCAGCAGGGCACTCTGGGTTTTGGGTGTGGCACGATTGACTTCATCCGCCAGTAGCAATTGAGTAAAAACAGGGCCGGGATGAAAATGGAAGCTATTGTTGCCCGGCTCAAAAATCGAGACACCAAGAATATCCGCAGGCAATAGATCGCTGGTAAACTGAATGCGATTGAATTGCAGGCCCAGACATTTTGCCAGCGTGTGCGCCAACGTGGTTTTGCCTACGCCAGGAAAATCTTCAATAAGCAGATGGCCGCGACAGAGCAGGCAGCTTAAGGCCAGACGAATGGCCTTTTCCTTGCCAAGAATGATCTGACCAACATTACGAACAATACTGTCCAGCAGGTGTTGGTAAGGGGATATGTTGTGGTTATCCATGGGTGTTTTATCGGCAGGAGGGTGCAGGGATTGAGAAACAGATTAGGGTTTATTATTTGCAGGCCATATCATCAGGCTACTGGCGCAACGTTAAAAATAAGCCTGCTTGCGCTATTGTTGTTTGGCTTGACGGGCTGCACTAATGCACTGTACTACATGCACGCGCTCTCTGGCCATGCACAATTACTCAATGCCCAGCGTCCGCTCGATGAGGTGCTGGCCGATCCGGCTGTGCCGAAGCAAACGCGAACCCGGCTTGAATCCTTACAGGCGGCGCGGAATTTCGCCAGTCGGGAACTTGGCCTGCCGGATAATGGCAGCTACCGTAGTTACGCTGATCTTGGGCGAGCGTATGTCGTGTGGAACGTGGTCGCTACACCTCCGTATTCGCTAAAACCGAAACAGTGGTGTTTCATTTTTGTAGGTTGTGTCAGTTATCGGGGTTATTACCAGCGCGCGCAGGCTGAGGCCTATGCGAATCAGTTACGCGCACAGGGACTCGATGTACAGGTAGCCGGTGCAAGTGCCTATTCCACACTGGGTTGGCTGGATGATCCCCTGCTTAACACCATGCTTTATCGATCCGAGGCACGGCGGGTTGGTATTATTTTCCATGAATTGGCACACCAGCAATTATTCATCAAGGGTGATACCACCTTCAATGAATCTTTTGCCAGTGTAGTGGAACAGGAGGGTGTGCGCCGCTGGTTCCTTGCCCAGGGCAAGCCCGCCCCTTATCAGGCATACATGGATGAGCAGAAGCGGGGTGTTCGTTTCAGGCAGATGTTATTACAGACACGGCAAAAACTGCAGCGACTTTATCGGCAAAAGGCAGATAAGAGCGAGACATCTATGCGCAAGGAAAAAGCGCGAATTTTTGCTGAGCTGAAGCAGGCTTTCGCACAACTGAAAAAAAGTCAGCCGGCCTTTTCTGCGTATGATCACTGGATGGCGCAGGATCTTAATAACGCGTACCTGGCACTGGTCGCGACCTATCACAAGGATGTTCCGGCGTTGGTGCATTTGTTACAGGCTAAACAGGGAAATCTGCGCGTTTTTTATCATGCAGCGGCAGATTTGGCGCATAAAGATCCGCAAAAGCGCAGAACTCTATTACAACAATGGGCGCATCAAGACGGGGCCGGACGGAAATAATTTACAGCGAACCATACAAAAATTATTTCGAGTCTAACCCCATTGAGTCCTTGTTTCTGGGTGTCAGGTGGATTTTAAGAGGTTCCCTCAGAGTCCGGAATCATTTGCTCCATGTGTTTTTGTTCCTCAACCAGGGCTTTGAAGCGACGCACATTGGCGCTGAATTCACGAAGACCCACCACAAATACCAGCGTGCCAATACCCATCAGGGCAAAACCGCTGATCTCGAAAAAACGATGATCGATCAATTTAACGAAGGCAATCCCCAGCGCGGTGAGGGCGATGGCCGTTCGCCCATAAGCGAGGAAGGTGCGTCGGTTGGCAAGCACGGTGCGGTCCAGTGCCAGCCAGTCTCTTAATATCATGTCTTCGCGATGGAATTGTTTGTAGGGATCGTCAACCACTGTTTCACCTTTTCATATTTTACGTTACCACCGCACGCCTGGGGGAAGAGCAGGAAGAAGACGCACAGGGCAACCGCAGCGCGGTTCTTCTTTACCCCTTCCTGTTCACGTTTCATGCACAACGCGAGCGCCAGGACGGGCCAGCAGCAACGGTTAGTTCATACCACATTACGAGTCCGGCGCATAAAACCGGGCACATCAAACCTGATGCGGCCAGACAAGTTTTGGCCAGCCACCCAAGTGTACCGCCCATATTACCACGTACAGGCCAAGGCAAAAACATACTTTAGCTAAAATCAAAGTAGAACGGAGCTCGTTACTCCGCGCTAAGCATGGCTTTGCGCCGCAAAAACCCGGAATTATGCTACCGCAATGGGCGAAAAACAGCCCTTGATCTGCTAGGATGTGCGGCCTTTCAGCAAGACAATTTGGCATTTTCATGAGCACTGTGCGCAAAGCCGTTTCCCTTATCTCCGGAGGCCTGGATTCCATGCTGTCCACCCGTGTCATCATGGATCAGGGCATCCATGTGGAGGGGATCAATATTTTTACGGGGTTCTGTGTCGAGGGTCACACCCATGCGATTCGTAAGAAAGACTCGCAAAAACCCAAGCGCAACAATGCCTTGTGGGTTGCTGAGCAGCTAGGCATCAAGCTGCACATCATCGAGGTGATTGAGGAATACAAGGATGTGCTGCTTAATCCCGGGCATGGCTATGGTCATAATATGAATCCTTGTCTGGACTGTAAGGGTTTTATGGTGCGCAAGGCCTACGAGTGGATTCAGGAACAAGGTTTTGACTTCATCATTACCGGTGAGGTGGTCGGCCAGCGACCCATGTCCCAGCGGCGTGACACCATGCCGGTTATTCAGCGCGAGTCGGGAGCCGGTGATCTGTTGCTGCGCCCGCTTTCCGCGCTTAACCTGCCAGAAACCCGGCCGGAGCGCGAAGGCTGGGTACGGCGGGAAGAGCTGTATGATTTCAGCGGCCGTACCCGTAAACCGCAGATCGAGCTGGCGGCAAAATTCGGCTTCAAAGATTATTCCCAGCCAGCGGGTGGCTGTTGTTTCCTCACCGACAAATCGTATTCAGACAAGTTAGTGGACATGTGGGCGCATCGTTCTTCGCGGGATTATGAGCTGGACGACATTATGTTGCTCAAGGTCGGCCGGCATCTGCGCCCGCGCCCGCATTTCAAGCTAATCGTTGCCCGCGAAGAAGGCGAGACCCGGTTCCTTGAGGGCTATCGCAAACAATTTGTGCATTTGCTGAGCAAAAGTCACAATGGCCCGCTGGTGCTGGTTGATGGTGAGCTTGATGAAGATGATCGGCTGCTGGCAGCACGAATCAGTGCCCGTTTTGGCCAGGGCCGGGAGGCAGCAGAAGTTGAAATGGAAATTACCGATCGGGATGGGCACACACAATTGTTGACGGTCGAACCTATGCCCGCCAGCAAAATTCCACAGGACTGGTATGTCTGAACAGCATCTGGATGCCCGTCGCCTGCTCTGTCCCATGCCGGTGATCCGGGTACAGGATGCCATTGCAAAGCTGGTTGCAGGCGACACCTTACAGGTGGTGTGCAGCGACCCCGGTGCCCTGCATGATGTGCCAGCCTGGTGTCGGGTGCATGGTCATCGGGTGCTGGCGACTGAACAGCGCGGGGATGAGATACACATCCATATTGAGGTGGTGGAGCAGGAATCGTGAGTATGACACATCCCCATTTTGGGCTCGAAGACACGGATAGCGAACAGCGTTATCGGGAGACGATCCGCGTTACCCTGATTGGCTCAGTGATCGATCTGCTGCTCGGGGTAGTGAAAATAGTCATAGGTTATATCGCCCATTCGCAGGCATTGATCGCTGATGGTGTGCACTCACTCTCGGATTTGGCAACAGATTTCGTCGTTTTATATGCGGCCAAACATGTCAGACAGGGCGCTGACGAGGATCATCCCTACGGTCACGGGCGGATCGAGACTATTGCCACGGTAGGTCTGGGGCTGATGCTGATTCTGGTGGCGGCAGGTATAACCTGGGATGCCGTCGAGCACATATTAAAACCGGGCAGCCTTGCCCTGCCCGGCTTCTGGGCGCTGGTGGTGGCGGCTGTTTCGGTAGTGAGCAAGGAAGCTGTTTATCAGTACACCATGGTGGTGGCGCGCAAACACAAATCAAAATTGCTGGAGGCCAATGCCTGGCACAGTCGTTCCGATGCCATTTCATCCGTGGTGGTACTGGTGGGTATCGCGGGCAGTATGGCCGGTTACCATTATCTCGATGCCGTAGCCGCCGTGGGCGTGGGCCTGATGATTGTCAAAATCGGCTGGAATCTTACCTTTCACAGTTTTCGTGAGCTGATCGATACAGGTCTGGGGCAGGAACGGGTGCAAGCGATCCGCGAGAGCATTCTCCGCGTGGACGGGGTTCGCTCCCTGCATATCCTGCGCACTCGCAGCATGGGTGCCGATGCTCTGGTCGATGTGCATATTCAGGTGGATCCGGAACTGAGTGTATCCGAGGCTCACTATATCGGTGAAAGTGTGCGCCTCAAATTGATAAAAGAAATTGAAGAAGTAGCGGATGTCATGGTACACATAGATCCGGAAGATGATGAGCATTTGCAATTCCGGGCCAGCCTGCCGCATCGAACTGAACTCGAACAGAAGTTACGCTCATGCTGGTCTCGGATTCCGCTTGCCCGGCATGTTGATCACATGACCCTGCATTACCTTGATGGCCGGATCAGGATAGAATTACTGTTACCGCTGTCGGTGCTGAACGATGACATCAGTTCGGCAAGTTTGCAGGAACAGTTTAATCGTGCTGTGACAGAATGTGAGGATATAGAATCCGTACGTTTGCGTTATCATTAGCCCGGTTTCTACGGGCTGAATGGTCGGCTGTTTGTATTGAAAAAGTTAATGGCCGACCTGTCTGTGAGTCCGGGACGAGTATTCTATAAATTATTGCACTAAAAGAGAACATCTGGCCGGTGCGTGAACGATAACGGTGCAGAATTTGTTCTTCCAGACCCTGCGGTATGAAGTTTAATCTATATAAATCAACGCCTTGTATGCTGGCACATTTCATGTACCATACATGGCGTGAAATTTTGAGTTCCGGTTGCCAGTAATTTGGCAGCTTTCCTTACTAAATAGCGGGAGATTGAGAGTAATGTCTGATAAAGTTTTGAAAATGATTAAAGACAACGGCGTCAAGTTCGTTGATTTCCGTTTTACTGACACTCACGGGAAGGAGCAGCATGTATCTGTCCCCTCCCATACCATTGATGCTGATCTGTTCATCGACGGCAAGATGTTTGATGGTTCCTCCATTACTGGCTGGAAGGGTATTAACGAATCCGACATGATTTTAATGCCGGATCCCGATACGGCGGTGATGGATCCCTTTACCGACGAACCCACCCTGATCCTGGTTTGTGATGTGATCGAGCCGACCACCGGTCAGGGTTATGAGCGCGATCCCCGTTCCGTCGCCAAGCGAGCCGAGGTCTATCTGAAATCCACCGGCATTGCCGATACCGCATTCTTTGGTCCGGAGCCTGAATTCTTTGTCTTTGACGATGTACGTTGGGGTGCCACCATGAGTGGTGCATTTTACAAGGTCGATTCCGATGAAGCTGAATGGAACTCGGAAAAGATCTACGAAGATGGCAATATCGGTCATCGCCCCGGTCTCAAGGGCGGTTACTTCCCGGTTCCGCCGGTTGATTCACTTAACGATCTGCGTGCTGCCATGTGCCTGGCTATGGAAGAAATGGGTGTTTCTACCGAAGTGCATCACCATGAAGTGGCAACCGCAGGCCAATGTGAAATTGGCAGTCAGTTCAATACCCTGGTCAAACGCGCCGACTGGAACCAGATCCTGAAATACTGCGTGCACAATGTTGCGCACATCTACGGTAAGACGGCGACCTTCATGCCCAAGCCGCTGGTGGGTGACAACGGTAACGGCATGCATGTACATCAGTCGCTGGCTAAAGACGGGCAGAATCTGTTCTCCGGTGACGAGTATGGTGGTCTGTCTGAAACCGCGCTGTACTATATTGGCGGCATTATCAAACATGCCAAGGCACTCAATGCCCTGACCAATTCCTCTACCAACAGTTATAAGCGTCTGGTGCCGGGCTTCGAAGCGCCGGTACTGCTGGCCTACTCGGCTCGTAACCGTTCTGCCTCCATTCGTATCCCCTATGTTACCAGCCCGAAAGCACGGCGTATTGAAGTTCGCTTTCCGGATCCTACCGCCAACCCCTACCTGGCCTTTTCCGCCATGTTGATGGCCGGCCTTGATGGCATCCAGAACAAGATTCACCCGGGTGAATCATCCGACAAGGATCTCTATAATTTGCCGCCGGAAGAACTTCAGAAGATTCCGACTGTCTGTGTCTCTCTGGAAGAAGCACTGGAAAGCCTGGATAAGGATCGTGCCTTCCTTACCGCTGGTGATGTATTCACCAACGACATGATCGATGCCTTCATCGGTTTGAAAATGGAAGAAGTCACACGCATGCGCATGACCACGCATCCGGTTGAGTTCGACATGTACTACTCGCTGTAATAGCAAAAGTCAGTAGCTAAATAAAAAGCGTCCCCGCTCGGGGACGCTTTTTTTATTGCTTTTCCGCGAAAATTTACAGGCAGAAATGAGCAATGTTTACAGTATTTTCCAATAATGAAATGAGCCTGAACGATAGAGTCATCATGCTTGGTTAACTCTTCGTTCATCAATGGTTTTAAAAAGTAATCGACGTGCCTT
>VAOX01066848.1_pt1 | contig 11675 bp, 6 predicted proteins | sample 3393891 | NCBI WGS metagenome assembly VAOX01 (sample SAMN08290429, study PRJNA428436) | hydrothermal vent metagenome | isolation source: Deep-sea hydrothermal vent chimney | place: Indian Ocean: Southwest Indian Ridge | depth 2822 m m | reverse complement strand
TTTTCCGCCCGAAGATCGTTATCAATTGCCGGGTTTCCCTAAAATCCTCCTGGCCCTGTCGGAGGCTTATCAGTCGCGACCTGAAGACGTCACGCGTGCAATCGCCGGCGTGCAAAATGCCCTGCGTCGTGTAAAACGTGACTGCTCAAAAAAAGAACTTGATGTCAATCTTCTGCACACTGCGACCGAGCGACTGAAGAAAGTTTTTGATGTTGCCCATGGGGGTTTCGGTACTTCCCCTAAGTTTCCGAGCACAGCTGTGTTGACCCTTTTTCTACATGAATATCAAAAAAGTGGCAAATCCCATTTTTTGAAGATGGTGACACACAGTTTAAAAAAGATGGCCTATGGTGGTGTTTATGATCAAGTCGGTGGTGGTTTTCATCGTTATAGTGTCGATGAAGCCTGGCAAGTGCCACACTTCGAAAAAATGCTCTACGATAATGCCCAATTGGCCCGACTCTATTTTTCAACATATCAAGCCACACAAGATGTCTTTTTTAGAAAAATTGGCATAGAAATACTGGAATATGTGCTTCGGGAAATGACAGATGGGGAAGGCGCATTTTACGCAGCACAAGACGCAGACAGTGAAGGGGGGGAAGGAAGCTACTATACTTGGTCTCCCGAAGAAATTGGGGTGATACTGGACAAGGATACGGCACAAATCGTTTGCCGCTATCTTGAAATTACGCCAAGTGGAAACTTTGAAGGCAAAACGATCCCGCATTGTGAAATTTCTGTTGCAAAATTGGCTGATGAAATCGGAGCCAGTGTGCTTGCTGTGACAGAGGTTTTGCGTTCGGCAAAAGCCAAACTCTACGCAGAACGAGAAAAACGTGCCAAACCTTTGCGGGATGAAAAGATTCTGACTTCTTGGAATAGTCTGATGATTGCGGCTTTTATTTCGGGCTATCTCGTCACACGCGACAGGCGCTACCTGGATGCGTCGCTTGCGGCTGCCGATTTTATCCTGAAGTCACTTTATATTGATGGGCGACTGCGACACAGCTTTAAAGATGGCGTTGCAAAATTTGATGCGTATTTGGACGATCTTGCCCTTTTTGCTGATGCCTTACTTGATCTCTATGAAACCGGAGCTGGGGCAAAATATCTTGTAGTCGCACAGGCCCTGCTTGACGACTTGCTTGAACGGTTTTGGGATGCAGACAAAGACGGCTTCTTTTTTACCTCACATGATCATGAGGTGCTTATTGATCGCATACGCCCCTGCTTTGATCATTCCATCCCTTCTGGAAATGCCGTGGCAGCCAAAGCGCTACAGCGGCTCTTTTATTTTACGGGGGAGAAATGCTATTTTGAACGGGCTGAAAAAACATTGTTGAGCTTTGCTCAAGAGATGGATGCAAATCCCTTTGCTTTAGGCACTTTTATTGTCGCGGCAGATTTTTATCTGAGACCTCCGAAAGAAATCCATGTGATTGGAGATGTGAGCAAATCTGAAACAGAGGGACTGCTTTCTAAGATGCATCAGGGTTTTTTCCCAAATAAACTGATTTCTTTTAATGAGGTTCCGGAAACACGGCATTGGATGACGGAAAAGTCGGCGGAGGTGGATCTTAAAGGTTCCACTGCGTCTGTGTCGGTTTACATCTGTCATAAATTCACCTGCTCTCCCTTATTGACAGAGTGGAATGCGATTCAACGGGCTTTGTTCGCAATATCGAGTGCGTCATGAGTCCCGACGTTCTTGATCGCCCCGACGTTTTTACCCTCACCGACAAAGCGCTTGAAGAAGCCATTCCTTGGCAGGTCATTATTTTTAATGATGAAGTGCATACTTTTGACGAAGTGATTTTCCAAATCCAAAAAGCGACAGGGGCCGCACTTCAAGCGGCTTTTGAGATTACGGTGGGAATCCATACACAAGGCAAGGCGGTCTGTTTCGAGGGGGCTGTGGAGGCCTGTGATCGTGTGGCGAATATATTGCGAGAAATCTCGCTGAGTGTTGAAGTGATTCCGGGTTAGTGGTCCCTTTGTACGACGTAATCAGCAATGGTCATGAGGTACTGGCGTTGGGGTGAATCTGGAAAAACAGACAGCGCTGATTTTGCTTCATTCGCATAGGTTTGTGCTTCTTTGAGGGCATAATCAATGGAGCCATGGGACTGCATCAATTTGATGACTTTACTCAGATTGTTGTGATCGAAGTTTTTTGAGTCCATGATTTCATTGAGTTCATTCTGGTCTTCTTTTCTACAATGTTTGAGCAAGTGTAACAGAGGAAGGGTAATCTTCCCTTCTCTCAGATCTTCTCCGAGAGATTTCCCCAGGCGCTTTCCATCAGCCACATAGTCCAGTGTGTCGTCCGCGACCTGGAAGGCGATGCCGATGTTTTTCCCAAACAGACCGAGGGCCTCTTTTTTTTCTTCTGATACTTTTGCAATCACTGCGCCAAGCCGACAGCTTGCGGAGATGAGCATGGCCGTTTTGAGTTCAATGATCTCAAGGTAGGTTGTTTCGCCCATTTTGAGGTTTCCATTGTGCGAGAGTTGTAGGGTCTCGCCCTCAGCCATACGCAGACAGGTGCTGGCCAGGAGGGTGTTCATTTCAAAACTATGCATCTGAACTGCGTGGGAGAGTGCGAGGGTGTAAAGATAATCTCCGACCAAAATACTGGCTTGGTTGCCCCATAGAATTCGTGCGGGTGCGATGCCACGCCGAACTTCGGCATTGTCAATGACATCGTCATGCAGCAAGGTCGCAGTATGAATAAACTCCAGAATCCCGCTTGAAAGGTAAATACGTTCCTTATCGTGATAATCGCAGAGATGGGCACTGATGATGAGCAGCAGTGGACGAATACGTTTCCCTCCGCTGCTCAAGATGTGGTGGGTGACCTTATTAACCAGTGCAACCTTGGATTGCAATCCAAGCTGAATTTGGACTTCCGCTTCAGACAAGAAGGTCTTGTGATCAGACCAGACCTGATCCATTTCTTTCACGCGCCATACCTCCCTAAAAAAATAGGGAGATAGTAGGCCATGGCTCCCAGGATGTCAAGCTTAAGCCGCTTCCTCGCAAGAGGTAAAATTGTTGAATGAATACAAGCATGGATAAGGGCTTAAGCTTAAAATATCCCTCGAAAGTGGTGGCAGAATTCACGCTTTATATTGAGGCTCTGAATCTCAAAATTGTATCTCTAAGTGAGGGTAGAAGGATGAGGTGATGCACTTTGAAAGGCTTTTTTTATCAAGAGCATAAAAGCGGTCGTGAAGAGGAAGAGCATGACTGCGGCATCTCCTGGGCCAGGAGGCTTGCTCCCAGTCTTTGGAAAGACCATGCCACAACCGCCTCCCCCGGCGTTTGTTCCTTTCTGCCCGGGCGTTGTTTCTGCAAAAACAGAAGACGAAGTGACTTTTTGAACAACGACAGATAAGTCACCCTCGTTAGCCGAGGTATCAAAGGCGCTTAGCGCAAAATAATGTGTCCCCTCGGTGAGCTCGGTTTTGATGTAGTTTGTTTGACTGGCGAGAAGTACAATTTTTTCGGTGAACTGTGTTTTTGTCAAGGGAAGGCGATTGGAATCGTCTTTGTAATAAAGCACATATCCCGCGAGATCTGTTTCTGTGTTTTGAGCCCAGGACAAGACTGCTTGTTCCGCCAAGACAGATGTCGCGGCAAAAAGTGTTGAGAAAACAAGGAGAAAAAATCCAATGACAGATTTACGAAATACTGAAATCAAGTTAAAAAATCTCAAATAATAAGGGAGGACGACGCTGTCCACGACATTCAAAATAGACCAGAAACGAAATTTCCTGGCTTAGATCCGGTGGTCTATCTCAATAGGAATAAACTTGAGGAAAATGAGATACGAAGATGTTCTGACAACACAAAAAACGCTTCCAAACGACGCTTGTCGGATCCGGTTCACATTTTTTGTGGAGAAAACTTGACCTCGACACAAAAACACCAAAGCAAATGTTAGATAACACAAAATGTAGAAGAGAGTCACGTGTAATCTTACTTTCTTACCATAGAGATACTTAATTACATGTAATGTTGAATAATTACGGTGCGTGTGTCCTCTGGTCGACTTGAAAGCTCAGCACGGTCTGAGTGTGTGCACAGACGGATTGATTACGACTTGGTATAATGGGACAATGTGCGCCCTTCTTTTTTTGATTTTGGGAATTCTGTTTTCTGGCCCCGTATTTGCTGAAAATACGCGCTACGAAATCGTAGCCGATTATGAGGATGAAGACCACGAAATCGTGGGAGATGAACGCATTACCTTTTTTAACCAAAGCGCCAAACCTGTTACGGCACTGTACCTTTTTCTCTATCCGAACCTTTACCGAGGAAAACATCCCGATCTAGATGTCTCTTTTTATCGCAAAGCCTATCCTGTTGCCTTCAATCCCGGTGGTGTGGAAATTCTTTCGATTCAAGATATGGAGCAACAGACACTCTCTTTTTTTCCTGTTCGTTATGAGCGAAGTATTATCATTAAAGTCGTGCCGGAAAAACCCGTTTTACCACAGCACACATTTCAATTTTTGGTCCGTTTCAGGACAAAAATCCCGGAGAAATGGGGCCCCTTTTCCCACTATAAAGACCTCACTGTTTTGCAAGGAGGTTGGCATCCTTATCTCGCTAATTTTGAAAAGGGCGAATGGCGTTTTCATGATAGCCCACAAAAAAGCGATTATCACATTCAACTCAGGCTCAAAAAGGATCTGCTGCTTATTGGATCAAGTCCGCCGTCTTTGCAAAGTATTCAGGGCGATTGGAAAACATTGACGATGGTGGGGGAGGATCTTGCCCTTTTTTCTCTTTCGATTGGTCGTGATTTGAGTCATTACGAGACAAAAGTTGGGTTGATTGACGTCAGCTATCATGCTTTGTCCAAAAACAAGTCTTACGCCGAACAAGTGATGAATTTAACTGAACTTGCGCTGCAATTCTATATCAAACGGTTTGGATCTCCCCCGCCGACTTTGCTTCAGTTGACCAGTGCGGGTTTGTATCAGGATTTAAGTACTTCGGGAACCAAGATGCTCTTTCTTAATAATCGTATTTTTAAGATCTTTCCCATTTTGAAGCGTTTTCATGAGGCCAGTTTGGCTTACGGGCTTTACCGCCTGCTTTGGCGGGAGAAACGGCCCGAAGAGGTCTGGTGGGTGATTGAGGGTCTGGCAAAAAGGGATACAGAAGCCTTTATGCATCATCGTCACGGAAAAGCGTTCAATTTAGAGGAATGGCTCCGACCCATTGCTTTTATCCCCGTAATTGATCAAATTTTGTATTCTCCGACCCTCCCCCTGCGTCAGGTTTATTTTCGTGAATCTGTCACACCAATTGTCAGTGAGGATGTTCGGTTTTTCAATAATCCGCCTTCTGAAAGTCCTAATATTTTTTCAAAGCTGAGGATTTTATTGGGGGATAAGATGATGGATCGTGTGATTTTGGCGTACTTAGCTCAAGAAGGTAAATCGACTGCTTCTTTCAGAGCGGTACTTGAAAAAACGAGTGCACAGGATTTGAATTGGCTTATTGATCAGTGGCTCAGCGCGCGACTCAAACTCGATTTTGAAATTGTGGACATTGAGACAGAAGAAATAGATGGCATCCATGAAACTACAATCCAAGTCAGAAAAAATGGGGAGGGAATCGAGCCGCTTCAGGTTAATGTTCAGCGCGCGGATGGAACAGAAATGCCGCTCATTTGGGATGGTGTGGGAGAGACCCATCGTTTCAACTTAAAAACGCGAAGCCCAATCGAAAGTGTGGAGCTTGATCCGAACAAATTGTCCAATGACCCCAATCGTCTGAATAATCGCCAACCGCATCGCTGGAAGGTTTTGTTAGACCAATTCAGTCTCAATTATGACTTCCAAACGCAGTTTTTAAGTTACAATGCGGGACTGCTTTTTCAGCGGCTGTATGATTCTAAAAATTGGATCAGATTCAGATTTTCTCAAAATGATTCGAGTACTTTTGTTCATTTAGGGTATTCACATGTCTTGAATAAAAGTCACATTATTTCGACAGCACTGACTCAGGAAAAAATCAAAGAAAACCCTGAGTTTGCACAAGCAGGAGCAGAAGCAGGGTTTTTCTCTTTGGGCTACACCTATATCAGTTCTGACTCCCCTCTTTTGACCGAGTCTCTTCGGCGTTTAACGACGACGTTTCCTTCTTTGTCTGTGGGGCTGACTTACAATCAGCAGTTTACTTCGCAGGTTTATGACAACTCTCTCTCTCTTAAAATTGATTTAAGACGCATTGTGGCCTTTTCTAATTATCGAGAAATTGGAGCGAGGATGTTTATCGGGCAGTCTATTGGTCGGCTTTTTGAGCAGAGCCGGTTTTATCTTGGAGGATCTAACGCGATGCGCGGTTACACGCCGCTCGTGTTTGAAGGGCAAAACATGTCCTTGTTTTCCGTCGAGTATCGCTTTCCGATTTTTTACGAAACGGACATCAATTTTCTAAGTCTGATGCACACGCACACTTGGCAGGGGGTGGTTTTTGCCGATACGGGCATGGTTGATGACGCTCACAATGTTTTCAAAGTTGATCAGTTTAAATCAGATGTGGGGGCGGGACTTCGGTTTTTCGTGGATCTTTTTGGGGTTTATCCAGCGATTCTTCGTGCGGATCTTGCTGTCCCGATCGCCTCCCCACGAGAAGACGAGCAAAAAGTTCATTATTACCTAAACATGGGGCAGTCTTTTTAGCAGCGCGTCCGGGTGAACGAAGGGTGTAAATTAGATTAGGGCGTATAAGCTGCGAGGTGGAAATCTGTGTTTTCGCCATTGTCGTCTGAGGTGAGTCCACCCGCTAAGATGGTGCCGTCGGGTAATAGGTCTAGGGCATGAATTTCATCTATCTGGGCGCTAAAGGGAGAAATTTCGATGCCATCTACGCCAAAACTCGTATCCACCGTGCCATCGGTATTGTAGCGGATAACGGTGAAGTCCCGGCTATTTATAACGCCAGAAGAAAAACCTCCGGAAATAATTTTCCCATCCGATGATTGAATCGCCAAGTCAAAAACGTGTGCAGCTCTTGGCGTCTGCGTGCTGCCGAGTGGCGTCATGACAATGCCATCGTTTCCAAATCCGGTATCCAGACTGCCATTAGAGTTGTAGCGTACCAGGGCAAACTGCCCCGGCAGCGCCGCTGAAAAAACGGTTCCCGCCACAAGGATTTTTCCGTCGGCTTGGATTTTAATTGTCTTCGCAAAATCGTGTCCCGTGCCAATCGGGGTCGTCACAATGCCATTGTTTCCAAATGCGGTATCCAAACTGCCGTTTGCATTGTAACGGGTCAGAGCAAAATCAAAACTTGTGCTCGTTTCTGTAGGACTCACAAAGACAACTTCGGCGCTTCCCGCGAGGATAATCTTGTCGTCACTTTGTATGGTCATTGCTTTCGCAAAGCTCGTTCCCGTTCCAACTTGTGTGGTGCCGATACCGCTTGCAGCAAAACTGGTATCCAGGGTTCCATTCGTATTGTAACGTCCGACAATGAAGTTCTGGTTGACCCCGGTAAAAGCCGTTCCGGCGACAACAATCTTGTTATCGCTTTGCAAGGCCAATCCGTTGATGGCTTCATTCCCGACGGTGCTGGTACGTGTTTCAATGCCGTTCATGCCAGTGCCGAAGCTTGTATCGAGGGTACCGTCAGGCATATAGCGTGCTAGGGCAAAGTTATCGCTCGCACCAATCGTCCCTTGGAAAGCAGAGCCGCCCACCACAATTTTCCCATCAAGCGGTTGAATGGCAATTGCGTTGATAATGTCATGCCCCGTGCTCTGGGTTCCGGAGATTCCAGTCGTTACCCGGCCTGAGACACCGAAGGTTGTATCAAGGCTGCCATCTGCTTCATAGCGAGCCAGGGCGAAGTCTTTATTTTTGATGTTGTTGATGCCAAATGAAAAACCTGCGGCGATAATTTTACCATCCGCCTGAACGGCCAAGGCATTGATTTCGTCGCTGCCACTGCCAATGGCCGTATTCACGAAGCCAGTCGGATCAAAGCCGACGGCGCTTGTCCCAGTCTCCAAGACGCCGTTGATATCATATCGCGCTAAGGCAAAATCAACCCGTAGGCCATCTGCGGAAAAACCTGCGGCAATAATCTTTCCAGATTCCAGTTGCATGGCCTGAATACCGTCCGCGCCCGTACTGATCGCCGTGGTCACGATACCGCCCGTGCCAAAACCGCTGTCAAGCGTACCCACCGAATCGTAGCCAGCGAGTGCAAATTCGCTGTTGTTTGCACCGTTAAACGAGAACCCACCCGCGATAATCCGATTATTCGCCGTGTCAAAAACCAGACTGTGAATACGTTCAGTCCCTCCGCTACCGATCCCTGTCGTTACAATCCCGTCCCCGCTGAATGTTGTATCTTCAACCCCACTTGCGGTGTAACGCACGATGGCAAAACTATTGAGTACGGAACCGCCCGCGACAATTTCACCGGTCGGCTGAATCAGCAAGGCATTGACTTGCTCGCTCCCACCACCGATGCTTGTGATTACGATCCCGTCTCCACTAAAAGTGGTATCCAAGCTGCCATCGCTATCATAACGCGCCACGACGAAATTATTTACTGTCAGGGAGAATCGACCTCCGGCAAGGATCTCACCGCTTGGTTGAATTTCGAGGGCCATAATCTCAGACGAACCGTTTGCAATCAGGGTCTTCACAATACCATTGCCATCAGCACCGAAGCTGGTGTCCACACTGCCATCGGCCTGAAATCGCATCAATGTAAAGGCATCTCGAGCACTTGCGACAAACCCAGTCGGTGTTAAAGACACTCCACCAACAAGAATTTTATCCCCCTGCATTTTCAGGGCGTTCAGTCGATTATTCTGTGAACCCGGGATTACCGTTATTTTGCCATTCAGTGAAGAACCAAAGGTGGGATCGAGTGTGCCGTCTGTAAGGTAGCGCGCCAAGGCAAAGGCGCCGTTCTGGAACTCGTCCGTATTGCCGCCCGCAACAATTTTTCCGTCGGCTTGCATGGCCAGGGCATTGATGCCGGCACTGCCTCCGAAAGTGGTTGTTACCACACCATTTTGACCAAAGCTTGTATCGAGCGTGCCGTCTACGTGATACCGCGCTAGGGCGAAGTCGGTTTTTGTGCCATCCAGGGATGCGCCGCCGACAACCCGTTTGCCATCGGACTGCAATGCCATTGCTTTGATGGTGTCGATGCCTCCGAATGTTGTGGTGACCGTGCCGTTTGTCCCAAAACCTGGGTTTAGTATTGAGGAGACCGTGACCATTGCGCTTGCAGTTTTACTGGGATCGATTTTGCTGTTAACGACGACGTGATAGGTCCCTGGGCTAAGGGGTGCGGTGTAGAGGCCTTGATTTGAAATCGTGCCCCCCGCCGTCTCTTGAATCATCCAGTCCACCGCAGTGTTGCCACTTCCCGAGACCGATGCGCTAAATTTTCTTTCTCCGCCAGCGGGCAGCGTCAGGGTTTCCGGACTGATGCTAATGGAAATTTTTTGAGGTGAAATAGCCGAGCTGGGAATATCTTTGTCATCCATGCAGCCAACAAGGGATAGGCTTAAAAGTAGCAAAACTGAGAGGGGGAGGATTTTCTTGCGAGACAACTGTGTCCTCATATTTCTTGAGAAAAATGCCTTCCTGTAGGCTTGAGAAAGTATTTCTGTTTCGTCTAGAGATTTAAGAGAAAACACCACAGTTTAACTATCATCCTATAAAAAAAATGTCAATAGATAATCATCGTCCCTCCTGGTCGAATCAAGTGCAGATCTGCGCTTGATTATCAAGATCCATTCAATCTATACTGCCAAAAATCTCTATTTTTTAGATTGCTATATCCGAATTAGCCTAATGAATATTAGGGGAACGAAGGAGTAAAGGAAAGTGCGAAGACTTGTGGTTTTTAGTCTCTTGTTTGTCAGTATGCTCGTTGTGCCTACTTGGGTTGCCGCCGAAGAAAAGCCTACCGAAACGGCTTCCGGCTTAAAATACCTTGATCTTAAGAAAGGTCAGGGCGCAAGTCCTAAAAAAGGACAAAGTGTTGTGGTCCATTATTCGGGCTGGTTAAAAAAGGGTGGTAAAAAATTTGATAGTTCGGTTGATCGAGGTGAGCCTTTTGCTTTTCGTGTCGGTGTCGGACAGGTCATCCGAGGATGGGATGAAGGTGTGCTTTCGATGAAGGTCGGCGGAAAGAGGAAGCTCATTATTCCGCCCAAGCTGGGTTACGGCGCACGCGGTGCGGGTGGTCTCATTCCACCTAATGCCACGCTCATTTTTGAGGTGGAATTGCTCGAGCTGAGATAGTCTTGAAACGTCAATTTCGATAGGCAGGCTTTATGACCCATTCTCCACAAACGATGTTTGAAAAAATCTGGGCCAGTCATGTGGTGACTGAGGAGGCCAACAAACCTTCTTTGATTTACATTGATCGACACTTAATTCATGAAGTGACTTCTCCGCAAGCCTTTGAAGGTTTGCGGCTTGCGGAGCGTGTTGTGCGTCGTCCGGAATTGACTTTTGCAACGATGGATCACAACGTACCGACGACCGCTCGCTCGCTCCCCATTGCCGATGAAATCGCACGTCGACAAATGGAAACTCTGTCTGAGAATTGTCGCACTTTTGGGGTGACTTTATTTGATTTGTCCAGTCCACATCAGGGCATTATTCATGTGATCAGTCCGGAAATGGGGCTTACCTTGCCGGGTTTGACCGTGGTTTGTGGTGACAGCCATACGGCCACACACGGGGCTTTTGGGGCCTTGGCTTTTGGCATCGGCACGAGCGAAGTAGAGCATGTCTTGGCAACACAATGCCTCATCCAGGAGAAACCCAAGACCTTTTTGATTGAAATTACGGGAACACGTCCTTTTGGTGTGGAGGCAAAAGATATCATTCTGTCCATTATCGGAGAGATCGGAATGGATGGTGGCACGGGCAGCGTGATTGAATTTGCCGGAGAGGCCATTCGGGGGCTCAGCATGGAAGAGCGTATGACGGTTTGCAATATGGCCATTGAAGCGGGTGCGCGTGCAGGCATGATCGCCCCGGATGAAACGACCATTGCCTACTTAAAGGGTCGTTTGTATGCCCCGGTTGATTTTGACCTTGCTGCTGAAGCGTGGCGAAAAATCCCTTCTGATTCGGGTGCTGTTTTTGATAAAACCTTGAAACTGAACGCAAACACACTCGCACCCCAAGTCACATGGGGGACCAATCCAGGGCAAGTAGTGCCCGTGCATGCCAAGGTGCCCAGTCCGGCTGATTTTTCGAACATTAACGAAAAAAAAGCGGCGGAACGATCTTTGCATTACATGGGGCTTGAGGCAGGCATGCCGATCGAGTCAATTTCCGTGGATCATGTGTTTATTGGATCTTGCACAAATTCCCGTATTGAGGACTTGCGTCGTGTGGCACAATTTGCAAAAGGCCGTCGGGTTTCTTCTTCGGTACATGCCATGGTTGTCCCGGGGTCTCAAGCCGTAAAAAAAATGGCCGAAGCCGAAGGGCTTGATCGGATCTTGATTGAGGCGGGTTTTGATTGGCGTGAATCGGGCTGTTCAATGTGTCTCGCCATGAACCCGGATGTGCTCAAGCCCGGAGAACGTTGTGCTTCGACCTCTAACCGAAATTTTGAAGGGCGACAGGGGCAGGGTGGACGTACGCATTTGGTTAGTCCTG
>VAOX01040742.1_pt1 | contig 11677 bp, 8 predicted proteins | sample 3393891 | NCBI WGS metagenome assembly VAOX01 (sample SAMN08290429, study PRJNA428436) | hydrothermal vent metagenome | isolation source: Deep-sea hydrothermal vent chimney | place: Indian Ocean: Southwest Indian Ridge | depth 2822 m m | reverse complement strand
TCTGTTTCAGCGGCAATATCTAAATGTTCTGTTGCTAAATTAAGTCGAGAGGCTCTCATCGCTACCTGGGAAAGTGATTCTTCTCCGGTCAGATAAATAGCTGGAATATCATCACTCAATTCACAGAGTGTCTGTAGTGTCAGAGTCGATTTACCTGCACCGGGTGTGCCCGCAAGTAGCACCACACTGCCTGGAACAATGCCGCCACCGAGAACACGATCAAATTCACTGTTTTGGGTGCTGAATCTGGGTAGATCGTTTAATTGAATCTCACTCAGTTTCTGCGCCGATTCTTTTGCGCCTGCATACCCGCTCAGACTTGATGAACCTTTTGGATTTCTGGTATTTTTAGGTTCTTTAAATTCATTTAAGGTGTTCCATGCACCACAGGTATCACATTGCCCCTGCCATTTAAAAAAGCTGTCGCCACAGTCACTACAGAGGTAAATAACCTTATCTTTTTTTGCCATAAAAACGTTTTAATTAATAATGCGTTAGGTGTGTGGTGTATTGCTAATACGGTTGAGTTTAACACTAAAACCGAAACAACAAAGCGGGTCTAAAGAGAATGTTGTGAGTTTTGTTTTTCGGGAGGAGGGCATGTTCACTGTTTTATCACTGTAGCTCGATCTGGGCAGTAATAAGTGTCGTCAGTATGATGGAACTATTCTATCTGTCGAGCGTGTAGAGGGTTAAGAAGGATGGTTTTAGTGCGATCGTTTTGCAGGCGGTTGTCAGAATTTTTTAAGCATACTCGGTGAACAATAGGCAATGAAGAATAATAACTCAGTGGATAGAAATAAGATTGTAGATATTCGTAAAAGCAGTTCTGGTAAGGATTCTCAGCAAACTGATTTTATTAACAGCCTCAATCAGGCGATTAAAAATAATGAGTTATGTTTACATTACCAGCCCCGTTTTAATGTTGCGACAGGAAAAGCGAATGTTGTCGAAGCGCTGGTTCGCTGGTTCCGTTCTGCTGCAGGGCTGTTTTATCCTGAAGTTTTCATCCCTGTGGCTGAGAAATCCGGCTTGATTTTTGCCCTGGATTTATGGGTTTTTGAGTGTTGTTGCAAGGATTTGAAGCGGATGCAACAGACAATAAATGCACAAATAAAAATTGCAGTTAATGTATCGGTGCTCGCCTGTGAGAATATTTTTTACGTGCAGAAAATAATTGCACTCAGTGAAAAATATAATGTTCCGTTATCCTGCTTTGAATTTGAAATTACAGAAAGTACACATATCCATGATATTCGAAAAGTCATTTCATTTTGTGAAACCTTAAAAAATTACGGTGCGGAGTTTAGTCTGGATGATTTTGGAACAGGGCAGTCACCGCTAATCAATTTATATAAACTGCCTGTTGATACCATTAAAATTGACCGGGTTTTTATCCAGGGTATTGGGCAGTCAAAATTTTGTGAGATTATTATTTTATCACTGGTCAAAATGGCAAAAAATCTGGGCTTAAAAACGGTTGCTGAAGGCATTGAAGATAAAGCGCAGTACGATTTTATGAGTGATTCAGGTTGTGACCAGTTGCAGGGTTTTTTACTTTGTCGGCCAGTCAGTAGCCTACGGCTTAAATCGCCAATGTTGTATGAACCCGATATGAAGTAAGTGCTAACACCCGTTCATTCATGGTGTGTTATAGCATGTTGTGCTATTCGGTGTAATAATAAGCCTTATTTCAAAATCCTGTCACATTAATCATAGTGTTAAAAGTAGTTACAGAATCTTATGAATTATCTTTTGCGGGTAAGTTTTACTGCCAGTCTGATTTTTTTTGTAGGACAGACTAATGCGAAAGAAATTCGTGTGGCAGTGGCGAGTAATTTCATTCATGCAATTACCCGACTTGCCAAACGGTTTGATGCTAAAACAGGAAATAAGGTTGTACTGATTTCCGGTTCAACAGGCAAGCTTTACGCACAGATTAAAAATGGCGCGCCTTACGACATTTTTTTTGCGGCTGACAGTAAACGCCCTCGGTTGCTGGTAAATGAAGGTGCAGCTTTAAGCGGAAGTCGGTTTACCTATGCAGTGGGTAAAATCGTTCTATGGAGTCCGAAAATGAATTATGTTGATGCCAAAGGGAAGGTGTTGACACAAAAACCGTTTCATTATCTGGCGATGGCTAACCCGGTTCTTGCACCTTATGGTCGGGCGGCACAGGAGGTTCTACAGGCGCTGCATTTATGGAATAGTCTGAAACCAAAAATAGTACGTGGAGAAAATATCGGACAAACTTTTCAATTTGTTAAAAGCGGTAATGCCGAACTGGGATTTATCGCCTATGCATTACTTAAGCTGCCTGGTCATAAAATCGGCGGTTCATACTGGGTGGTTCCAACAACACTTTATCAGCCAATCAGGCAGCAGGTCGTTTTATTAAACAATAATAAAACCGCCCAGGCTTTTCTGGCATTTGTTAAAACCCCTGAGGCGCGTGGCATCATTCGCAGTTACGGCTATGATACGCCCTGATGTTAAGCTCTGCTGATTTTACCGCGTTACTGCTCACGCTTAAACTTGCCAGCCTGACAACGCTCATTTTGTTATTGTTGGGGACACCGCTGGCATGGTGGCTGGCGCATAGCCGCTGGCGATTTAAATTTTTTCTCGAAGCTGTGGTTGCGTTGCCACTGGTGTTACCACCAACGGTGCTGGGTTTTTATTTACTGGTTGCGCTGGGGCCACATGGTCCGGTAGGCGGCTTAATGACGTTTTTTGGTAGTAGGCCGCTGGCTTTCACTTTTACCGGGCTGGTGGTGGGTTCGGTTATTTATTCGATGCCATTTGTGGTGCAACCTTTACAGCAGGCTTTTACCGCAATAGGTTCTCGGCCACTTGAAGTGGCCGCTACCTTACGGGCTTCCCCACTGGATCGTTTTTTTAGCATTGTTATGCCGCAGGCTCGTTCAGGTTTTCTTAGCGCCGCGGTGCTTGGTTTTGCTCATACCTTAGGTGAATTTGGTGTGGTGCTGATGATTGGCGGTAACATACCGGGCGAAACGCAGGTTGTATCAATTGCTATATACGATCATGTAGAAAAATTAGAATATATGCATGCGCACTGGTTATCGGGCGGGTTATTATTACTCTCCTTTCTTATGTTAATAACAGTGTATGGCTTGAATCGCCGATTCAGCATGCTTTATCTGTGAATTATAAGATGATTAATATCCGGTTTTATATCGAGCAGGGTGGCTTTACGCTGGATGTTAATCTATCGATTCCCGCACAGGGGGTTACGGCCATTTTTGGTTCATCAGGTTGTGGTAAAACAACCTTATTGCGTGCAATCGCCGGGTTGGAACGGTGTCAGGATGGTTTTTTGGAATTGGGTGGCCGCTGTTGGCAGGATGCAAACCAGTTTACGCCACCCCATCAACGTGCACTGGGTTATGTTTTTCAGGAAGCCAGTTTATTTACACATCTTACGGTGCGCAAGAATCTTGAATATGGGCGCAAACGTGTACCTGCTACCGAACGTAAAGTTGCACTGGATAAAATTATCGGATTATTGGGTATAGGGCCATTACTGGAGCGTAGCGTCCATCAACTTTCGGGTGGAGAGCGTCAACGTGTTGCCATTGCCAGAGCGCTTGCTGTCAGCCCTGAAATTTTACTGATGGATGAGCCATTGGCCGCACTGGATCAGGCACGCAAACAGGAAATTATGCCCTATCTTGATGCCTTGCATGATGAACTGGCTATCCCTGTTATTTATGTCAGCCATTCAGCCGATGAAGTTGCGCGGCTGGCAGACCACCTTGTTTTACTGGAAGCGGGCAAGGTAAAAGCCTCAGCACCTGTTGCTGAGATACTAACCCGACTTGATCTACCACTGGCTCATGGTGATGCAGCCGAGGCACTTATCGAGGCGAATATTTCAGGGCATGATAATGATTATAATCTAACCTATGTTGATTTTCCCGGTGGGCGTTTTACCGTCACACGAAAAACACTCCAGCCTGGTCATCCTGTAAGGTTACGTGTTGCTGCTCGTGACGTTAGCCTGACCCTGGCGCAGCAAACTGATACCAGTATCCTGAATATTTTCCCAGTTATTGTGGACAAGATTGTGCCAGAAAATGAGACACAGGTAATGGTACGATTACTTGCAGCAGGGATACCACTGTTGTCGCGTGTTACTCGGAAATCGGCGGCTTTACTTGATTTGAAACCAGGACGAAAAATATTTGCACAGGTTAAGAGTGTTGCTCTGTTGGTGTAAGCAGGACTAATGTAAAATACCCGTAAGAAAACTATAGAATCTTCCTGATTAAATGAATAAAATTTTGGTTGCACCATTATGATCAGTGTAAAATTGATCTGGACAGAATTATTCTAGGTGATTGATAAAATATAACGGAGGTTAAAATGAAGAAAGCTATTATATCCACGATTCGAGCAATGGAGATACTTGATTCGCGGGGTAATCCCACAGTACGTGTATATGTAGAACTTGATGATGGTACAACAACGGTTGCATCAGTTCCATCGGGTGCCAGTACGGGTGAAAACGAAGCCATTGAATTACGTGACGGTGACGCGGATCGTTATGCGGGCAAAGGAGTGCTTCAGGCTGTATCTAATGTGAATGAGAAAATTGCTCCCTGCCTGATTGGTATGGATGCACAGCAACAGGCTTTGATTGATCGTACTATGATTGAACTGGATGGTTCAGCGAATAAATCGAATTTGGGAGCCAATGCGATTCTGGGTGTTTCTATGGCAGTTGCGAAAGCGGCGGCTGATTCTGCCTGTATCCCTCTGTATCGATATTTGGGTGGTGCCGGGGCAAGGAGATTGACAGTTCCCTGTATGAATATTGTTAATGGCGGCGAACATGCGGATAATAATGTCGATATTCAGGAGTTTATGGCGATCCCGCTGGGAGCGCCAACATTTCGTGAAGGTTTACGTTATGTTGCAGAAACCTTTCATGCACTGAAAAAAATACTGAAAGACCGGAACCTAGCCACCAGTGTTGGTGACGAAGGTGGTTTTGCACCGAACCTGAGCAGTAATGAGGACGCGATAGAAACCATTATCCAGGCGATTGAAATGGCAGGTTATAAGCCGGGTGAAGATATTTCGATTGCAGTAGACAGTGCAGCGAATTCTTTTGCTGTGAAGATGGAAGGTCCTTACGATCTGAAATGGTCGGGTGCTGGCAAAATGCAAAGTGATGACCTAATTAAAATGGCGGATGAATGGATATCAAAATACCCCATTGTTTTATGGGAAGATCCGCTGGCAGAAAATGACTGGGCCGGTTTTAAAAAATTTACCGCACAGCTTGGTGACCGAATTGAAGTTGTTGGGGATGATATTTTTGTTACCAATACACAGTACATCAAACAGGGAATTGAACAGGGTAGTGCGAATTCGGCACTGATTAAACTCAACCAGATTGGTACTGTATCTGAAACCATTGAGGCAGTCCGTATGTGCAGAGATGCTGGCTGGCGCTATTTCATCTCGCACCGCTCCGGTGAAACCGCCGATACTTTCCTTGCAGACTTTGCTGTTGCAATGGATGGCGGTCATCTAAAAACAGGTTCTGCAAGTCGAAGTGAACGCATAGCAAAATATAACCGGTTACTGGAAATTGAACAGGAACTGGGTGATGCTGCGCTGTATTACTGGAAGTGATATTTTTTTGAGGCCGTTTGCTGCAGGGATGCGGGTATCGACTCCACATATTACTTGGAACAGATAAAAAGGATACGTATTGTTTAAGACACGCTGTAAATACCTCCCAATGAACACGTAATTTAATTATGCGGATTATCTATAAAGCCAACGACATACTGGAAGCCAATATTGTTTCCGGTATGTTGCAAGCAAATGGGATTGAGGCGTATGCCGGTGGCTACTATTTACAGGGTGGAGTCGGTGATCTTGCTACGCTGGATTTTGCCAATGTTTATGTTGCTGATGAGGACATCCAATCTGCAAAGTCCATTATTGCCGACTATGAAAGTGAGGAAAACACCGACGGATAGAATTTACCGTCGGATAGAGCTTATAGATTCACATCATGAACTCATACTCTGTTTTTATGCAAAAATAATGCAGGATACTTTAACTTTGTCTATTTTTTCTATGTTCTTTGCTTCAGACCTAATTTTCTCTTTGGTGAATGGCTGCTTTTTTTACTGTGCGTTTTATTCGTGCTCTGTGGGTATTTAGTTTTATTGCTGTTGTTGGCTTCGGTAAAATGGGAAATTTTTAACTGTTGCCCGGCTACCCAGACTTTTTTCAGACTGTTAAAAATTTCTTTAGGCAGACTTTCAGGCAGATCAACCAGGCTGTAGTCATCAAATATATTGATGCGGCCAATGTATTGACTGTCAATCCCGGCTTCATTGGCTATTGCACCAACGATATTGCCCGGTTTGACTTTGTGCTCATGGCCGACTTCCAGTCGAAATCGTGCCATACCCTCTTCAACCGATGGTTCTTTACCTTCTTTACCAGCTCTGCTTTCGCGTCTGGAGAAAGGGTCACGTTCCTTTCGTGAAGATGGTTTACGTGCTGGCCGGTCATCCCTTTCCCAGCTGCGATCATGCTGTGTTTTTTGTGGTTTATTTTGTAATAAAAAAGGGGATTCACCCTGTAACAGATGTGCCAGTGCAGCGGCAATTTCTATGGCCGGTATATTGTGTTCCTGCTGGTACTGTTCAATCAGTTGCGAGAAGAAATTTAACTCTTCATTTTCCAGTGCGTCAGTAATGCGTTGTTTAAATTTTTCAATGCGTTTGTCATTAATTTTTTCAGTGGACGGCAGTTCCATCATTTCAATTTTCTGCCGGGTCGCTTTTTCAATGGCATGTAACATGCGTTTTTCGCGTGGTGCGACAAATAAGATAGCATCACCTTCACGGCCTGCGCGACCGGTACGTCCAATTCGATGAATGTAGGCTTCGGTGTCGTAGGGAACATCGTAATTTAATACATGGCTGATGCGCGTCACATCAAGGCCGCGGGCAGCAACATCGGTAGCAACCAGTATGTCAATTTTGCCTTTTTTTAAGTTTTTGACCGTGCGTTCGCGTTGGTTTTGTGCAATATCACCGTTCAGTGCTGAGGCGGCATAACCGCGCGCTTCGAGCTTTTCAGCTAATTCAACAGTTGAGTTTTTAGTGCGGACGAAGATAATCATGGCATCAAATTCTTCTGCTTCAAGAATGCGAGTTAACGCATCGAGTTTATGCAGGCCGCTGACCGGCCAGAAGCGTTGATGGATAGTATCTGCGGTTGCAGTTTTAACTTTTATGGTGACCTGTTCCGGCTGTTGCAGGTATTTGGTGGCAATACGCCGAATCTGCTGTGGCATAGTGGCTGAAAACAGGGCAATTTGTCTGTTTTCAGGTGTTTGCTCCAGAATCCATTCGACATCATCAATAAAACCCATGCGTAACATCTCATCGGCTTCATCCAGTATTAATGTTTTGAGGTTGCTCAGTTTTAAGGTGCCTTTGCGCATATGATCCATAACGCGACCGGGAGTACCGACAGCAACATGGACACCACGTTCGAGGGCGCGGATCTGCCCACGATAATCCTGACCGCCGTAGATCGGTAGTACATGAAAACCTTTCAGGTGTCTGGCGTATTTCTGAAAAGCTTCAGCAACCTGAATGGCCAGCTCACGGGTGGGTGCCAGCACTAAAACCTGCGGGCTTTTCTGTTTTAAATCGAGCCTGGATAATACTGGCAGGGCAAAAGCGGCGGTTTTACCTGTGCCGGTTTGTGCCTGCCCGATAATATCTCTACCTTCCAGTAACAGGGGTATGGTTTGTGCCTGAATTGGTGAAGGAGTTTCATAACCGACATCATCCAGTGCTTTTAAAAGTGATTTGTTCAGCGCCAGTTGATTAAACGCGGTTACCGTGTCGGTGGTCATGTGTTGTACCTGATGTGATAGTGGTTTCGCTCGACGGTCGAAAGTTGCGCGTCCGAAGAATCTTACCTGGAGGATTGTGTTCAGAGAACCCTGTTCTGAAAATACTGATTCTAAATACTGATTCTAAATACTGATTCTAAATACTGATTCTATTTGTTCCGGCTGTTAATGTTGTTGTGTTTGTGACGCAGAGCAGAACGAAGCTAGTAATTATAACTGTTTAAGGTGAGCTTTGCATGTTTATTTAATGCTTGAGTAATTCATGCACCCGTTTTAGCAGAACCTGACTGGTGATGGGTTTATATAGAATATTTTCTACCAGGTCCTTGTGTTTCTCTGACTCTTTTTCCTTGTTGTGATAACCACTGGTGAGTTGAATAATAATACCTGGTTGCATCTCTCTGGCTTTTGACACCAGTGTGTAACCATCCATTTTTGGCATGATTACATCACTTAGCAGTAGATCAATATGGGTGTTATGAAGAATAGCCAGTGCAGCCTCGGCGCTGGTTGCCGTGTGAATCTGATATCCCTGTGAAGATAGAAGTTCTGTGGTTAATTCACCCAGTGCTATTTCATCATCAACAACCAGGATAATTTCATTTCTTGTTTTCGCTACCAGGATAGCTTTGTTCTGTTGCTGATGTGGGAGAAGTTTATCCGGTGTTTGATAGCGCGGCAGCAAGATTTCAAAACAGGTGCCTTTTCCTGCTTCGGAAAAAACCTGGATAGCGCCTTTTTCGCGTTGTACAAAACCATAAGTCTGGCTTAATCCCAGGCCAGAACCCTGTTCGCCTTTAGTAGTAAAGAAAGGGTCAAATATTTTTCCTTTAATATCATCGCTAATACCGCAGCCAGTATCGGTTATGCTCAGGCTGACATATTCACCTTCACTTAGCCCGATATTCTGCGCACGTATCGCTGACACGGTGGTATTTTTGGTGACGATGGTCAGCGTGCCGGTGGTTTTAATTGCATGCATTGCATTGATGCTTATGTTTAAAATGACATCAGCCAGTTCACAGCTGTCAAGTTTAACCAGCCATAATGTATCTGCCAGTTTAAGCTGTAGTTCAATACGTGATGTTATTGTTTTCTGGATAACCTCTTTCTCTTCAGTAATCAGCGCATTAATTTGCGTTACTTTTGATTCGGTAGGTGCCTGTTGAGTAAAGGCCAGTAGTTTTCTGGTCAGGTTTGCGCCACGCTGACTGGCATGATGAATAGTTGTGGCATAGCGGGAAACTTTCTTCGCATTCGTCGCATTTTTTCCCAGCATTTCGGCGTAACCCATAATAACCCCCAGAATGTTATTGAAGTCATGGGCAATACCGCCGGTCAGTTTATCCAGTGCGTCCATTTTCTGATTACGAAGTAGTAGTTCTTCCTGTAATTTCTGCTGGCTGATATCCAGCATGGTGCCGATGATTCGTACGGGTTTGCCATCAAGATTACGTTCAACAATTGTGCCACGGGAAATGACCCACAACCACTGGCCATTTTTATGGAGTATGCGAAATTCTGCTTCATAGGTGGGAGCCTTACCCTGAATATAGGCCTGAATTTTTGACATAACAAGCTCAAGTTGATCAGGGTGAATAAAGGCTGAGAAGCTAGAAATATGGTTTTTAATTTCTTCAGGCTGGTAGCCGATTAGCTGGCACCACAGGGGATCAAAATAGACCTGATCGGTAATAATATTCCAGTCCCATAGTCCGGTCTTACTGCTACGCAGAGCAAGGTTAAGCCGCTCCTCAGTTTGCTTGCGTAAACTGATATCACGTCCCTCTATAATGAACTGAGTAATATTACCGTAGTCATCAATAACCGGGTGGATACTAAGACTCATCCAGATTAATCCGTGCCGGGTAAGTGTCTGTATGTCATGATGAACTGGCTCTCCTTGTGCTGCTTTTTCATAATCGTGCCTTATTGTCTGCTGTGTCTCCTCGCTGTAGTTAAACCAGGGGGTTTCCCACAATTTTTTATTAAGGACATCATCCAGTGTTATATCAGCCAGTTTCAATGGTGTATTGTTAACAAAGGTCAATGTACCATCCGCTCTGGTAATGATGACACTGGTCCGTATATCATCCAGCAGTGACTGGAGCTGTTTCTGGGTATTTCTGGCGGCTTCACGTAAACGATAGGTTTCGGTTACGTCATTAAAAACCAGCACAATGCCAAGTATATTATCTTCATCATATATTGGCGCTGCGGAATCAGCAATCTGGTGTTCACTCCCATTTTTTGCAATTAATGTTGTATGATTGCTCAGGTAAACGGTTTCACCGGTTGATAAAACAATATCAACCGGGTTGGTGATACTTTCTCCGGTGCTGGCATCAAATATTCTGAAAACTTCCTTTAAATTTCTGCCAGTGGCTTCCGTGTTTGTCCAGCCAGTAACTTTTTCTGCAACTGGGTTAAGTTGTGTGATTATGCCTTTTTCATTTGTGGTAATAACTGCATCACCAATACTGGTTAATGTCAGGGATAAATAATTCTTCTGCTGCCTGATTTCATGAATAAGATTATGCAGGCGAGTGTGCATATTGTTAATTGATGCAGTAACAATATCGAAATCATCCCCAGTGATTTTTTTCCGGTTCAGGTTGAGTGGCTTATCAAACGTATCTGGCGTATCGCGTTGTGCAAATTCAGCAATACGGGATAATGGCCAGGTGATAAGGCGAGTGAATAGTATGTAGATAAAAATAGCAACCAGAAAAGTTTTAATTGCATTGGAAATAAGAATAACCCACAAACGTTCTAGTAGGCGGTGATAAACCCCTCGTAGTGAGGCAAAAACCTTTAATTCGCCGATATTAATTATTTTACCATTATAGTAATGTGTTAACGGCTGTGTGAAATAAATAAAATTTTTCTGGACAGGTTTTCCGCTGTCTATAGAAATGGCATTATCTGAGATTATTTCTGTATAAGTAATATCCGGTAACTCGGTAATACCGTTCAGCAGCAGTTGTAATTGTAACGTGTTTGCTACCCAGACTGCTTGCCCAATACTACTGGTATAACTGGTTTTAATTTGATGTAATTGATTTCTGACATTGTGAATGTCATGGTTATATTCCGTATATAGCTGTATTGCTGTCAACACGAATGTTATTAACGAACTAAACACAATGGTGTAAATAATTAGTTTTTTTGCTAACAGGTTTTTCATTATTTTAAATTAAATTAATGGCTGCCTGATTATTTCAACGGCATGTCGAATGTTTTTTCATAAATTTTTCTGTAGCTGCCATCGTGTTTCATTTCGATTAATGCTCTGGCCAGAGGTTGAACAAGGTGCTGATGGTCTTTATTGAGATAGAGATACAGCTGTGTACTGGCAAGAGGTGGTGTTTGCATATAAACCGTATTTTTATGATCTTTCAGCCACCATAGCCCGCCTATTTTATTATAGATGGCTATGTCAATACGGTGGTTAATCAGCAGGGAAAAAAGTTGGTCAGCATTGGTTGCCATTTCCAGACTTTTATAGTGTCTGACTTTATCATTAAGAATCAACCAGCCATTAATGTAGGCAATGTTGTAATTTTTCAGGCTTGCCCAGTCGGTTATTTTTATTGCCGGATCGCAGGTGAATGCCATAAGGGTAAAGTCGATAATTGTTTCCGGGACTCTAACCAGATTGGGAAATTTCTTTTCAATACCTTTTATCCGCGCAACGTCACCATCATCCGTGCCATTGTTGGCATTAATCAGGGCACGCGCGGATGGCAGCAG
>VAOX01004542.1_pt1 | contig 11685 bp, 9 predicted proteins | sample 3393891 | NCBI WGS metagenome assembly VAOX01 (sample SAMN08290429, study PRJNA428436) | hydrothermal vent metagenome | isolation source: Deep-sea hydrothermal vent chimney | place: Indian Ocean: Southwest Indian Ridge | depth 2822 m m | reverse complement strand
TTGATTTGGATAGCGTAATGAAAAAATGTGAAGTCACCTTACTGGTGATAAGCACTTTTTTCATATCGCTATACGAACCAGGAAGTTGTGCAGATTTTCGTGACTCAACTGATTTTTCCAGGTTTAGCCCAGCTCAGCAAGTTCTCTATGCATTTCAGCTGGATCATCCATATTAAGCTCCAGTAAGCGGCGCAAATGGGTCAGACCTTCCAGATCAATGTTTTCCCACTCTAATCCCCAGTGATTTTCTGTGGTGTGGCTTATTCTGGCCTGCATGCTGATCGTAGCACCCTCCCCCAGAACAAGGTCAATATGATAAGGCTCATCAGCTTGCGCTTCACCTGAATCCGGGGCAAGAATCAGTAGCCCTTTAAGCGATATATCCTCCAGCCCACAATTCCACTGGCTGGCTCCGTGACTCACCAGCACCTGCGCGACAAAGGGTATACGTTGATATTGGCGGCGCTCTTTTTCTGATTCTGAGTGATTCACGTATGTATTTCCAGCTGAGACTAATACTTACATAAAGTATAGCCTGCCTTCAGGGATTTGCCGTTTTCTGATGTCTGATGCCCCCTGAAATTATGTTAAATCCCCGACATCCGACATACTAACTTAGCTTACTGCCCCCGGGACAAGGACCTGGCTCGACACCATCGAAGCACTCAGCAACTCACGAGTATACGCCTGCTCAGGCTGCGTAAAGATCTGCTCAGCCCTGCCCTCTTCAACCACCTTACCCTGGCGCATCACCATAACTCGATGCGAAATTGAACGTATGACATTTAAATCGTGGCTAATAAACAGGTAACTTAAAGCGTGTTTTTTCTGTAATTCAGCGAGTAATTCAAGCACCTGTTTCTGCACTGAAACATCCAGCGCACTGGTTGGCTCATCCAGCAGTATCAGTTCAGGCTCCAGTATAACCACACGCGCAATTGCAATGCGTTGGCGTTGCCCCCCCGAGAACTCATGGGGATATCGCCACAATGATGATTCTTCCAGATCAACTTCACAAAGCATCTGTTTGATTCTCAGCAGGCGCTGTTCAGCACTGAGTTCAGGGAAATGTATCTGCAACCCTTCTCCAACAATTTGCTCAACGGTCATGCGGGGCGATAGCGATGAAAAAGGATCCTGAAACACGACCTGAAATGATTTACGCAACGGCCTTATTGATTTTTCAGTTAAATTATCCAGCCTCTGGCCATTAAAATGTATTTCACCCGTTGAGCTTTGCAATCGCAGTAACGCCATTCCCAGTGTGGTCTTACCGGAACCCGACTCACCCACAATACCCAGCGTTTCACCCTTTGAAATATGGATATTCACCTGATCAACCGCTTTTACCTCGCCTACTTTGCGCTTAAAAAAACCTTTGGTCACCGGAAAATAAACACACATATCTCTACCCTGCAACAGCGTTTGAGGATTTTTAATTTCCTGGTCTAAATGCAGTACAGGTTGTGAGGCCAGTAACTGTTGTGTATATTGATGCTGCGGATTTTCAAAAACCGCCTGCACCTGATTTTGCTCAACAATTTCACCTTGATTCATCACACAGACATAATCTGAATAATGCCTTACCAGATTAAGATCGTGTGTAATTAACAGTACCGACATATTAAACTCAGCCTGTAAATTTTTAAGCAGTTCCAGTATCTGCTTCTGTATCGTTACATCCAGCGCGGTGGTTGGTTCATCGGCAATCAGTAGCTTTGGATTACAGGATAACGCCATCGCAATCATCACACGCTGGCGCTGTCCCCCCGACATCATATGAGGAAAACTATGAATATACCTCGCCGGATCAACAATGCCGACTCGATCAAGCAGCTCAACACTCAGCTTTAATGCCTGTTCACGGCTGAGTTTCTGATGCAGCATGATTGTTTCTGCCATCTGCTTTGATACAGGATAGACCGGGTTCAATGAGGTCATTGGCTCCTGAAAAATCATTGCAATATCCCGACCCCGAATACTGCGTAAATCACGCTCTGACTGAATCAGCAAATTCTGCTGCTGATAAAGGATTTTACCGCTGGGATAATTCACATGCGATGATTCATGCAGGTTTAAAATAGACAGTGCCGTCACCGACTTGCCTGAGCCAGACTCCCCTACCAACGCAATATTTTTACCTTCGGGTATATCAAAGCTCACATGCTTCACCGCCTGAATTCGTGTATCGGCAACTTTAAACTCAACGCTGAGGTCTTTAATGCTAATTAATATATTATTCATATTTGCACTACGCTCTTCGAGTATCCAGTGCCTCACGCACCGCTTCACCAATAAATATCAACATCATTAATGCACCGACCAGTACACCAAATGTAGTAAATGATAACCACCAGGCCGAAATATTTTCTTTGCCCTGGGATAACAGCTCGCCCAGGCTGGGTGTGTCGGGGGGTACACCCAGCCCCAGGTAATCCAGACTGGTTAAAGCCAGTATTGCGCCGGATATTCTAAAAGGCATAAAAGTAATAACCGGTGTGAGACTATTGGGCAACAAATGACGAAGCATAATTCCCCTGTCATTTAAGCCCAGAGCGCGTGCAGACTTTACATAGTCCAGATTCCGACCTTTCAGGAATTCAGCGCGCACATAATCGGACAGCCCCATCCAGCCAAACATGGATAACAGAACAATCAGCAACCAGATACTGGGCTGAAATATAGAGGCAAAAATGATTAGCAGATACAACTCCGGCATCGCGCCCCAGACCTCAATAAATCGCTGAAACAATAAATCTGTACGGCCACCGAAATACCCCTGAACCATTCCGGCAACTATTCCTACGCCTGTACCGATAATGGTTAACGCAATTGCAAATAAAATAGACAGTCGAAAACCATAGATTAAACGCGCCAGAACATCCCGCCCCCTGTCATCCGTGCCCAGTATATTAAATTCGGAGGGCGGAGCGGGATTCGGCAAATCAGAATCATAGCTGATAGTCGTATGGTTAAAAGAATTAAACGGTTCGAGCATCCAGTTGCCATTACGCGTTAAGATATCTCTTACGTATTTATCCTGATAGTCTGCTTCGGTTTCAAAATCCCCTCCAAACTCGGTTTCTTTATAGAAGTTAAAAATCGGAAAGTAATATTCATCCTGATAGTGAACAAGCAGTGGTTTCTCATTACTAATAAATTCTGCAAACAGGCTTAATATAAAAATAACTGAAAAAATCCACAGGCTATAATAACCTCGCCGATTGGCTTTAAAACGCAACCAGCTACGCATTCCAGGGGAGAGGTGAGTCGAAGATGAGTTTACTGTCTGCATATTTTTCAACCCGCTTTATCGACAGAATCAAACTGAATTCTTGGATCAATCATCACATAGCTAATATCTGCCAGTAGTTTGGCAAACAGACCCAGAATAGTATAAAAGAACAGACTTCCCATCACCACGGGATAATCCCGCTTCAAAATAGATTCATAGGATAGCAGGCCCAGACCATCGAGCGAAAAAATAGTCTCTATTAACAGGCTACCGGTAAAAAAAACGGCGATAAATGCCGCTGGAAAACCGGTAATCAGCGGAATCATCGCATTGCGAAACACATGACGATAAAGCACCGTTGATTCATCCAGGCCTTTTGCCCTTGCCGTCAGCACATACTGCTTTCTTATTTCTTCAAGGAAGCTGTTTTTAGTGAGCATGGTCAGCACCGCAAAACTGCCTATTGTGGTCGCTATAACAGGTAGAACCATATGCCATAAATAATCGGTAATTTGCTGATACCAGGGCAGCTCATCCCAGTTATCAGAGGTTAGTCCCTTGAGCGGGAAAACATCATAAAAACTCCCGCCCCCCAATAACACCAGCAGCGCCAGACCGAGCACAAAACCAGGAATAGCATAGCCAATTAATATAACCGTACTGGTTATTACATCGAATTTTGTGCCATCACGCACCGCTTTTTTTATACCCAATGGTATACAGGTGAGGTATATAATAAGAAATGACCAGGCCCCCAGGCTAATAGATACCGGCAATTTGGAGATAATGAGTTCCATCACAGACTTATTATGAAAGTAGCTCTCACCCAGATCGAACTGCATATAATTCAGCATCATTTCATAAAAGCGTTGCCCGGCGGGTTTATCAAAACCATACAGTGCTTTAAGTTTTTCAATCTGCTCCTGCTCCATGCCTTTATCGCCCTGATAAAAACCGGTAGCACTGCTGCTCACTTCACCGCCCCCCGAGCTGCTACCTTCGAGTTGCCCTATAAGCTGATCAACCGGCCCGCCCGGAACAAACTGCGTAACCGCAAAGGTTACCAGCATCACGCCAAACAATGTCGGCAGCATAAGCAATATACGCTTTAAAATATAACTCGCCATATTTTCTAACCTTTCGCCCACCAGCTGGATAACATCCAGGACTCAACGCTGTAGTACAGAGGCAGCGTATCCGGACGGTTAAATTTGTCCCACCAGGCAATTCTATGGGTATTAATATACCAGTTAGGTACGAGATAATTACCATTTAACAGGACACGGTCCAGTGCTCTACAGGCCAGCACCAGATTTTCCCGATTGCTGGCAGAAATCACTTCTTCAACCAGTGCATCGACAACAGGGTCTTTAACCCCCGCCAGGTTTCTCGAACCTTCTTTCTCCACAGAGGATGAGTGAAACCGGTTTAATAACTCATTTCCTGGCGACATTGATCCGGAAAAACTCCCCACCACCATATCATAATCAAATGTGCGCACTCGTCGAATATAAAGCGAGCGGTCTACTGTGCGATATTTCATTTCTATACCCAGTTTTTTCAGATTTCGGGCATAGGGTGCCAATATTCTATCCATGCCTTTTTGCCCCAGTAATGCGCTAAACTTTAGCGCCTGGTTTTTACTGTTTACCAGCTTCCCCTCCACCACCTTCCAGCCCGCCTTTGCCAATATATCCCGTGCAAGGCGCAAATTATCCCTCAACGACCCCGGGGGTGCTGCACTCACAGGCCGCCATGGCTGAGTAAATACAGCCTCCGGCAACTGTTTCCTGAACGGCTCAAGCAATGCCAGCTCCCTGCCTTCAGGAATGCCTGTTGCCTGTAACTCAGTATTGCTAAAGTAGCTGTCATTTACCACATACTGGTTATAAAACAGCCGTTTATTTGACCATTCAAAATCAAAGGCCAGACTAATTGCGCGGCGCACAGCCTCGTCTTTAAACACAGCTCGACGGGTATTGAAAACAAACCCCTGCATACCTGCGTTATTACTGTGTGGGAGATTCTCTTTCAGAATTTTGCCCGAATCATAATTCGGCCCGTTATGCTCTCTGGCCCAGAGCTTGGAATAATACTCATGTCGAAAATCAAATTCACCGGCTTTAAACGCTTCCATTGATATAACCAGATCACGGTAGTACTTGAATTTAACCCGATCAAAATTATACTGACCGCGCCGTGAAGGCAAATCTTTTGCCCAGTAATCGGGGTTGCGCTGATAGGTAATACGTTTGCCCAGATCATAATCCTTTATCGTATAGGGCCCACTGGCAACAGGCTTAACTTCGGTCAGTTTATCGAAGGGATTGCCGCCCAGCCATTTCTCAGAAAAAACCTGTAGCCCCCCCAGAACCAGATGAAGCTCGGAATTCAGGCGCTTAAAATTAAAACGAATCGTATACTCATCCAGCAGCTCAGCGTCTTTAACATCCCCAAAAATAAATTTGTACTGCGGATGCCCCAGCTCTGACATAATCATATCAAAGGAAAACTTTACATCCTGTGCAGTCATTTTATCACCATTGTTAAAACGCGCACGGGGGTCTATTTTAAAAACAACGGAAAGCCCATCCTCTGCCAGCGCGATATCATTTGCAATCAGTGGGTATCGGCTAAAGGGCTCATCTTCACTGGCGGCCATTAAGGTGTCAAAAAGCAACCCGGTTCCCTCTACCGGGTAGCCTTTTAGTATGAATGGGTTAAAGCTGTCAAATGTACCTGCACCGGCCAGTATTAATTCGCCGCCTTTTTTAGCATTGGGGCTGATATAGTCAAAGTGAGTAAAATTAGCCGGATACTTTGGGCTGTAACCCATAGCTGCTGAGGGGGCCGCCACTGACACTGCACTTTTTATTAGCATTATTAGCAAAAAAAAACCACTAAAAGGGTGCAATCCTGTTTTCATCATCATATTATCTATTTACTTATATTCAAATGGAATACCTGAAAAGGCTCTAGTTTAGTGCATTAATCCCTCTGACGATATATCAACAGAGGATTTAATGCACTACACTTACGGGTAAGTGTAGAAATAACTATTCAGCCTGTAAATCTGAGACCTGAACAGTAATTATGAGTTCACACCGGTAATTATTTCACAGGGGTACAGATACCATACAGGCAATGGGCAGTGATTCGACTGACAAATATAAAAATCAGAGGGGCTTTGTAATGGGGTTTTTAAGTGAAAAACGAGCACTAATTTTTGGCGTAGCCAGCAATCGCTCAATTGCATGGGGTATTGCACAGGCGATGCATCGTGAAGGTTGTGAGCTGGCTTTTACCTATCAGAATGACCTGTTGCATGAGCGTGTTGAAAAACTCGCCGGGCAACTGGACTCAGATATTGTTATTCCCTGCAATGTAGATAATGATGAAGATATTGAGGCCGTGTTTGAGCATCTGGATAATTACTGGGACTCATTTGATATTATTATCCACTCAATCGCCTATGCACCCCGGGAGCTGCTCGAAGGCGATTATCTGGATAATCTGACGCGTGAGGGATTTAATACCGCTCATGATATCAGTTCATACAGCCTGGCCGCTATTGCCAAATCCGGTCGCCATATGATGCAGGGCCGTGACGATGCGTCCATTCTTACATTAAGTTACCTGGGGGCTGAACGCACCTTCCCGGGCTACAATGTTATGGGGCTGGCCAAAGCGAGCCTGGAAGCCAATGTACGCTACCTGGCACAGAATCTGGGGCCTGAGGGCATCCGTGTTAACGCCATTTCAGCGGGGCCGATTAAAACACTGGCGGCATCCGATATCGACGGCTTTCAACGAATTTTTGACCAGGTTGAAAGTACCGCCCCCATGCGCCGTAATGTAACCATTGATGATGTCGGAAATACCGGCGCATTTTTAAGCTCATCACTGGCTCATGGCATTACCGGTGAGATTATCTATGTAGACAGTGGCTTCCATATTGTTGGACTGATTAATGAAAGTAAATCGTCCGTGTGATACAGCGTTAATTCCAGCCTGGGCATTCGGGGACAGTCTCCGAAGACAGCCATCAGCTGAGTACCACCTCGGTGCTCCGCTGACATACACCCGAAACCTTCTTCGCATGACCCAGCAGTTTTTACTATAGAAGACAAGGGGTTAGAGGTATTAACCCAAATATGCACAGCGCCTCAACGCTGTGCATACACGCACTAAACAGGCCACAGTTAGCCCTGTAGAATATCCTTCTCACCCTCCAGCCGGGCAATCACGACTGCCGCAACAGAATCACTAAATACATTAACCGCCGTACGGCACATATCCAGCACACGATCCACCGCCAGAATGAGCCCCACGCCCTCCAGCGGCAAACCAATCGCCCCCAGAATAATACTAATTGCAACCAGGCTCGCAGAAGGGATACCCGCAACACCAATCGATGTAACCAGGGCAACCAGTACAATGGTAAACTGAGTGGTTAACGTTAAATCCAGGCCATAGGCCTGCGCAATAAACATGGCCCCTACACACTCATATAATGCCGTACCATCCATATTTACCGTTGCCCCCAGTGGCAGGGTAAAACTGGTGACTCGATTAGACACCCCGGCCTTATGCTCGACACATTCCATGGTCAGGGGCAGGGTCGCAGATGAGGAACTGGTGGAAAAAGCGGTGAGCAGTGCAGCACTCATTGCCTGATAATGTCGGAGCGGATTCACCCTCGCTACAAAGTGCAGAACCAGCGACATGGTCACCAGAAAATGTACGCCAAGCGCCACCACCACAGTCGCAAAAAACCAGGCGAGCGGTACAAAAACCTCGGCACCTGAAACCGCCACGACTTTGGCAACCAGCGCAAACACACCAATCGGTGCAAATTTCATAACCCAGTTAGTCATGTGCATCATCACATCCAGCATACCCTGCCAGAAACTTTTCATCGTCTCAGCCTGAGGAGAAGACAGTTTAGTCACGAAAAAACCGAACAGGAGACTAAAGAAAATCAGCCCAAGCATCTGCCCATTGGCAGCAGCAGCAACAATATTGGGTGGCACCATGCGCAAAAACACGGCAATAATATCCCCCGCCCCTTTACCATCGACACTGCTGGAAACCTCAGGCGGTATATCACCCAGACCAATTAAATCCTTTATCGGCTCGCCATCGATAATCCCCGGCATGGTCAGGTTAACCAGCACCAGGCCTGTAACAATGGCAAAAAAACTGCTACAGGTGTAGTAAAGCAGCGTTTTACCCCCCAGACGACCCAGATCACTGCCTGAGCCCATGCCCATAATGCCCACAATAATGGAGGAGACTATCAATGGCACAATAAGCATTTTCAGTGCATTTAAAAACAGTTTGCCAAAGAATTCATATATCTGGTAGTAGCTTACACCGAAAAGCGTTGCGTCAACCCCGCTCCACATGCCTGCTATCACAGCCAGCACAAGTGAAATAAGAATTTGCCAGTGAAGCTGTAAAGATGTAAACACTTTAAACATATTGTTTATCCTGTAACGTTAGATTAGACATCTGATTCCGGCTTACCAGCACTTCCAGACCACTACCACACACCTACGAAAGACAGGCAGGGGCTGTTCTCACAAAATAATCACGCACCTTAAAAACATCATATTAACCAGAAATGACTAAACCATATCGCCCCCGGGTTTATAACTCAGACTGGCGCACAATTTCTGTTTTCGATTTTAAATAATTGAGCACAACTTCCATATCCCGAGTAGCCTGCTCATTGTTAAACTGCCGAGAAAGAATCTGCAACTGCTCAGCAGAAGCCTCTTCAGGCACTGTTACAGCACCTAACTCAATCACAGCCGCACCTGATACAAGTTCAACCACTCTATACTGTGCTTTACCCTCCTTCGGCGCAGGCATAACAAAAGCCTCCTGCAACACCTGGGGGTTCACTTTTTTATCATCACGTTTGATAGAACCCACTTTTACCAGCGTTGCTAACATTTTTACTTCTTTGCTTTCAATAGATTGCCCCTGCTCAAGCTTAACCAGTGCATTAAGAGCCGCTGCCTGGGATTTTTCCCTGGACTGCGACGCTTTAAGCAATGCCGTAATCTGTGCCTTAACTTCACTCAGCGCCTTAGCCCTGGTCTGTGTATGTTCATCAACCCTTAAAATCAACGCATGGTGGCCTTCCAGCTCTACAATATCTGAGTTTCTACCATCCGCGAGCACCACTGGATCAAAAGCGGCATTACGCACTTTAGCATTGCCTGCCACACCAGCCCCCTGTAAGCGGGAAAAAGCAGCCGTGGTTTTTATTTCCAGCCCCAGCTTATCCGCCACTTCCTGTAGGCTCTGGTCATTTTCATACGCCGTATTCACCATTAATTCAGACTGGTCAGCAAATCCATCTTCTATTTTTTGCGCCTGGTACTGCTCCACCAGACCCGCTTTTCTGTCTTCAAAGCTGTCTGCATCAACTGCTTTAATATCATCTACTCGAATAATATGATAACCAAAAGTCGATTTCACAAGCGCCGAAACAGCACCTTTTTCAAGCTGATACAGAGCCGTTTCAAAAGCCGGCACCATCATCCCCCTGCTCACCCAGCCAAGGTCGCCACCTTTTTCTGCCGAACCCGGATCATCTGACTCCATTTTTGCCAGTGTTTCAAATGACTCACCAGCATTAATGCGTGCTAGCAGGGCCTCAGCCTCTATTTTCTTTTTCTGCTGCTCATCTGCATCTGCATCCGCAGGTAAATTAATCAGTATGTGGCGTGCCTTACGCTGCTCTTTACCCGATACGCTTTTTACATACTCATCATACAGACGCTTTACCGCGTCTTCATCAACAGGAATATCTTTCGCCAGATCACTGGCCTTTAGCTCCACGTACGAAATACTAACGGTTTCCGGATGCATAAAGCGCGACTTGTTATCTTCAAAATAGGCTTCAATCTGCTCATCTGTAATCACCAGATCATCCACAAACAGGCTATCATCAAACTGCAGGTAGTTAATATCCCTGCTCTGTTGCTGAATCTGGTTTAAAATATTTAACTCCGTTTTACCAACAACCGAAGAGCGCATAACACCACTTTGTAACTGCTGCACAGCGAGATCCATTCTAAACAGGTTCTCAAATTCCTTAACGGCCATTCCCTGCCCACGCACGATAGCGTTATATGAGGCCACATCAAAAACACCGTCCTGCTGAAAAGCCTGCATCTGTTTAATTTTCTGTAACAGAACCTGATTGGCTACGCGATAATCCCCCTCGACAATCGCCTTTTTTAATACTCGTTGTGTGATTAGCGTTTCCAGTACCTGCTCTTTCATGCGCTGCTGGAAGACCGGGCTATCCGGTACCTGCCCCTGAAACATCTGCTCGATGCGCTTGCGTTGCCTGTCCATACCCTGATCAAATTCCTGCTGAGTAATATCCTCACCATCCACACGGGCTACATATTTTTCAGGCGCACCGTTTAAATAATCACCTATTCCCCAGAGCGCAAATGTCAGCCCTATCAAAATAACGATGATGATGCCCAGAACCCCTTTGGCCTTGTCATGAATCGATTGCAGCATTTTTTTAAACCTTAATTAGTGAAAGTCAGCCTGTATTTTTTGAACCTGTGTATCCGCTGAACGTTCAAGCAGTAACATTTCCCAGTTAAAAACGGCGTGTAAATTATTTAGCCGTTAATCATACTAGAGTGTGGGCCTTGTCGCAAAACTGATTGGTGTCGATTCAGGCTTAATCACATGGATTATCGAATTAATTAGTAATATGGCCATTGATTTTATTTATCCTGGATTAATCAGTTGGGCGCGAAAAAGATGTGCAAGTTATTGATTTGGATAGCGTAATGAAAAAATGTGAAGTCACCTTACTGGTGATGAGCACTTTTTTCATATAGCTATACGAACCAGGAAGTTGTGCATACTTTCGTGACTCAACTGATTTTTCCAGGGTTATGCCTGTATCATATATCACAGAGTGCTAACACCCGTCATCGAACGAAGCTCCTGTTTTTCACAGCCCCATAGTAGAGTTAAACCTGAAATGCCCCCAACATATTATGTCAGGGGCGAAACAGGTGCGAGCAAAAGCCGTTTTATTTGTAATACATCATACTTAAAGTACGGTATTTTGTTTTATATGAATAAAAATGTTGACATCATAACACCAGATTGTTTAAGCTCAATATATAAGGGGTATTTACTCGTTTCTCATGCATATCCCTTATGCAACCTGTTTAATCAGGTCAATTCATTCACCACCAGCAAAGGGGCAAAACATGAACTCAGCTTAAATCAGCGGTATAGACACAGGCTCAAAGTGCAGCAACACGATGAACCTGCTAACCACATTAAACTAAGTAACAGTTGAATATGGCTAAGACTGATTTTAGCTCAAGTTCACCCCTGCTGGTAGTATTTTCTAATACTGCCCCGCCTGCTTTTGCGCCCAAAAATGAGCGTAA
>VAOX01014631.1_pt1 | contig 11718 bp, 10 predicted proteins | sample 3393891 | NCBI WGS metagenome assembly VAOX01 (sample SAMN08290429, study PRJNA428436) | hydrothermal vent metagenome | isolation source: Deep-sea hydrothermal vent chimney | place: Indian Ocean: Southwest Indian Ridge | depth 2822 m m | reverse complement strand
GCTCATCACCAATAAGGTGACTTCACATTTTTTCATTACGCTATCCAAATCAATAACTTGCACATCTTTTTCGCGCCCAACTGATTAATCTAGGATAATAGCAATGCCAGGCTTGCAACGTTTATTTATTGTCTTATGTAGTGTTCAGCGTACTCATAGCGTGCTCTGGTACGGCTAAAGGTGCTATTACCAAACGCCAGTATAAAGTCCCAGTTGGCGGTTGGCAGAATATGGATGAATATAATAGAGTACGTGATAAAGCGGTTGAAAACAAGGATCGCACGGAAGATGATATTATTGACTGTAATGTAGTGGATTGCCCGGAAATGATTTAAGACACACAATGAGTGGTGTTATCCCCGTGTAGCATGTATGTTGCATTGCTGCGGGTGGTAAGTTTTGTACGGACGGATGCTTTTTCGCTCTGTTTTCGGCACTGAGTTTCTGATGGCCGGTCGTATTTTCAGCCGTGGTGCAGGCTGGGGTGAGGCACGAATCCAATGTCAGTAAGTTAAGCGATAATATTTTGATTATGTTCCAGAAAGAAGCTTTTTATAGCCCCTCTCCGAGCCTTGTGTATACACCCATTCGGCATGGCTGCCCGTAAAGATTGCTAAGATTTATACTCAATGGAGGTGGGGCTTCAGCCCCCGCTTAATACAGCCGTGGCTAAAGCCACGGTTCCATATGCCAAAAGCAAAAACCTGTAACAACCTGAATGGCAGCTGATTATTGCAAACCCATAAATAGTCATACATCAGAAAGGGAGGTGTTGGCTGCTGCGTGCCCTGGCCCAGGCTACGCTCCCCTGAGACGCTTTGCGGACTCATGGACGATCGATTTCTTTCACCCCTTGCCCTGTAACTGTAACAGGATATCCTCATTCTCCAGTGTAGAGGTATCTGAGGTAATTTCCTCGCCCCGTGCAATATTGCGCAGCAGGCGACGCATAATTTTTCCTGAGCGGGTTTTGGGCAGGTTATCTGCAAATCGAATTTCATCGGGTTTGGCGACAGGGCCGATCTGCTCACTCACCCAGTTTCGCAGTTCTCTGGTTAGCGTTTCATCTACCCCGCCCTCAGGACGTTCTCCGCGCAGCACAACATAGGCAAATATCGCTTCGCCCTTTATTTCATGGGGAAAACCAACAACAGCCGCTTCAGCAACACCTTTGTGTGCGACCAGGGCAGACTCAACCTCCATGGTGCCAAGGCGGTGTCCTGAAACGTTGAGTACATCATCAATACGACCCATAATCCAGAAATAGCCGTCCTTGTCCTTACGTGCTGAATCGCCCGCCAGGTAGTATTTGCCGTCAAATTTTGACCAGTAGGTATCGATATAGCGTTGATCATCTCCCCAGATAGTACGCAGCTGAGAAGGGAAGGGCTTTTTAATGACCAGATAACCGCCTTTATTCGTTTCTGTAATACTGTTACCCTCTTCATCTACCACATCCGCATCAATACCCGGCAATGCCAGGGTGCAGGAACCCGGTTTTGCAGCAACCACTCCAGGTAGGGGGGCGATCATATTAGCCCCCGTCTCGGTTTGCCACCAGGTATCGACAATGGGACAATGCTCCTTGCCAATAATTTCGTGATACCAGATCCAGGCTTCCGGGTTAATGGGTTCGCCGACGGTGCCCAGCAGGCGAATTGAGGACAGGTCATACTGGTTCGGGAATTCATCGCCCTGTTTCATTAATGCTCGAATGGCGGTGGGGGCTGTGTAGAAAATGCTTACTTTATGCGTTTCGCATATTTTCCAGAATCGCCCGGCATCCGGTACAGTTGGCGCACCCTCATACATCACAATGGTGCCGCCTGCCGCCAATGGGCCATAGGCAACATAAGTGTGTCCTGTGATCCAGCCAACATCTGCGGTACACCAGAATACATCATCGTCTTTTAAGTCAAACACCCACTTATTTGTGCTTATTGCACCCAGCAGATAACCGGCGCTGGAATGCTGGATGCCTTTGGGTTTGCCGGTAGAGCCTGAGGTATAGAGTAAAAAGAGTGGGTGTTCTGCGCTGACCCATTCTGGCTCACACTCGGTGCTCTGTGTGGCTACTGCATCATGCCACCAGATATCACGGCCCGACTGCATGGCGATTTCATGTTGAGTGCGTTGTAATACGATAACCGAGGTTATACTCGGGCAACCGCCTTGCAGGGCTTTATCTGCGGCGCTTTTCAATTCGACAATTTTTCCACCACGATGCCCGCCATCTGCGGTAATGAGCATTTTAGCCCCTGCATCATTAATACGATCACGCAGTGACTCGGCAGAAAAGCCACCAAAAACGACTGAATGAATTGCACCAATGCGCGCGCAGGCCTGCATGGCAATGACGGCTTGCGGTGTCATGGGCATATAGATAACAACCCGGTCGCCGCACTGGATATTCTGAGTTTTCAGGGCATTAGCAAACTGGTTAATTTCATCGCTTAACTGCTGATAGCTAATGTGTCGGGTATCGCCTTTTTCACCTTCAAAAATAATCGCGGTTTTATCGGCTTTGTCTGCCAGGTGGCGGTCTATACAGTTACAGGTAACATTAAGCCTGCCATCGGCAAACCATTTGAAGTGGGGGGCTTTACTGTCATCGAGTATTTCGTTAAACGGTGTATGCCAGTCCAGAAAGGTACGTGCCTGTTGCGCCCAGAAATCTTCATAATCATCTGCGGCGGCTTTATACAGCGCATCAAATTCAGCCTGTTTGATGGTGGCACGGGTTGCAAATTCTGCGCAGGGTGGAAATTCGCGCTCTTCGATTAAAACGGAATCGATAGTATTGTCGGACATGATCGTTCACTCATTTTATTATTTGGGCACTGCTGTATTGTAACAGGGTGGGTGTGGGGAAGTGAAGTACATGAAGTGCGTGGTTTTTTATTTCTCCGAGTAAAGCACATCTGATAGGGTGTTGTATCAGGGGGTTGACATTATCGTATATAAAGCATATGCTTTTGGCATATGCTGAATAATACTGGGAAAATCAGCCGGGCGCGAAAAAGATGTGTAAGCAATTGATTTGAATGGCGTAATGGAAAATACGTGGCCGCTATCGCTATGATCACAGAGGGCTATGGAGGGTGGTAGGACTGTAGAAAATGCAGGAGCCGTTTTTTACCATCTACCACCTTATTGGGCGTTAGCGCCGTGAAGCCCTGGAGCGACTGGAGGTGAGTGCTTTTTTTCATATAGCCAGGCAGACCAGGGGCTTGCACAGACTTTCGTGATCCAGCTTATTTTTCCAGGATAATATATATGAGGTGTTTATTATGCAGGTGGTAAAACATGTGAAGCTGTTTAAAAATGGCCGCAACCAGGCCGTTAGAATACCCCGTGAATTTGAACTGCAAGGCAATGAAGCAACGATTTATAAGGAAGGTGAAAAACTGATTATAGAGTCTGTACAGAGACAGAGCTTACTGGATATATTGTCAAAGATGGATCCACTTGATGAAAATTTCCCTGATGTGGATTCAGGCACAATTGTTCTAGATGATATTGAGTTATGAGTAAGCGTTATTTACTGGACACCAATATTTTATCGGATTTAATTCGATGCCCTCAGGGTAGAGTATTTGATAAAATCAGGCAGTTAGGTGAAAAGCATATATTTACCAGTATTGTGGTGGCCTGTGAGTTGCGCTTTGGCGCTCAAAAAAAAGCATCCAGTCAGTTAACTCAACGGATTGAGTGCATTCTTTCTTATATAGAAGTTCTTCCCTGTGTGGCACCGCTGGATCACCATTATGCGTTAATTCGGCACTCCCTTGAAAAAAAGGGTACGCCCATTGGTCCCAATGACCTGCTGATTGCTGCACATGCGCGTAGCGAGAATGCGGTGCTGGTTAGCGCGAATTTGCGAGAGTTTTCGCGTGTACCGGAGCTGAAGGTTGAGAACTGGTTATGACAGGCTGTTGCAGATGAAGAGGTGGCCATATTTAAATGAGGTTCCAGTTCTCCCTGGCCCATTGCCATACATTGGCCAGGGTTTCTTTCTCAAGCCCGCCGGGTGGTTTCTGTCCAAGAAAATTCAGGCACTCCACCAGCAGCGCGGTATCTGCTTTGTCGCCAATTCCTCTGGCACCGGTCTGTTTGCTGAGTTTGTCGCCGTTTTCACATAAAACAAGCGGCAGATGGGCATACTCTGGCTCGGGGTAATCTAAACATTGTTGCAGATAAAGTTGCCGAGGCGTTGATCCGAGCAAATCCTCCCCTCTGATGATATGTGTTATGTTCTGGTAAGCGTCATCCACCACGACTGCTAACTGGTAGGCAAATAAACCATCTCGACGGCGAATAATAAAATCCCCCGCATCGTTCTTCATATTTTGTGTGTTGTTTCCGAGCAGATCATCTGTGAAGCTGAAATTTTCTTCAGCTACTTTTATACGTACAGCGTAATCATCCGGTTTAAAGTCAGAAAAGCGATTAGCCGAGCAGAACCCCGGGTAGATATAGCCAAACTGGCCCGTTGATATTTTTCCCTGAGCGGCTTTGGCTTTCAGGCTTTTGCGACTACAGGTGCAGGGGTACGTTAATCCCTGGTGTTCGAGTGTTTCTAATGCTTGTGAATAGGCTTGCCTGCGTTGAGTCTGGTAGAGAATATCTTCATCCCATTCAAACCCATAGGCTTCAAGGCTGCGTAGAATGCAGTCAGCCGCGCCTTTTACATTTCTGAGTTCGTCCACATCTTCCATGCGTACCAGCCACTGGCCATTGTGCTTTCGAGCTTCCAGGTAGCTGGCAATCGCTGCAACCAGTGAGCCTTTATGCAGGGGGCCGGTAGGTGAGGGTGCAAAGCGGCCACGGTAGCGGGGTGTGTGTGAAGACATTTGTGGTGGGTTGTGCTCGCCAGTTACTTCGGTATCAGCACAGGAGACAGAGCGCAAAAAAGCGCGGACGGTCTCCAGTGCCAGTCAGTTAAGTATTAAGTCATTGATACTGTTAAAAAAACCGCTGGTGCCCTGTGGTGAGACCACTGTAGCTAATCGGAGTCGTGAACCGTAGGTTGGGGTGGCTCAAAAACTCCAGCAATATCAATGGCTTAGAGCTTGTCTCGGGTAAATTCGTTGTTTTCGAGTATGTAAATAGTTAAGCAATCATAAAGACCCGAGACTAATGTCCCGGGCCAGTGCTTATTTACCCTTGCTCTGTTTTTCTTTTATCTCATCAAGGCTCTTGCAGTCGATGCACTGTGATGCGGTTGGGCGTGCTTCCAGTCGGCGAATACCAATTTCTACTCCGCAGGTATCGCAGTAGCCATAATTACCTGAATCCAGATTGGTAACGGATTCATCGATTTTTTTAATTAACTTACGCTCACGATCACGGGTGCGCAATTCCAGGCTGAATTCCTCTTCCTGTGATGCACGGTCAGCGGGATCGGGAAAGTTAGCCGCATCATCTTTCATGTGGTCAACCGTGCGATCGACTTCCTGCATTAACTCACTCTTCCATGCGTTTAAAATCTCGCGAAAATGCGCCTGCTGCTTTTCATTCATGTATTCCTCACCCTTTGTTTCCTGATAAGGTTCAGAACCGTGTGTAGGTGCCGTGCTGTCTGGCATCGAGATCTCCAATAGTCTTTCGTTTTTAGTACGTGTGTAATATTATATTATTACACATTATTAACCCTGCAAAATCAACTCTCACACTAATTTGAGTTAATGAAACTTCATAATTTACCCCTATTATCGCTAATTTGCGAGAAAAAAAATAATATGAAAATAGAAATGTGACTCTTTCGAGTATTTCAGCGCCGCCCCAGGGGCAATTATTTTTTTATAAGTAGTTGAAATAGCTAATTAATTTTAACTTTCTCGACTTTACTGGTGATAGCACCCTGATTTAGCTGAGTCGTTAAAATATCGCCTGCTTTGAGCTGCTTTGCGTGCGTAACGGTGTTTCCTTCGCAATCTCGGCTGATGCTGTAACCACGGGACAGGGTGTTGAGCGGACTCACAGCCTGTAATGTGCGAGAGATATTAGCAAGCTGCTGCTGCCTGTTTTCAATATGTTGCTCAGATATATAGACCAGCCGACTGGCAAGGTCTTGCAGTTGAACCCTCTGATAGTCGATGAACTGGTCAGGACGGCTGTTCATCAGGCTTTGCAGGCTGAATTTCAAGTCCTGCTTCTTCTCAGACAGCAGGCTCTGCATTGCGCTCTGTAAACTCTCGTTTAAATCGTCCAGATGCTGGCTCTGTTGCATTAGCTGAGCCCTGGGGTGTTGCATCTTCAGGCGCTGTTTTACCCAGTGGGCCTGTTCATTGAGTCTTGATAGTTTGCCCTGCATCTGGCGAATCAGACTATTCTGACAGGTTTGTATTCGGTGCAGACAGGCCTGTTGATCGGGGCTTACCAGCTCGGCGGCGGCAGAGGGCGTGGCTGCGCGAACATCGGCAGCAAAATCCGCTATGGTGAAATCAATCTCATGTCCAATGCCCGTGACTACGGGTAATTGACTGGCTGAAATAGCAAGTGCCAGAGCTTCTTCGTTAAATGCCTGGAGGTCTTCAAGCGAGCCGCCGCCTCTCACCAGCAGTACCACATCGTGTTGTTCGAGTTCATTGGCTAACTGTAATGCGTTAATGATTTGTGTCGCCGCCTGGTCGCCCTGCACGGCAACAGGAAAGAGGTTGATTTTGATGGCCGGAAAACGCCGTTGTAGAACGCTTAGCACATCCTTCACCGCCGCTCCGGTGCCTGAGGTAATTAAAGCAATGCGTGTGATACTTTCAGGAAGGGCCTGTTTGAGCTTCGCATCAAACAGGCCCTCTTTCTGTAAGCGAAGTTTTAGTTCATCGTAGGCGCGTTGCAGTGCGCCATCTCCAGCGGCTTCCATCTGATCTGCAATGAGCTGGTAATCACCTCGGGCTTCATACAGGCCGGGTCTGGCGCGGATGAGTACCTGCTGACCATTTTCAGGCCTGAAGCGAAGCTGCTGGCCACGCCCCCTGAACATTGCACAGCGCACCTGAGATCTGCTGTCTTTTAATGTAAAGTAAATATGGCCTGAGGCGGGTCTGGCCAGGTTGGAAATTTCCCCCTCTACCCAGAGCAGCGCAAACTCGCTTTCAAGTAAACGGCGGATGGTGCTATTGAGTTCGCTAACAGAATAAACACTGCGGCTGGCTTCTGGACTATTAATCATAGGGCGGGTAGTGTACAGCCTGGTGTGCAGAGGGGGGATGTGTTTTCAGGTGCTGGTTCGGCACAGGGTTCCACTGGAGGTTCCATTAGAGCGCTGTGCCGAGCCAGAGATGGACTAATGTGGGCCCGCGTTAGCCTGTGCCTTGGACTGTGCCAGCGCGAGTTTACCCTGGCGCCCTGCTTTGTTAGTTAGCTTGATTGCAGTGTCAAAATCGCCTGCTTTGGCCGCTTTTGCTGCTTTCTTTAGCAGTTTGCCGCTGTCGCGCCATTCATAATTCGCGTTTTTAGCGCTTTTAATGGAGGCTTTGGCTGAGCTCAATGCAGCCTGATAAGTTTCCAGGCTTGCAGGCGCTGATTTCATTGTTGCATCTGAGTTGGCACAACCCGATACAAGTAAGCCTGCCAGCGCAAGGCCGGTTAAAATTTTGGAGTGGTTCATTAGAGACCTCATAAATGGTTTTTTACAGTAATTATTTAGTTCACCCTGATTATGTATTCATCTCAGGTTAGAAAATGATTTATCGGCACATATACACATGCAAATTCACATTTTCTGTCTCTTCCTGAAACAATATCAGGCGTAACTCGACAGCTATCCAGTGGTGAGTGCCTGAACTTCATATGCAGTTTTTGCTACACCTGTCTGGATCAGGTACAGGTCACTTTTAAAATTTCCTGTCCGATTAATATAATCAGCCTGCTGATTGTAACCTGAATGCCAGGCGATTCAAGTGTAATTTTCTCCAGGAGTATAGACTGAAATAATAAAATCAGGATGAATTATTTAGTGTTTCCTTATATAATAGATGGATTCACTCGATAAAACAGGAGCCGATATGCGAATAACCCAGGAGGCACTCACTTTTGATGATGTGCTGCTGATTCCCGCCCACTCTACGGTTCTGCCCAATGAAGTTGCACTGGGCACACAACTCACGCGAAATATTAAACTAAACATACCGCTAATTTCCGCAGCAATGGATACGGTAACTGAATCTCGTCTGGCGATTGCACTGGCTCAGGAAGGCGGTATTGGCATATTGCATAAAAATATGTCGATAGAGGCACAGGCAAAAAATGTAAACACCGTAAAAAAATATGAATCAGGTGTCATCAGTGAGCCCATTACGGTTTCACCCGAAACCACCATTCGCGAAGTCATGGCACTAACCGAATACAACAGAATATCCGGTCTGCCAGTAGTGAATGGCGAAGATCTGGTGGGCATTATCACCTCACGGGATCGGCGTTTTGAAACTGAGCTGGACAAACCGGTATCCAGTATCATGACACCCAGAGACAAACTGGTAACGGTTAAAGAGGGTGCAGAGCGTGAGGAAGTGTTAAAGCTGCTGCACAAATATCGTATAGAAAAAGTACTGGTTGTGAATGACAGTTTTAAACTGCGCGGCATGATTACCGTGCGCGACATGCAAAAATCGGATGATTTCCCGGATGCCTGCAAGGATGATCTGGGGCGTTTACGTGTAGGGGCCGCCGTAGGTACGGGTGCTGATACCGAAGATCGTGTAGCGGCATTAGCCGCAGCCGGTGTTGATGTTATTGTTGTTGATACCGCACATGGTCACTCCCGGGGCGTGATTAGTCGCGTGGCCTGGGTGAAGAAAAATTTCCCACAGGTGCAGGTGATTGGTGGCAATATCGCAACGGCTGGCGCTGCCCGTGATCTGGTAGAGGCGGGTGCCGATGCGGTTAAAGTCGGTATTGGCCCGGGCTCTATTTGCACCACACGCATAGTAGCAGGCGTGGGTGTACCGCAGATTACAGCGGTTTCAAATATTGCCAGAGAACTGGAAGGCACGGGGGTGCCGCTCATTGCCGATGGCGGTATACGCTATTCAGGTGATATTGCCAAAGCACTTGCAGCAGGCGCATATTGTGTTATGGTTGGTGGTTTGCTGGCCGGTACTGAAGAGGCACCTGGAGAGGTTATACTGTTTCAGGGGCGTTCGTATAAATCCTACCGTGGTATGGGGTCTATTGCAGCAATGGAGCAGGGTTCCAGCGACCGTTATTTTCAGGATAAAGATGCGGGTTCAGAAAAACTGGTGCCTGAAGGCATAGAAGGCCGAGTGCCTTATAAAGGTCCATTGTCTGCTATTGTGCATCAGTTACTGGGGGGGATTCGTTCCAGTATGGGCTATGTCGGCTGTGCCGATTTAGCTGAAATGCGAATCAAACCTGAGTTTGTACGTATATCGGGTGCGGGCATGAAAGAATCCCATGTACATGATGTGACCATCACCAAAGAAGCCCCCAACTATCGTACATAAACCCGGATAAAAATTCACCTCAATAAAAATACAGTCCCGGAGAGCTCTCTTCGGGATTAACCAAACTGACAAGTGCTTATGACATCTCAGAATATACATTCCGATCGTATTTTAATTTTAGACTTTGGTTCGCAATACACGCAACTCATCGCGCGGCGTATTCGTGAAGCCGGTGTTTACTGTGAGCTTTATGCCTGGGATGTGAGCGAAGAAGATATTCGTGCATTTAAGCCCAGCGGCATTATTTTATCCGGTGGCCCCGAAACAGTCACGCAAGATGAAGCACCCATCGCACCCCCGTGTGTATTTGAACTGGGTGTACCGGTGCTCGGTATTTGCTACGGTATGCAAACCATGACGGCACAGCTGGGGGGCAGGGTCGAAAATGCCGAGACCCACGAATACGGTTATGCAAAAGTACGCGCCCGTGGCCACACCGCTTTATTAAAAGACATTGAAGATCATATTACCGCAGAAGGCTACGCCATACTTGATGTCTGGATGAGCCATGGAGATCGCGTTGTTGAAATGCCAGAAGGCTTTAAGCTGATGGCATCCACAGAATCGGCACCGCTTGCAGGCATCGCCAACGAAGAGAAAAAATTCTATGGTGTGCAGTTTCACCCTGAAGTGACACACACCAGCCAGGGGCAACGAATTCTACAGCGCTTTGCCCATGAAATTTGTGGTTGTGGTAATTTATGGACGGCCGATAATATCGTTGAAGATTCCATAAAAGCCATTCATGAGCTGGTGGGTGAAGATGAAGTGTTGCTGGGATTATCCGGTGGTGTTGATTCATCGGTGGTTGGCGCATTATTGCACCGTGCCATTGGCGATAGATTAACCTGTGTGTTTGTCGATAATGGGTTATTGCGCTTTCAGGAAGGCGACCAGGTGATGAAAACCTTTGCCGATCATATGGGCGTAAAAGTGATTCGTGTAGATGCAGAAGCGCGTTTTCTTAGCGCCCTTAAAGGTAAAACAGATCCAGAAGATAAACGTAAAATTATCGGCAATTTATTTGTTGATATATTTGAAGAAGAAGCCGCAAAACTTAAAAATGCAAAATGGCTGGCACAGGGTACAATTTACCCGGATGTGATTGAATCTGCGGGTTCAAAAACCGGCAAGGCGCATTTAATAAAATCACACCATAATGTCGGTGGTTTGCCCGATTACATGAAACTCAAATTATGTGAGCCACTGCGTGAACTGTTTAAAGATGAAGTGCGTGAGCTGGGAGTTGAATTAGGTTTGCCCTATGACATGGTTTATCGTCATCCATTTCCCGGCCCGGGTCTGGGTGTGCGCATACTGGGTGAAGTTAAAAAAGAATATGCAGATACATTACGTCTGGCGGATCATATTTTTATTGAAGAGCTTTACAAACATGAGCTATATCAGAGCGTGTCTCAGGCATTTAGCGTTTTTCTGCCGGTAAAATCAGTGGGTGTAACCGGTGATGGCAGACGTTATCAGTGGGTGGTTGCATTACGGGCTGTTGAAACCATTGATTTTATGACGGCACGCTGGGCGCATTTACCCTATGATTTTCTGGATCTGGTATGTCGTAGAATTGTGAATGAAGTGGATGGTATTTCTCGCGTAGTGTATGACATAACCGGTAAGCCACCGGGCACTATTGAATGGGAATAGTGCGGGTTACTTCTGGTTATTATGGATAATAGCGATGAACACTGGATGCGATGGGCTGTTGCGTTGGCTCAAAAAGCGGCCGCCGAGGATGAAGTGCCTGTTGGTGCGGTTATAGTCAAAGATAATCAACTGATCAGTGAAGGCTGGAACCAGCCGATACAGTCACATGACCCGTCAGCCCATGCGGAAATAATGGTCATTCGACGTGCGGGTCAGGTACTAAATAATTACCGATTAACTGACACAACTCTATATGTAACCCTTGAGCCCTGTTCCATGTGTGTAGGGGCGATGATTCATGCCAGAATAAAGCGCATTGTGTTTGGTGCATATGATTTAAAAACCGGCGCGGCAGGCAGTGCGCTTAACCTGATCGGCGATGTGGTACATAACCATAAAATCGAAGTAATGGGTGGTGTGTTTGAAGATGAGTGTCGGCAGATATTACAGGCATTTTTTAAGCGTAAGCGTGAATTGAAAAAAGTGGATTAAACCTAAATTAATCGGTTGGATGCCTTGAAGTGTGCTTCTGGGAGGGTGGCTGGCGTAATAAAAAAGCAAGTGAATGGCCCAGTCCTTCGCGCGTTTTTTT
>VAOX01027104.1_pt1 | contig 11725 bp, 8 predicted proteins | sample 3393891 | NCBI WGS metagenome assembly VAOX01 (sample SAMN08290429, study PRJNA428436) | hydrothermal vent metagenome | isolation source: Deep-sea hydrothermal vent chimney | place: Indian Ocean: Southwest Indian Ridge | depth 2822 m m | reverse complement strand
TGCGTTTTTGCCACTTTTGTTTGAAAAAACAGTTGAGCTTGATTTTTTAATCGGCTCGGCTTTTGGCAATATTCCAGGGCATTTGCGCCTGAAAGAGGAAGCAGGAGCGCTTGCCGTCTCGCTTCGGACCGAAGGGGCTCAACTTACGCTTGAAGAGGAGGGCTTCTCTGCCCTGATTTCAATTCGGGGGGAAGGTGCTTGGCAAAACCAGGATGTTATGAAAGGTTCGGGAAAACTTTTTTTGGGGATCGAAAAAGGGCGATTCAAGTCCTTTGACGGGTTTGAGCTTCCGATTGGAGAGGTGAGTTTTTCAAAAATAGACGCACAGGCTTTTTGGAAAGACGGACGTGTTGTTCTTGAAGCTTTTTCAGCAAGTGGTGAAATGGCCGATTTGAACAGTGAAAGTGGCGTAGTCTTGCTTCGAAATCCCCCGGAAAATAGCATGTTAACCCTCTCTTTATTTGCAAGTCCGAAGGGATCTTTACAAGAAATGGCGGAACTCTTTGTGCAAGACTACAGGGCCAATAGTCCTTTGAAAATCCGTATCAATGGCCCAATCCGCGCGCCACAGATTTCTGTGAATGGAAAGGCGGTCCGTCTTGGACTGTAGACGCAGCTTGCAATGAGACAGACGATTCTAGGTCTAGATATTGGTACCGCTTCTATAAAGGGCGTGCGCATGACGCGAAATTTTCGTGGGGTGCGGCTTTTGGATGTTTTTGAAGCGCCGGTGGTGATGTCTGAAACAGAGCCGCCGGAACAAGGTCTTTTAGATTCAGCTCAGATGGTCGCGCTTTCAAAACTTGTTGAGCATGGCCAGATTAAAAAGGGGGACTTGATCGCCCTTTCGATTCCCGGGGATTTTATTTCCACGCGGGAGCTGACCCTGCCTTTTAGCGATCTCAAAAAGATCGAGCAAATTACCCCCTATGAAGTTGAAAGCGAGCTGCCTTTTGATTTAGAAGCATTGACGATTGATTACACCTTCCTTCAAAAAACCTCACGTCAAAGCGCTGATGATATCGGGAGGGGGGGCTCAAAAAAAGAAACGCACCTGCTTGTTTCTGCCATTCAGAATACGCTGATGAAAGCCTATTTGCAGGATCTTGCGGAGATTGGCATTGACCCCGCCTGGGTGGGTGAAAACCCACTTTCTCTTGTGGCCTATGCCAGCTACTTTCTGGGCCTCAAAAAAGGCAGCAAGACCGAAACCTTACTGATTGATGTAGGGGCCTCTCGTACCGTGCTTTGTCATCTTCGTGGGGCAAGCCTCAATTGGGTCCGAACCATCCCTTTGGGTGGAGACGATATCACGAGAACCATGATGGAATTTTCGGGTCTGACTTGGGAAGATGCGGAAGCACGAAAAACCGAGATTGATCTCTCCATGGACGATCCAACCAACGAGCAGGAGATCATCGAACTGGAGGCCCTTGAGAAGGGTCTTTCTGTCTTAAGCTTGGAGGTTGAGAAGAGTATTCGTATCTTTTCTCCCGAAAGTAAACAGGATGTGCCGCAGGGTTTACAGGACGAGGCCCAAGATCCGGTTCGGCGGGTTTTCCACTTGTGTGGCGGGGGAAGTGAAATCAAGGGTTTTGAGCGTCAACTGGCAAACAACCTTGAAATGGAGGCCATCGGTGTTAATTTCGAAAAAGGAGGTCTGGCCGCCGGGATTTCCGGGATTGCTCGGGTTTCTGAAGAAGAGATTGCTCCGGTATATGCGCAGGCTTTTGGGCTGGCCCTGCAAGAGAGCGAGGGGCCACCCATTAATTTTCGGCGGGGTGAATTTGTCTTTGGCAAAGAGACCATCGCACGTCGACACCGTTTTGTCAGCTTGACGATGATTGTTTTTTTTCTGCTGGGATTGATGGGCGCAGACCTTTATTTGCATTATCAAAAAAAGGAAAATCGTTACCAGAACTTGAAAACTGAGGTACGGACGGCCTTTACCGAAATTTTCCCCAATGTTAGAAATGTGGTGAATGAGTTGGCTCAAACCCGAACGGCCATCAGTGAACGTCAAAAGACCGGGGCTTTTTTAGGAATCAATGAGCGGAGTCCACTCCAGGTTTTGAGTGACATTACGGTGGCCATACCCGAAACGATTACGATTGATGTCTTCAATTTGGTGATTGATGACGGGAGTGTGCGTATTCAGGCCCAGACCGACTCCTTTGAGTCGGTGGATCGTATTCGAAGTGCCCTGCTTGCGACAAACCAATTTAAACAGGTCGAGATGAGTGACGCGAAGGTTGCCGCTAATAAGGCACATGTGCGGTTTCGGATTAAGATGTCTGTCCGAGATGCGGAAGAATAAGTGAAAGGTTCCGGTGAGAATTTGCGGAACCTGAGGACATAAAAAACAATGGAAAAAAGCGGATTTTTAGGAAGGATCGATCAGTTTTTGATTCGTCTTTCCACACGAGAAAAATGGATGTTGGGCGGTGGCGGCTTTATCGCGAGTTTTCTGATCGTTTTCTTTTTCCTGGTTGATCCAACGCTAGAACGCATGAAACAATTGGATGGCTTGATCCCTCGGAAGGAACGCGACTTGAGTGAACTCATACGCTTAAAACAGTCGTTCCAGGGCGTCTCGAAAGAAATCGACACCATTGTAGATGCGCTTCCAGAAGAAAGCAGCTTTTCAGCCCTCTCCTTTCTTGAAGAACACGCGGCAAAAAATAAGATCAAAGGCAATATCGCTTTTATCCGGCCACTGGCTGCACAGGAACACCTGTCGCGATACCGGGAGGTTCCCGTCGAAGTCAAAGTCGAAAAGGTTCGGCTGTCTGAAATCATTCCTTTCCTCTCTGCACTTGAAAACAGCAAGAATCGTTTGCGCATCAAGCGGCTTTCCATGAAAACACGGTTTTCGAATCCAGATTTGATGGATGTTACTTTCCTGGTCCTTTCTTATGAAAAGGTTGCTTCCTAAACATCCCAGCACAGCTTTGCGAAATCAAAATGGTTTTGCACTGCTTTTGAGTCTTTTGATCGTTGTGCTCTTGGTGATCATTATTTTTGAGGCTGATTATCAGATACGGGCGGATCTGCGTGCTGCGGGTAATTTTAGAGACGATCTAAAGGCCGAATATCTTGCCCGTTCCGGGATTTCTGCGGGTGAAGCCCTGCTCAAAGACGATGCAAAAAACAGCGCAGCTTATGATGGCGTGGATGAATTCTGGGCCGCAGCCATTCCAGAATATCCCCTGGGGGATGGTCTATTGAGTGGATTTATCGTCGACGAAGAACGCAAGATCAATATCAACAAGTTGGTCAATCAGAGTACGGGCAAGGTGATTCAAAAAAGGCAAGACCAGCTCATGCGCTTGTTTGAGTTACTGGAGATCAATCCTGATTTGACGGATGCGATTGTGGATTGGGTCGACCCGGATGATGTCCCGATGCCTTATGGTGCGGAAAGTCCAAGTTATCAAGTCGGTAGTCCGGGTTATTCTGCGAGAAATGGGGCAATGCAGACTTTAGAGGAGCTATACATGGTTCGCGGGATTACGAATGCAATCTATAGTCAGATCTCGCCCTATCTGACGGTTTATGGGGAGGGTTTGATCAATATCAATACGGCAGATTCTTTGGTCTTGCAGAGTTTTGATATTGATTTGGATGAGTCTGTGGCGCGTCGCATTATAGAAAAACGTCCCTTTGATGAGGCGACCACCTGGCGTTCAGAGTTTAGAGCCCTACTATCCACCGATGTGATCAACCGCATCGGGGATTGGCAGAGAAAAGACAGCCAGTTTTTCACCCTCAGAGCCACGGGTCAGGTCAATGATACTTTCAAGACCGTCTCGGCCGTGGTTCGACGTGCGGGTCAGCAGACCACGCTCTACTATTTTCGCATGCAGTAGTTGATTTATTTCGCCAGAGTGTTTTTCCTGTTTTTCCACAAGGCAAAACCTAAATAATTTCGTGACTTAGAGGGAAATGTCCTTTTTTCCTACACATCTTTTCCACAGCTTATATTCAGAGAATACACAATATGATGTTGTTTGTATTTTATATTTGTCCATATATTGTGTCTTTGTCCTTGACAAAGTCGCGGGATTATTTTATAGCTTAATTATATTTGGTGTGTTTCACATCTACTTTCAATCAAAGCGCCTCTGGGAAAATGAGAGGTATCTCAAACACTTTTTTATACGAAAATAGGGAGGATCCATGAAGGGGATCGAGAAAAACGGCAGAGCCAAGTTAGAAACCACATCCATCAAAACAGAGCAGGGTCTGCAAGAGAAAATCGCCCTTTCGCAGAATGCGCTTCGGGTTTTGGAAAAACGCTACTTGCTTAAAGATTTGCAAGGAAAAGTTGTGGAAAGCCCCGAAGATCTTTTTCGGCGTGTTGCCCACAATATTGCAAAGGCCGAACATGTTTATGATGACACTTGCGATTTGCTTGAGACGGAAGAACAATTTTACGATCTCATGACGAGCTTTCGTTTTCTCCCTAATTCTCCAACATTGATGAATGCGGGTCGTGATTTACAACAGCTCTCGGCCTGTTTTGTCTTGCCGGTTGAGGATTCGATGGAATCGATTTTTGAAACCGTGAAACAGGCAGCCATTATTCATAAATCGGGCGGGGGCACAGGGTTTTCGTTCTCACGATTACGCCCCAAAAATGATCGTGTGAAATCCACAGGCGGTGTGGCTTCCGGGCCAATCTCATTCATGAAAGTTTTTAATCATGCAACAGAGGCCGTTAAACAGGGCGGTACACGCAGAGGGGCGAATATGGGTATTCTGCGTGTAGATCATCCCGACATTCTGGATTTCATTTCCTGTAAATCAGACACCTCCGAAATTACAAACTTTAATATCTCTGTCGCGATTACAGATCGTTTTATGGAGGCCTACAAAAAAGGCGAAAATTATGACTTGATTTCCCCCAGAACGGGGGACGCGGTGAAATCCGTTTCTGCCAAAAAAATGATGGATAAAATCGCAGAGCAGGCCTGGAAAACGGGAGAGCCGGGTTTGTTTTTTATTGATGCAACAAATCGAACAAACCCAACCCCTCATATTGCCGACATGGAAGCGACCAACCCTTGCGGCGAGCAGCCCTTACTGCCTTACGAAAGCTGTACATTAGGCAGTATCACGCTGGAGCGGCATCTTAAAAAAGTGGACGACGGCTACCAGATTGATTGGGCTGCACTTGAAGAAACCGTGCGCACCTCTGTCCATTTTTTGGACAATGTGTTGGACATGAATCGTTACCCGATTCCTGAAATCGAAGAAATCACACGTGCTAACCGAAAAATCGGTTTGGGGGTCATGGGTTTTGCCAGAATGCTCTTCAAGCTTGAGATCCCCTACAACTCGGAAAATGGGATTGAAATGGCCCGCACCGTCATGGGTTTCATTCACAAGATGGCGTCTGATGAATCTGCACGACTTGCGGAGCAGCGCGGGGTTTATGAATATTGGGAGGGCTCGCGTCATCAAGAGCAGGGACGACGGCTAAGGAATTCTTATCTCACCACTGTTGCGCCCACAGGAACCATCTCGATGATTGCAGACACCTCTGGCGGTTGTGAACCCGAATTTTCACTGGTTTGGTATAAAAACGTCATGGATGGGGAGCACTTGCCCTATGTGCTCGATTATTTTACCGACGTGGCCAAGCGTGAGGGTTTTTATGTGGATGATTTGCTGGATCAAATTATTGCAAATAAGGGTTCGGTTCGTGGTCTCAAACAGGTGCCGCAACATTGGCAGGATGTTTTTGTGACCTCTCACGGGATCTCTTCCGAATGGCATGTGCGTATGCAGGCGGCTTTTCAAGCCTTTTCAGATTCTGCAGTGAGCAAAACCATTAACTTGCCCACAAACGCGACTGAGGATGAAATTAAGGAGGCCTATCTCTTGGCTTACCGTTTGGGTTGTAAAGGCATCACGGTTTACCGGGATGGTTGCCGTCCCGATCAAGTCATGAATGTGGGAAAATCCAAAAAAGGCAAAGAGGCGAAAACAACCGAGGATGCCTCAGCAGGAAGTGCAAAAGAATATTTCCCCATCGTGACGCCCCGACCCCGTCCAGAAGTCATGTTAGGCACAACCACGAAGCGACAGACCTCCTGTGGCGATCTCTATTTAACCGTCAATCAAGATCAAGAGAGCAAAAAACCCTTTGAAGCCTTTGCGACAATGGGCAAAGCGGGGGGCTGTGAGGGTTCTTTTAATGAGGCCATCGGTCGTCTCATTTCCCTGTGTATGCGGGCGGGAGTGACCCCACGTGATATCGTCAAGCAGTTGATTGGGATCCGCTGTAACAAGCCTTTTGGTATTGGCCCGGAAAAAGTGCTTTCCTGTTCGGACGCCATTGCCAAGATTTTCAATCAGTCTTTGGAAATGAAGGTCTCGGAGGATCGTTATCCAGCGCAAGGCGGATCGGCTGCTGCCGTTGCAGAACCCCCTGTCTTGGAAACACAGAAAATGGTTTTTCCCTGTCCTGAGTGTGGTTGTGAGTTAATCTTTGGGGAGGGTTGCGAAAAATGCCATTACTGCGGCTACTCACGCTGTTATTAGCATCTACTTTTAGATGATTGTTTGACCTATTTCATCACAATTTTCAGCAAACGGCCTTACTCAACCTCCCCCTTAGAAAAAGGGGGGATAAACAAAACCAAGCTGAGAATTGTGATGAGGCAGATTGCCTTATGTTTTGAAGTGTAAAGGTTTTTTAAGGAATGAGAGGTTCAACAATAGGAATCACTGATTTGAGTTGTACCCAGGCCATGCCGATATTCGTATTTTCTTTTGTCACCAGGATGAGTGCTGCATTTCCACTTTTGATGGTTTTCGAAAAATAAAAGTTTTCTTCAAAAGCCATTTGGATTTCCCTGAATCCATTTTCTTTCATGACTGGTTTTCCGACTTGTTCGTGGGCACGATTTGCCAGGAGCTTTGCGTTAATCCCTCGGAAAAGGTTCATGATCGCGCGGGTGATCATTTCTTGTTGTACATCGGAAAATTCGGGCACATGGACAATCTCGAGCGCCTGTTTGCGCTCTAGATCAAAGACCCCGCAGGCGAGGGCATTACCAACACTCTCCAGCACTTTTCTGCATGCGTCATTCATCTGGCTCATGGTTTATTCCTTGAGGAAGCTCTGATTAAGTCTGGGTTGGATTTTTCAAGAGGAAAAATGGGTCGATTCAAGGCGCAAACCGCGAGGAATAACCCGTTATTTGTAAGGTTTGCGACGCAGAAACGGGACATTTTAGCCTTTAAAAAACAATTCATGACTGGTACCGAGGTTCCTTAACTTAAACGATGACGCAACGCGTGACGGTCGCCACGTGGGCACGAAATCGAGACGCGCCGATGCTGCCATCGAGCGCCGATACCACAACAAGCATGTAATCGGTGCGATGATCCCAAAAGAGTGCGATCCCGACCTCATCTACAACATATTCAAAAACACCGACGTCGCTGCGGTTTCCGAGTGGTTTTGCTTCTTGATAAATGGCCATAATCAAGTCTGGCCATTGTTCCAAGTCTGTTTCTCCCTGCAAGAGCGTCGCTTTCTTTTCAGAAAGGGTGATTTCCAGGATGAGGGCCTCTGGTAGGGCACGCTGGACCAATACCCGTGCGGCTTCCCAGTTTTCCCGGACGATTTCATCAGAGAGCACGTCCCCTGAGGCTGCATCTTTTTTTGAGGGAGGGCTGACTTCAAGGGGAGGCTCTTTGTTTTCTTCAAGTAGATCTTTTTTGACGAGATCAAAAATTATTTTACAACAAGTAAATTCCGAAAAAAGGGTCTTTTCCAGAATACTTGAAACGGATTGACGTCCGTCAATTAAGTCGTATAAAATTTTCTCATCAGGTGTGAGATGAATAACACTGTCATTTTTTGTAGCGCTTCCTTCAAAATCAAAGGCCTCTTCTTCTGTAAGGGTTTTAATTTCCTGCTTGACCGGAAGTCGGCGAAAAACCATGTCGAGTGATTTGACGACTTTTTCCACCATCGGCCATTCGTCAATCATGAGCGCGCCTTCCATCATGAGTCCCTTTACACTCAAGGGCTGAACAAAGACGGGTTTGATGAACTCGTGAAAGTAGTCGATGGATTCACGGGGTTCAAAGATGTAAATGCCTTCGCTCCATCGCAGCAAGGTGAAAAAAACACGTTTTATCTGAATGCGGAGGCTTTCGCAAATGTCTTTTTCGGTACAAAATTTCTCCCGGGCGAAGATAAAGCCTAAACGATCAAGCGTTCCTTTTTGCATCTCCAGGGCTTTGTCTCGGTTGGCTTCGGTAATTTTTCCTGCCCGAAGCAGAATGTTCCCCAGTTGTAGATCATTTTTTTTTGTGGAGGATTGGGCGAGCACCAGGCCTTTTTTTTCGAAGCCCAGCGTAATGGTCTCCCCCTCTGGGGCGGTCACAAAAAGCAGGCCGGTTTTTTGTTTGAAATCGATGAGTTCCATGATATCAAACGGGGAAAAATCTTTTAGTGTGCCTTCAAGCGCCATAAGTGGTTGGGTCGAGCGTCCATTCTGCTTATTGATGAACTTCTAAAACAGTTTAGCGCCCAAAAATTCCTAGACTAAGGATGCTAGGATGAAAACACGTGTGTCATTTTCTAATGATGCACGTTTCTGGGCAAAAAGCATGATAAATCAAAGGTATCATAGGTCTTTGAAAATCGTCAAGGCAGGGAAGTCCTGATGGATGCTTTGAGACCCCCATGGGATTGTCTTGCCGGACACAGGTCTCAATCTTTATCTCATGTTTTGAGTGCCTTATCCGCTGGCTATTTTGTAAAAACTGAGAGTATTGACCTCCGCCATGGTAGATGCTAAGGTACGCACTCAATGTTTTTTTCTCCTCAAATTTAAGGATGCCTTATGTCTTGGGAGCCTAGAAGCCCCGGTGGTGATTTTGAAGATCCCTTTGTCAAGATCCTGAAAGAATTTCAAAAATTTTTAAAACAGCGTGCCCCTGGCCCCATATTCAAGGGCTGGAAGATTATCCTGCTGCTCCTTGTTGTGGGATTCTTTCTCTGGAAGGGGTTTTACATTGTCGCGCCCGATGAACAAGGTGTTGTGCTGCGTTTTGGAAAAATGGTGCGGACGACTGCGCCCGGGCCACATTTGAAAATCCCGATGATCGAAGAGGTTCTTTTACCCAAAATCACCAAGTTGCACCGGATTGAAATTGGTTTTCGCACACGAGGGTCGAGTTCTCAACGTATCCCGGTTGAGGCCCTCATGGTGACGGGCGATGAAAATATTGTTGCCGTGGAGATGATTGTCCAGTTTCGGATTAAAAATGCGCAGGAATTTCTTTTTAACGTAGCTGATATTGGTGCAACGATCAAAAAGAGCGCAGAGGCCTCGATTCGACAAGTCGTTGGTCAAACAGATATTGATGAAGCCCTAACGGTTGGAAAAGCGCAAATCCAGATTGAAGCACAAACCGCGCTTCAGAACATATTGGATGCATACGAGGCGGGGGTGCAAATTACGGCTGTTCAGCTTCAGGATGTAAATCCACCGGATGATGTTGCTGCGGCCTTTAAAGATGTGGCCAGCGCGAAAGAGGACAAAGAAAAACTGATTAACGAATCACACGGTTACCGAAATGACATCATTCCCAAAGCGAAGGGGGAAGCCGCTCAGATGGTGAATGAAGCACAAGCCTATGCTGAGTCGCGTGTGCGACGGGCAGAGGGGGAAGCTGACCGATTTTTGAAAACCCTAAAAGAATACAAACAATCAGAAAAAATTATTAGAAAGCGCATCTTTATCGAAACGATGGAAGAAGTGATGAGTAAGGTGGATAAGGTGATTATAGACGATGCGGTGGCGGGAAAGGTATTGCCCTATTTGCCACTTGACCGAGGGGTACTCGGCAAGAGCTTAAAGCAGGGGGCGAAATGAAAAAACAAAACCTCTTTGGGGTGATGATCCTGGGGCTGCTCATTTTAATCCTAATGGGTGGATCTCCTTTTTTTGTCGTGGATATTATACACACCGCCATCGTTGTTCAGTTGGGAAAACCTGTTCGGACGATTACTGAGCCAGGCTTGAACTTTAAAATTCCTTTTATTCAGAACGTGATCCAGTTTGACAAACGGCTCTTGGATTATGACTCTGAGCCTCAGGATGTGGTGACCAAGGACAAAAAAACCTTGGTCATTGACAACTTTGCGAAGTGGCGTATTGTTGATCCCCTCAAGTTTTATGAGGCTTTTCGAACGGAACAGGTCGCGCGGGCGCGTTTGGACGATATTATTTATTCGGAATTGCGTGTCGATTTGGGACTACAGGATCTTTCCGAAATTATTTCAAAAAACCGCTCAGCAATTATGGCGACTGTGACGCGAATCACCAATGAGAAGGCCTTGGAATATGGCATCGAAATTGTTGATGTCCGCATTAAACGGGCCGATTTACCGGAAGAAAATGAAAGAGCTGTTTTTAACCGGATGCAGGCGGAGCGGGGTCGGGAAGCAAAACGCTATCGCTCTGAAGGTGAAGAAGCGGCGCAGAGAGTCCGTTCCGAAGCAGAAAAGGAAAAAGAGATCCTTTTGGCAGAAGCCTATAAAAAACAACAGAAACTCATGGGGCAGGGGGACGCAGAAGCGTTCCGAATTTATGCCGAAGCCTATGGGGAAGATCCAGATTTTTTTGGATTCATGCGCTCAATGGAGGCCTACAAAAAAGTCTTCAATGAAGGCACAACACTCGTCACCACGCCGCAATCAGAATTTTTTAAATACATGCAACAAAATTAGTAATCGTTTCGGATCTCAAGCGGTTTATGGAGAAAGTCGTCAATACACCTCTTGATCCAGACTTGCTGTCCCTTTTAAAGACACTTCAGCCCAGCAGCCTGTATCAAATGACCTCAAAGTCTGTCTTTCTTCTGGGCTTTGCAGATTACAAGGCTGAGCGGCTTCAATCCATTGTTTGGCAGGAAAACCAAAGCCTCTTAAAAGCTTCCCTTGCTGGAGCAAAATCTTACACGGTAACCCTTTCTGTGAGGGCCAAAGCGTTGCACTACTGCTGCGCCTGTCCCAATTGGCAGTCGCAGGCGCAGTGCCGTCATGTGATCTGTGTCCTGCTGTCACTGCTGAACCTGATTTCGCCCAAGTGGTTTTATCAGCCCGATCAGGATGAAAATCGTCTTCAGGCACTCAAGGCTGTTTTGATTCGGAATCAAGGGCTTGTCAGTCGTAAATTGAGACAAACCCAGAAGGGGAAAACTTTACTATCGGGCAGTGTTTCTTCGAAAAAAACAGAGACACTCGAAGTTGTCATTGAATCAAAGGAGGATTACCCCGCTATTTTCCTGAGAAGAGGAGGACGGGTGATTGATACGCTCAGTGGTTTACCTGAGGGTTTATCCGTCTTCACCTACCGTTATCACACGGACCAATCTCTACGAGACGGATTTTTCGGACATCTTAAAAAAAATGCATCGCGTTATCCCTTAATTTTCGAGGGGCGTTTATCCCAAATTCGACTGCGCTGGGATCCTCAATTGATGTATCAGAGCAAGACTGAACTCAATGTTTTGGGGGATTCTGTCGCGGTGCAGGCCTGTATTTTTTTAGGGGATGTGCCTTGTGAAAACACCGAACGGTTTTGGGACTTTGTCGTCGATTTAAAAACAGGAACCCTGGGCCGTGTCCGGGACCGTGCCGGCTGGGGGCTTTTTGATCATCTTGACCGTCTTTTTAGACCTTCTTCTCTTA
>VAOX01012444.1_pt1 | contig 11747 bp, 6 predicted proteins | sample 3393891 | NCBI WGS metagenome assembly VAOX01 (sample SAMN08290429, study PRJNA428436) | hydrothermal vent metagenome | isolation source: Deep-sea hydrothermal vent chimney | place: Indian Ocean: Southwest Indian Ridge | depth 2822 m m | reverse complement strand
CAGCCGACTCGATCATTTGCTCGCGCAATTCATCTGCTTTAGCTTGCAAAGCTGCAGGAATGTCACACTCTTTGTAGGTTGCCCCTAAGTCGTCTTCATTCCAATAGATAGCTTTCATGCGAACCAGGTCAATAACACCTTCAAATTCTTCTTCGCTACCTATGTTTAGCTGCATCGCAACAGGGTTTGCACCCAATCGCTCTTTAATCTGTTCAACTACTCGCAAGTAGTCTGCACCCGCTCTGTCCATCTTATTAACAAAGATAAGACGCGGTACGTGATACTTGTTTGCCTGACGCCATACGGTTTCAGACTGAGGCTCTACGCCACCTACTGCACAAAAGACAGCACAAGCACCATCCAAAACACGTAACGATCTTTCAACTTCAATCGTAAAATCTACATGCCCTGGTGTATCAATAATGTTGATACGGTGTTCAGGGAATTGTTTATCCATTCCCTGCCAAAAACAAGTTGTTGCTGCGGAGGTGATGGTAATACCGCGCTCTTGTTCTTGTTCCATCCAGTCCATAGTGGCTGCGCCATCATGAACTTCACCTATTTTGTGAGAGATCCCAGTGTAAAAAAGCACTCGCTCTGTGGTTGTCGTTTTACCTGCATCAATGTGAGCCATAATGCCGATATTTCGATAACGCTCAATAGGAGTCTTACGTGCCACCTTGTTCTCTCGGTATAACTAACTTTATAACTGACGAACTTACCAACGGTAATGAGCAAACGCTTTGTTTGCATCAGCCATACGGTGAGTATCTTCACGTTTTTTCACTGCTGAACCACGATTTTCAATCGCTTCTGAAATCTCACCCGCTAAACGTGCGCCCATACCTTTTTCACCACGTTTACGTGCAGCATCAACTAACCAACGCATTGCTAAGGCATTACGACGGCTAGGACGAACTTCACAAGGAACTTGGTATGTAGCACCACCAACACGACGTGATTTAACTTCTACGACTGGGCGGACATTTTCGAGGGCTTTCTCTAATGCTTCTTCAGCACTGAGTTTGCTTTTTGCTGATGCGCTTTCAAGCGCACCATATACGATTTTTTCAGCAATGGATTTTTTACCATGCTTCATAATCATATTGATGAATTTTGCAATTACGTCAGACTTAAATTTTGGGTCTGGTAAAATTGAACGTTTTTCTGCTGCTCTTCTTCTTGCCATGGGATATGCCCAGCTTCTCTCTAATTAAGTTCAGGTATTTGGGCTATTCTAAATAAACCAAATATCTACGCGAACTTGTTGAAATACTAAATACTTAACTTTATTGCTAAGTACTTTTAGCGAATGTAATTTTAACTTTTTGGTCGTTTAGCACCGTACTTAGAGCGACCATTACGACGATCAGGTACACCTGATGTATCTAATGAGCCACGTACTGTGTGATAACGAACACCAGGTAAATCCTTAACACGACCACCACGAATCAATACGACCGAGTGTTCCTGTAAGTTGTGGCCTTCACCACCAATATAACTTGTTACTTCGTAACCATTCGTTAAACGAACACGAGCAACTTTACGCATTGCTGAATTCGGTTTTTTCGGCGTTGTTGTATACACACGGGTACACACACCACGACGTTGTGGACACGCTTCTAACGCAGGTACATTACTTTTCTCTACCTTACGTTTACGTGGCTTTCTTACTAACTGGTTAATTGTTGCCATACTCTTCCTAACTCCAGAAAATAAACGACAGGATGAACTTTTTAACTCAAATCCAATAAGACTTAAGTCTATTTAAGCTCTGACCTGTCGTAAGGCGGCGAATTTTAGTGAAAAGAGGAGGTCACGTCAACCGAAAACCCCTCTTGTTTCAACTTTTTTTCACCAATTTAGCTTTCACTCACTGATTCGGTCTCAGATGAATCTGAATCAGGTGTTTGCTTTGCGGATGCAAGTGCTGCCGCTTCTTCAACAGCCGCTTCTAAAAGCGCTTCTGCTGAAATTTCTACAGCCGGAGCATCTGCTTCGATTTTAGCTTGCTTGCTTAAAAGCTCTTCGCTACGTTTACGGCGACGCTCTTCGTGATATGTCATGCCCGTTCCAGCAGGAATCAATCGACCCACAATCACGTTTTCTTTCAGACCACGTAAATCATCGACTTTACCCGTCACAGCCGCTTCAGTTAACACTCGCGTTGTTTCTTGGAAAGAAGCCGCTGAAATGAACGATTCCGTCGCAAGTGACGCTTTAGTGATACCCAATAAGATATTATTGAATAATGCAGGCTGTTTATCTGCCGCAATCAATACATCATTTGTTTCTAATAAGCGTGAACGGTCAACCTGTTCACCACGTAGGAAATGACTATCCCCTGCGCTTCTCACTTCAACTTTACGCAACATTTGACGCACAATAACTTCAATATGTTTGTCATTGATTTTTACACCCTGTAAACGGTATACATCTTGAACTTCTGCAACAATATAGTTGGCAAGCTCTTCAATACCTAACAAGCGTAAAATATCATGAGGGCTTGGTTCACCTTCTGCAATAACTTCACCCTTTTCAACGTGTTCACCTTCAAACGTTGTAACGTGACGCCATTTTGGAATCAACGCTTCATAATGATCGCCTTCAGCAGGTGTAATCATGAGACGTTGCTTGCCTTTTGTTTCTTTACCAAAACCGATAGTACCGGTAATTTCAGCAAGAATTGCAGGCTCTTTTGGCTTACGTGCTTCAAACAAATCTGCAACGCGTGGTAAACCACCCGTGATATCACGTGTTTTCGATGACTCTTGCGGTATACGAGCAACTGTATCACCCACGCCTACCATCGTACCGTCTTTCAGGTTGATGATTGCGCCAGCAGGTAATACATAGTGAGCAGGAATTTCAGTACCGGCGATATTCAAATCATCGCCCGCATCATTAACCAATTTCACCATTGGGCGTAAATCTTTTGCCTGTGAGCCACGTTGCTTAGGATCGGTAACGATCAAGCTTGCAAGACCGGTAATTTCATCCACTTCAGAGGACACGGTAACGCCATCAACGATATCGATGAACATTACCTTGCCTTCTACTTCAGTAATGATTGGGTGAGTGTGCGGATCCCATGTTGAAACAATCTGTCCTGCTTCAACATTTTCATCATCATTAACTGTAATAACCGCACCATAAGGCACTTTATAACGTTCACGCTCACGGTTATGCTCATCCAATAAGGTAATTTCACCTGAACGAGATACCGCAACATTATGGCCCTTAGCATGCTGTACCGTTTTCATATTATGTAAACGAACTGTACCTGCGCCTTTTATTTCAATGCTGTTTGCTGCCGCAGAACGACTTGCTGCACCACCGATGTGGAAAGTACGCATAGTTAACTGAGTACCTGGCTCACCGATAGATTGAGCAGCGATAACACCAACTGATTCACCTTGGTTAACGATATGGCCTCGAGCTAAATCACGTCCATAACAAGTTGCACACACTCCATGACGGTTTTCACAAGCAATAGGTGAACGTACTTTCATATGATCCAAGCCGAGTTCTTCAAGCTTATCTACCCATTTTTCATCAAGGAAAGTCCCTCGTTCAACAAGTACTTTACCTTCATGATCAAGAACGTCTTCAGCAACAATACGACCCAAGACGCGTTCTGATAAAGGTTCAACAACATCACCACCTTCAATGATACTTGAAACCATCATGCCATTTTCAGTACCACAATCATCACCGTTTACCGCTAAATCTTGTGAAACATCAACTAAACGACGGGTTAAGTAACCTGAGTTTGCTGTTTTCAATGCGGTATCGGCCAAGCCTTTACGCGCACCGTGAGTCGAGATGAAATATTGTAAAACAGACAGCCCTTCTCGGAAGTTAGCCGTAATAGGTGTTTCGATGATTGAACCATCTGGCTTAGCCATCAAACCACGCATACCCGCCAACTGACGAATTTGCGCTGCACTACCACGAGCGCCCGAATCGGCCATCATAAATACTGAGTTAAATGATGGTTGAGTAACATCTTCACCATCTTTGTCTTTAACAACTTCAGAACCTAAACCATCCATCATCGCTTTTGCAATTTGTTCATTGGTGCGAGACCAAATATCAACAACCTTATTATAGCGTTCACCGAACGTTACGAGACCTGATGTATATTGGTCTTGAATTTCTTTTACTTCAGCTTCTGCTGCTGCAAGAATATCCACTTTAGATGCTGGGATCATCATATCGTCTGAACAGAATGAAATACCTGAACGAGAAGAATAAGCAAAACCGGTATACATTAATTGATCGGCAAAGATAACCGTTGCTTTTAAACCAAGACGGCGATAACACGCATTAATCAACTGAGAAATGGTACGCTTTTTCATATCTTGATTAACAAGAGAGAAAGGTAAACCCAGAGGTACAATATCAAAAAGAATCGCTCGACCCGCTGAGGTATCTACTAGTTTTGTTGAGTTCGTTCGGTTGCCATCTTCATCAACAACTTCTTCATAGATACGCACTTTAACGCGAGACTGTAACTCAACAACACCATTTGCATAAGCGCGTTGAACTTCAGCGATATCAGCGAAAGCCATGCCTTCACCTTTACCGTTCGTTTTATCTCGCGTCATATAATAAAGACCCAATACAACATCCTGTGAAGGAACGATGATCGGTTCACCATTTGCAGGTGAAAGGATGTTATTGGTCGACATCATTAATGCACGCGCTTCGATTTGTGCTTCGATTGATAACGGTACGTGTACCGCCATTTGATCGCCATCGAAATCCGCGTTAAATGCGGTACAAACTAAAGGATGCAATTGAATGGCTTTACCTTCAATTAGAATAGGTTCAAATGCTTGAATACCTAATCTATGTAGAGTGGGGGCACGATTCAACATAACCGGATGTTCACGAATAACGTCTTCAAGAATGTCCCAAACTTCGGTGCCTTCTTTTTCAACGAGTTTTTTCGCTGCTTTAATCGTTGTAGCAATACCTAAGCGCTCTAATTTGCTGAAGATAAATGGCTTGAATAATTCCAACGCCATTTTCTTTGGTAGACCACACTGATGTAACTTTAATGTAGGACCCACCACGATAACTGAACGGCCAGAGTAATCTACACGTTTACCGAGTAAGTTTTGACGGAAACGGCCTTGCTTACCTTTGATCATGTCAGCAAGTGATTTTAATGGACGCTTATTAGAGCCTGTAATTGCACGACCGCGACGACCATTATCTAATAAGGCATCAACAGATTCTTGCAACATACGTTTTTCGTTACGTACGATAATGTCTGGCGCATTTAAATCTAATAAACGTTTTAAACGATTATTACGGTTGATAACGCGACGATATAAATCATTCAAATCAGACGTTGCAAAACGTCCACCTTCTAGAGGTACTAAAGGACGTAATTCTGGCGGTAAGACAGGAAGAACCGTCATAACCATCCATTCTGGCTTATTATCTGACGTTAAAAATGCTTCGAGAAGCTTTAAACGCTTACCTAATTTCTTAAGTTTAGTTTCAGACTTTGTTGCACCCATGCCTTCATGAACTTTTTCGATTTCACGATCAAGTTTTAATGAAGAGAGTAATTCAAGAACCGCTTCTGCACCCATGCGAGCATCAAACTCATCACCAAATTCTTCAACTGTTTCAAGATAACCTTCATCAGTTAAAAGTTGGCCACGCTCTAATGTTGTCATACCCGGTTCGATAACAACAAAGGCTTCGAAATAAAGTACACGCTCGATATCACGCAAGGTCATATCAAGAATCAAACCCATACGAGAAGGTAATGATTTTAAGAACCAAATATGTGCACATGGACTTGCAAGCTCAATATGCCCCATGCGTTCACGACGCACTTTAGCTAATGTCACTTCAATGCCACATTTTTCACAAATGATGCCACGATGTTTTAAACGCTTATATTTACCACACAAACATTCATAATCTTTTACTGGGCCAAAAATTTTGGCACAAAATAAACCATCACGTTCAGGTTTAAATGTACGATAGTTAATGGTTTCAGGTTTTTTAACCTCACCAAACGACCACGAACGAATTTTTTGTGGAGATGCTAAGCCAATGCGGATTGCATCAAAATCGTCGTTATGCCCTTGTTGCTTAAGGATCTTTAGTAGATCTTTCACGTTGTCACTCCTAGAAAATTATAGATTGATGTTTTAATAAGACCAATCTATTAATTAGTCCGTTTGTTCCAATTCAATATCGATACCCAGTGAGCGGATTTCTTTCAACAATACGTTGAATGATTCCGGCATACCGGCTTCCATATGGTGATTACCATCAACAATGTTTTTATACATCTTGGTACGACCGTTAACATCATCTGATTTAACAGTTAACATTTCTTGCAAGGTATATGCTGCACCATAAGCTTCAAGTGCCCACACTTCCATTTCACCGAAGCGCTGACCACCGAACTGTGCTTTACCACCTAACGGTTGTTGTGTAACTAAACTATATGGTCCTGTTGAACGTGCATGCATCTTGTCATCAACTAAGTGATTCAATTTCAGCATGTACATGTAACCTACGGTTACTTTACGTTCAAACTTGTCACCGGTGCGACCATTAAACAACGTTGTTTGACCTGAAGTTGGCAAGTCAGCTAGTTCAAGCAAACCTTTTAACTCAGATTCTTCGCAACCATCAAATACAGGTGTTGCAATCGGTACACCGTTACATAAGTTTTTAGCGAGGTCGAGAATCTCTTCATCACTGAATGATTTAAGATCTTCTTGTTGTCCGCCTGACTTGTTATAAATTTGGTCAAGGAACTTACGAATTTCTACCACTTTTTCTTGTGACTTAATCATCTCGTTGATCTTATGACCAAGACCTTTTGCAGCCCAACCAAGATGCGTTTCAAGAATTTGACCTACGTTCATACGAGACGGTACACCGAGCGGATTCAATACCACATCAACAGGTCGACCATGTTCGTCATAAGGCATATCTTCAACAGGAACAATCATCGAGATAACACCTTTATTACCATGACGACCGGCCATTTTATCACCCGGTTGAATACGACGTTTTACAGCTAAATAAACTTTAACCATTTTTAAAACGCCAGGTGCTAAATCGTCACCTGAAGTAAGTTTAGTTTTCTTTTCTTCAAACTTATCATCAAACTCTATACGAATCTGCTTAACACGCTCAGCAATCGCTTCTAACTGAGTATTGGCTTCGTCATTACGCAAACGAATTTCGAACCACTTTTCACGTTCTAATTCATCTAGGTATGCTTTAGTAATTTTGCTGCCATTTGATAATCCATTTGGACCACCATCTGCCATTTTGCCAATTAACATACTCTCTGCACGCGCATAAGTATCACTTTCCATGATACGACGTTGATCATTAAAGTCTTTTCGGATTTTCTCCATTTCAGAATCTTCAATTGATTGCGCACGAGAATCTTTTTCTAAGCCATCCCGAGTGAAAACTTGAACATCAATAACTGTACCTTTAGTGCTGCCTGATACACGTAATGAAGTATCTTTAACATCAGAGGCTTTTTCACCGAAGATAGCTCGCAGAAGCTTTTCTTCTGGTGTTAATTGTGTTTCTCCTTTAGGAGTCACTTTACCCACTAAGATATCGCCTGGACTAACTTCAGCACCAATATAGACAATACCTGCTTCATCTAATTTGGAAAGTGCAGCTTCACCCACGTTTGGAATATCACCCGTAATTTCTTCTGAACCTAATTTCGTATCACGCGCAACACAAGTGAGTTCCTGAATATGAATTGAAGTAAAACGATCTTCTTGAACAACGCGTTCCGAGATCAAAATTGAATCTTCAAAGTTGTAACCGTTCCACGGCGTGAAGGCCACAAGCATATTTTGACCTAATGCAAGTTCGCCCATATCCGTAGAAGGCCCATCAGCCATAACATCACCACGTTCAATTTTCACACCTGGTGTGACTAATGGACGTTGGTTAATACATGTATTTTGATTCGAGCGGGTATATTTCGTTAAGTTGTAAATATCAACACCCGATTCACCGGCTTTTGTTTCATCATCGTTTACACGAATAACAATACGGCTCGCATCGACTGAATCTACAGTACCACCACGTTTAGCTATCACCGTTACACCAGAATCAATTGCAACAGTACGTTCAATACCTGTACCAACTAATGGTTTTTCAGCACACAACACAGGCACAGCCTGACGTTGCATGTTTGATCCCATCAATGCACGGTTAGCATCATCGTGTTCGAGGAATGGAATTAACGCCGCAGCAACTGAAACAATTTGTCTCGATGATACGTCCATATAATTCACATCTTCTGGATTAGAAATAGTAAATTCATTTTTATGACGACAAGGCACCATCTCATCGGTCAATTTATTCTTGCTATCAACACCGGCATTCGCCTGTGCAATAACATATTCACTTTCATCAATCGCAGATAAATATTGAACTTCATCGGTTACTTTACCGTTTTTAACTTTACGGTAAGGCGTTTCAAGGAAGCCATAACTATTTGTTCTCGCATAAATCGAAAGTGAGTTAATCAAACCAATGTTTGGTCCCTCAGGTGTTTCGATAGGACAAACACGACCATAATGCGTTGGATGTACGTCACGCACTTCAAAGCCTGCACGTTCACGCGTTAAACCGCCGGGGCCTAATGCAGAGATACGGCGCTTATGCGTAATTTCTGATAATGGATTATTTTGATCCATAAATTGTGAAAGTTGGCTTGAGCCAAAGAATTCTTTCACTGCTGCTGAAACAGGTTTTGCGTTAATCATTTCCTGCGGCATAAGATTATCAGCTTCAGCCAGTGTTAAGCGTTCTTTAACTGCACGTTCAACGCGCACCACACCAACACGGAATTGATTCTCTGCCATCTCACCAACAGAACGAATACGACGATTACCAAGATGATCAATATCATCCACAATACCGCGGCCATCACGAATACCAATCAATGTTTTGATAACAGCAAGAATATCTTCGTTAGATAACGTACCTTCACCTTCAACTTCTTCACGGCCTACACGACGGTTAAACTTCATACGACCTACGGTAGAAAGGTCATAACGGTCGCCACTGAAGAATAAATTCTTAAATAAGTTTTCAGCTGAATCTTTTGTTGGTGGCTCACCTGGACGCATCATGCGATAAATTTCGATTTGCGCTTCAAGTTGAGTAGTGCTTGGGTCAATAGACAATGTCGTTGAAATATAAGCACCATGATCTAAATCATTAGTGAAAATAGTATCAAACTCTTTAATATCTGCTTCTCTTAATAACTCAACAAGCTCAGGGGTAATTTCCTGATTCGCCGTAGCAACAATCTCACCCGTTTCTTTATTGATGATGTCATGTGCTATATGTTTTTCATAAAGATAATCTTCAGGCACGTTTAATGCTGTTACCTTAGATTTTTCAAGATCACGAATATGACGAGCCGTAATACGACGACCTTCTTCAACAAGTACTTTGTTCTTAATTTTAATATCAAACGTTGCCATTTCACCGCGTAGGCGTTCTGGCACCAAGGTCATATCAAAACCTTCTTTGGCAACGGTAAAGTTAGTCTTCTCGAAGAACATGTCGAGCATTTCTTCGTTGTTGTATCCTAATGCGCGCAATAAAATAGTAACAGGCAATTTACGACGACGATCGATACGTGTGAATAACGCATCTTTAGGATCAAATTCAAAATCTAACCATGAACCGCGGTACGGAATAACGCGAGCATTAAACAATAATTTACCCGAAGAATGGGTCTTGCCTTTATCATGGTCAAAAAACACACCTGGAGAACGGTGTAATTGTGAAACAATAACGCGTTCAGTACCATTGATAACAAATGTACCGTTATCTGTCATGAGTGGAATTTCACCCATGTACACTTCCTGTTCGCGGATATCTTTAACTGTTGGCGTTTTCACTTCCTTATCATAGATAATCAAGCGGACTTTGACGCGCAATGGTGCAGAATAAGTTACTCCACGCAATTGGCATTCTTTAACGTCAAAAACAGGGTTACCTAAACGATAACCAACATATTCAAGTGCAGCATTACCGGAATAACTAACAATTGGAAAGACTGATTTAAACGCAGCATGCAAACCTTGCTCTTTGAGTTTTTCAGCGGGAACATCTTGCTGTAAAAAACCGCGATAAGATTCTATTTGCGTTGCTAATAAATAGGGGATCTCCATAATTTCGGCACGTTTACCAAAATATTTACGAATCCGTTTTTTTTCTGTAAATGAATAAGCCATCCGACACCTTGCTTTTAGCAGTTAGCCTTAAAAAATTCAATTAATCCTTTATAAACGAAGCATAAAAACTACAGCAATCATTTATAAAGAAGACACAACAGGCCGGTCACTTTTCAGTAACCAGCCTCTTGTTAGAACATCTTATTTATCAGCGACTTATCAACACACGAGCTTGTATGACTGCTAAAAGCAATCATACAAAGTCTTGTTGAACGCTGACAAATTTGCAATTATTTAAGCTCGACAGATGCGCCAGCTTCTTCCAATTGCTTCTGAACTTCTTCAGCTTCAGATTTAGATACAGCTTCTTTAATTGCAGCAGGTGCGGATTCAACCATGTCTTTCGCTTCTTTCAAGCCAAGACCAGTGATAGCACGAACAGCTTTAATTACTGCAACTTTCTTCTCGCCGAAACTTGTGAGCATAACATCAAACTCATCTTTCTCAGCAGCAGCTTCACCACCGCCAGCAGCAGCAGGTGCAGCAGCAACAGCAGCTGCAGCAGATACGCCAAATTTTTCTTCCATAGCTTCGATTAACTCAACAACATCCATTACAGACATAGCGCTGATCGACTCTAATATATCGTCTTTAGAAACAGCCATTTTAAATCTCCTAAATTTTTTTAAACTTCAGTTCTTTTAAACTGCTTTATTAAGCAGCTTGCTTATCATCGCGAATTGCGGCAACAGTACGGACTAACTTACCTGGAACTTCATTAAGCGTACGCGCAAGCTTGATAATAGGTGCTTGCATAACCGACATGAGCATGCTGATAGCCTGATCTTTGGTCGGTAGTGACGCTAAACGATCGAGTTCAGATGCATCAAGCAACTGACCACTTACTGATAAAGCTTTAACAACAAGCTTATCGTTTTCCTTGGTAAAGTCTTTGATTACGCGAGCCGCTGCACCGGGATCTTCCTGAGAAAATGCCATGAGTAACGGGCCTACAAGCGATTCTTGTAAGCAAGCGTATTCAGTTCCTTCTAGCGCGCGACGAGCAAGAGTATTTTTTACAACTCGAAGATAAACACCACCTTCACGCGATTTCGCGCGAAGATTATCCATATCGACAGACTCTAGCCCAGCGTATTCTGCTACTACAACAGAAAGCGCACTGTTTGCAATTTCAGCAACTTCAGCGACGATAGCTTCTTTTTCATTAAAACTAAGTGCCACGTGAACTTACCTCTATTAATAAATAGAATAAGGCGAACCTTTTTCTATTATTGGACAATACGAAATACAAAAATCATATTTCGCGGTTTATAACAGTGTCTTGAAAAGATTTTAGTCTGTTTCAGAGCACCATCTGCGTCGGCCAAACTTTCGTTTGTTTAGTAAAGCAGTCTTATGATAACAACAGCTCTTCACCCACGGTCTTTGATGGAAGTTGATAGGGATAAAATTGAATTCTGCCCCAGGCAACCGCCCCAAAGTTCTTTTAAACAAACCACACTCTTCAGT
>VAOX01000303.1_pt1 | contig 11750 bp, 9 predicted proteins | sample 3393891 | NCBI WGS metagenome assembly VAOX01 (sample SAMN08290429, study PRJNA428436) | hydrothermal vent metagenome | isolation source: Deep-sea hydrothermal vent chimney | place: Indian Ocean: Southwest Indian Ridge | depth 2822 m m | reverse complement strand
CCAGAGATATTTTAGTCAAGGTTATTTATTGGGGTGGAGCAACCCTGGTTATAGTAAAGATACAGATTTTTTAATTACTAATTTTATCCTGTCAGAGTCAGTTAAGGATATTGATAAGGACGCTATTATTTATGTATCACCGCCAAAACCACCTTTGCAGGTTATAAAAAAGTAGTTAGGTTATTTTTTTCATTACCTGTATTTAACCTCTAAGATCTCATGCTGGTTAAGTCATAAATGAGTATTTTGAATTTGGCCTTTCCAGTGGACGTTTTAACCAGCACATTAATAGTACGCATAAAAAGGATAACGCCTCATTTGGAATCGTCAGCCGCAGGGATACGGATTCTGAGTCTACATGGATATAATTACTGTGTGTCTTGAATGATGAGGGTTATCCTTTTTTATGCGACTCAGTAGTAAATATAAAAAATTCCACTAATATACATACAATATATTGGGTTGGTGATTTTATCTTAAGATAGTAATCCTGGTGACCAGCTCATTATCTCCGTGATCCATTGAGTTATAATATTATTTAATAATATCAAAATATACAATAACTATGGATCTTGAAAAACGTTTAAAAGGAATTGCTTCCAGATCCTTCTATTATGGATTTGGCTCAATTATAGGGAAGATGGTTGGTTTTATCATGCTGCCCATCTATACCCGGTATCTAACCCCCAGCGATTACGGGGTTGCAAGTTTCCTTGTAATGTATGTAACTCTTGTCCAGTTGCTTTTTGGCGCTAGAATGGAACAGGGGATTATATATTTCTCACATAATACTGAACACCCGTTGCAGAAACTCTGGACAACGTCTGTATTTCTTTCAGTGCTTACAACACTAATTCCTATTGGGTTATCAATTTACTTTTCTAAAAATATTTCACTACTACTTTTTGCAACGGGTGAATACTCATTGCCGGTTAAAATAATTTCATTTAATGTCCTTTTATCTATTTTAGAAACCTATGGCTTTCTTTATTTAAGAATTACCGATCGTTACAAGTCTTATCTTGGAGGCACCTTACTAAAATTACTAACTCAGCTTACTGCTAATATTATATTAGTTGTAATAATGGAAAAGGGTGTTGTAGGTGTTGCCATTAGCTCAGTTATTGGCACGGCCGTAGCTATACTATCTACATCGATAAGGCCGCTTTCAGGTATGAGAATTAGTGATTTTTCACGAGGCATAATAAAGGCGCTGTTTTATTATTGTTACCCTCTTTGGCTAACAAGTTTTATTGGGCTTTATATCGCTTTTATTCCCCAATTTGCAATTTCACGATTAGCTGGTCTGGCTGATCTTGGTCTTTATAATCTTGCAAATAACTTTGGCCTTCTTGTCGGGGTGTTACTATGGGCACCTTTTTTTAGCTACTGGCAAGTCGAGCGGTTTAAAATATACAAGCAACCGAATCCAGAAAAAGTGTACCGGGATCTTCTATACGCAATGCTGGCAATTAGCCTTGTTTTTGCGTTTATAATTTCCCTGTTAGGAAAACCGATTATTGAGATAATGGCGAATTCATCCTTTCATCGTTCTTATATTATTATTTTCCCACTTACTATTCAGGTGATCGCACAATATATTACATGGTATCTGAATTTTAGTTTTCTGATCAGTGAGAATACTAGCGAAATACTAAAAAATAATATTTTTAAGGCAATCGTGACAACGGTATTAGCTGTTATTTTGATTCCAGCTTATGGGTTTGTTGGTGCAGCCTGGTCACTCGCATCTGCGAGTGTATTAACAGCGCATTATTGCCATTATAGAGGACGAAGATTTTATGATATGGGCATTTCACTATTAGTTATATATGGTATGCTTTTAATGTGTGTCACGATTTTCTTAACTTACGAATGGTTGGAACCAAAACATGTAAGTGAGTTAATGGATGTAATGATGCGTGGTGTGACCAGTGTTCTAATTGGTACTTTATTTTTGGGTTTTGCTTACCGATTTTACAGGCAAATACAGAGAAAAGAAGAATAGATGATGAAAGTTATTATAAAAGGATGTTGTCGAACCATGGTATCTGATATCCGATGATTTTTTTAAAGTTTAACAATCGAGATGATAACTATGGTGATCAGCTTATTTTTGAATGTCTGTACCAGGAACTGGTTAAGTATGATGATATTTGTTTTCTAGCAAGTGCTCCATGCTATTTAAATACGGTACCTGTACGTTTTAGAACTGCTTTTATTAGAGCATTAAAGCTTAGGTTGTTTAAATTTGAAAGCTCTGTTGTTATCGACCCCCCGGGTGCACGTTTTACCCCAAGGGTTCCTGAAATATTGGCTCAAAGGGAAAAAATAAAGCGTTGGGGTATACGAAAGGCATGGAAAGTGATAGGTGCCAGATATATGGTTACTGGTGTATCAATCGATCCATTTAAAAATCCGAAGGATTACAACATATATGACTCAATTGGTGTTAGAGACAATACTACTTACGAACTACTTAAACATACGCACAAAAATGTATTCATTTGTCCAGATATGGCGTGCTTGCGAGTACCGCAGCTAAAACTTGATTCCCCTGTAATATCATCAACAATTATTAGTTTGAGAGAGCAAACACCCGATGATGGCTATTCGAATAACTATACATCAGATCTTGAAGCTGCTCTGGCAGAAATTTTGAATACAATAATAACTGATTTTTCTTTTTATTCTCAAGTAGATGAAGATATTAATTATAATAGAGATATGTCTGACATGTTTTCTGTAGATTATAAGCAAGGTGTACCAGAGAATTTCAACTATGGTGAATTCCTTAAGGATTACGGTATGGTGCTTAGCAATAGACTTCATGTGTTGCTTCCTGCTATGAGCGAAGGATTATTACCAATTGTCCTCATATCTAGTCGGCATACTAAATTAAAAAGTTTATTTGAGACATATGGTTGGGATGATTGCCTGGTTTATACGGATCAACCAAACAGTGTTGCTGATCGTGTAAGGCAGATTATTAAACAGGCGGATCGAATCCGAAAACGAAACTATGATAGCCTTATAAATCTTAGAACAGAAGCGCGAGCTTATATAAAAGATATGATTACTCATTCTCAAACAGAAAACATTAGGCGTTGATCGTGTTTCTCATGAAGCTGTATTGTAATGTGTACTATAAATAAAACTAAAGTGATGCCGAAAGGAAAAAAAGCCATTGTGACACTGGCTATAGGTGGCTACTATGAGAAGATGGGTAATATAACTCATCCACTGATGAAAAAATATGCAGATAAAATTGGTGTAGATTTTTTATGTATATCAAATTTTGGTGTTACAGATATTACAGCATTACCACCAAAGTACGAAAAATTTCAAATATTCGATTTCTTTGATAAGTATGATCGAATTTTGTTCATTGATACGGATATCATTGTGAATCCTGATGCCCCTGATATTTTTGATTATTGTCCTGCAGAATGTTTTGGTGCAGTATCTGAAGAAAACTATTCAGGCTCTAGCCTCGAGAAAAAAGTTACTCAGGAAATTCTAGGTGCAGTCGATTGGATATACCCCTATATTAACTCAGGTGTTATGGTGATACCTAAAACATGTCGTGAAATATTTAACTACAGAAGGCCAGAGCTTAAACGCTGGGCGATTGGGGATTTTCGAAAAAAATACCCAACAGTATTAAATGATCAGCCGTATATTAGTTATCATATTAATTTAAAGAAATACCATTTTTATGAACTTGGTGTAAAATTTAACCATACAAGAGCTTATCCTGATTCCCATAAACGATTTAAAAGTTTCTTTATCCATTATTCTGGGCCTAGCGGGCATCGTTACGGTGACCGTCTAACACAGATTAATTTGGATGCAGGCGTGATGAAGAATGCCGTGAATAAAAAAATATCTGCCATGTTTCCATTTTACCGTTGGGTTGTAGATCGACTTAATATTGATTTTATTAAGTATTTGTTTTGTAAGTTTTCGGGTAATAAGTAAAATGTCTGATATACCATTTTTTTCGGTTGTTATTCCAACCTATAATCGTAAAAAATTTGTGTCAGAAGCAATACAGTCCGTTGTTGATCAGAGTTTCAAATCTTTTGAAATTATTGTAATTGATGATGGTTCTTCTGATGGTACAGAGCAATTACTTAAAGATTTATGCCTTAATGTAAATTATATTAAGCAGAAAAATTCCGGGGTTTCTATAGCGAGAAACAATGGCATTACCCATGCGAAAGGGAAATATATCTGTTACCTTGATAGTGATGATCTTTGGCACCGTAATAAGTTGTCTGAAATATATAATTTTATTCAGAAATACCCAGCACTTGATGTATTATTTCATGATTTTAGGAAACATAATATTAAGTTACTAAAACCTTATGCGCTTTCAAATACTGATATGTTTGTATATTTGTTATCAGTTTTTAAAAATGAAGATAAAAATTACTGGTTGGCAAAAGAAGGGGATGCTTTTTACATCACAATGCGAGGTTACCCGTTTTATCCGTCGGCCGTAATAGTTAAAGCTGATGTGCACAACCATTACCGATGGGATCCTTGTGTATTAAAGTCTGAGGATTTTAATCTCATGCTGAAGCTATCGTTCAAATGCAGATTTGGCTATTTACATAACGATCTTGCTACCATTCGTGTTCATGATAGTAATAAATCTGCAGATACATTAACGAAAGACCGCGTTGTATTACAAACAATGAAATTGCTAACAAATCTTTATTGTTTACCTGAGAAACAGAAAATAGCTAAGAGGTTAATTGCCAAAAAGTTTTTTTATTCTGGTATAACGCAAATAAAAGCACATAATTATAAACAGGGGATATCCTGGCTACTCATGGCGTTGATAGATTATAATTTTTACCAGAGTAAATTAGAAAAAATATTTAAATGATAACTAAACGGAATGCGATTTTGTTATGTGTGGGGAATTTTGATTCCGCAACGGGGTATGCCTGGCTTTTGATAGAAAAACTATGGACTATTTCTGCAGTAATTGGTAGAAAGTTATCTATAGACACAATAGCCTGTTATCCATCTATAACGGAAGTTAATCCTATATTGAAAGATGCTGGAATAATTGTTTATAAACACCGCTTTACAGTAACCGGGTTCATTGGATGTTTTGGTTCATTTAACTTTATCAGAAAGAACCATGTTAATTACCTCTATTTAACTGATAGACCAACGATATGTTGGTGTTATCCGATCTATCATATGGCAGGTGTTCAGAAAATTATTATTCATGATCACACACCGGGATATCGAGCACCCGCTACTGGGCTTAAAAAGCTAATAAAGGGTGTCATAAATCATATGCCATGGATTTCTGCAGATTATGTAATAGGGGTAAGCTCCTATGTTTGTGAACGGCTGGAAAAGGTGAATTGTGTACCTGGATATAAAATAAAGTGTGTAACGAATGGGCTTTCTGATTCCAGATATATAAAAGATTACACTGCCACACGAATAGTTTCAGAATTAGTTAATGGTGCTGAAGTTAAATCTGATGTAGTTAAAATAGTAACAGTTGCGCGAGTTAATCGTTATAAGGGAATCGATTTTGCTATCCGCGTCATACATCAACTTGTTAGTAGGTACAATATCGTAGATATTCAGTATGACATCATAGGTGACGGCCCTGACCTTGAAGAATTTAAAAATCTTGCAGAATTATTAAAAGTTAGTAAATTTGTAAAATTTCTTGGGAAAAGGACGGATGTTGAAGTCCTGCTACCAGATTATGATATAGCGTTCCACCCATCTCGAGGAGAGGCGATGTGTTTGGCAATAATAGAATACATGCGTTCTGCTTTACCTGTGGTTGTTTCCACAAATTTATCAGTAAACTCTATCCTTGAAAAAGATGAAGATAGTTTGTTTTATAGTGAGGATAGGCTGGATGACTGTAGCCTTAAGCTTAGGGATATTATATGTTCTCATTTCCTTAGGGAAAGATTAGGTTTGTCTTCACGTAGGAACTATTTAAATAAATATCGTGAAGTCACCATGGTGTCTCGTTTTGAAGAGGCTCTTGAAAATATATTTTTCTGAGTAATTCTGATTGTGTATATGATAGTATTTATTAATAGTACACATGCAACTCAGTAGTATATAGTGTCTGATATGGTAATGAGATTATCTATTTCTATACTACTTTCCGTGATTATTATTCACCTTTAATATGGTAGTGTTTTATGTATCCAGATATTTCAAAAATTATATTTAAAGCGGGTGCAAAATATAGAAATCCATCATTACGGGAAGAATATGACAGATTAAAACTATCTGAATGGTTGAGTAAGCCGCAACTTATGAATCTACAGATTGATAGAGCTAGAAACTTCTTTGAATTTGTAGGGGATTATTCACCATATTATAAAAAACATTTTAAACTTTATGATTTTTCACCTTCAAAGTTTGATGATATAAGTAAGCTGACAAAACTTCCTACAATAACGAAAGAAGAACTTATTAGTAATAATAAACTAATACATACTAACTATAATTTTGAAAAAATCTTCCTGGCAGAAACATCAGGAACTACAGGTAGTGCGCTTGAATTTAGGAAAAATGAAAGATGGGATTCAATAAATAGAGCAAATATGTTTAGATCTTATGACTGGTATGGGGTTAAGCCATGGGATAGATATGGTTATCTCTGGGGTTACAATATATCACAAAGGCAGGCAGCTAAAGTTAATTTGCTGGATATAGCACAAAACAGGTTCCGCATTTTTTCTTATGACAAACAATCTATAAAGACATTTTCGGAAAAACTGGTTTCTGCTACATATATAGCCGGGTATTCATCAATGATTTACGAGGTTGCAGGTATAATTAATAAATTGGGGCTTAAAAAACCTGATTTAAAGATGGTTAAAGGCACATCCGAAATGATTCATGATGTCTACCAGATTGCTGCACAGGAAGCTTTCGGTTCTAAAATTGTAAGCGAATATGGTGCTGCCGAATCTGGGCTTATTGCATTCGAATGCCCAAATGGGAATATGCATATCAATATGGAGAATGTAATTGTGGAGGTCGATGACGAGAGTGAAATAATTGTCACGAATCTTGCCTCGTATTCATTCCCGATTATTAGATATAAGCTGGGTGATACCATAACACTATCTAATGAGCAGTGTCCCTGTGGTCGGGCACATCCTGTTATCAGGGAAGTAATTGGGAGAAAAGGAATAACCGTTTATGGTAAATGCGATAGTTATCCTGCATTAACTTTTTACTATGTATTTAAAAATCTTGCAATACAAAGTTGCCTAATTATAAACTATAAAGCTGTACAGAAAGTGGAAGGAGCTGTTGATATTTATATAGAGGGTATAAAAAATAATGTGTATGAAAAAATAATTCTAGATGAGCTGATAAAGTATTTTAAAGATGATATTCAATTTAATTTATTGTTCGTTAAAGAATTTGAGCGCAATCGGAAAAAAAGTCAGTATTTTGAAAGTAAAATTATGAAATAGAATAATTAATATCAATATTTTTTTATCAATATAAGTTACAATTTTTAAGTCCCTGATAACATTTGGATAATTTTTCTCCAATCTGAGAGAAATCATATTTTCTTTCTACGAGAGCTCTTGCATTAAGAGCAATACGCCTGCGTCTGTCTGTATCAGTCAATAGTAACTCAATTTTAGATACAAATTGTTCAGCTGAGCTTGCTAGAAGAACATTTTCCCCGTCACAAACATCTATACCCTCGCAGGCTACAGGGTGCGCTACTGTTGCTATTCCCATAGAAAACGCATCCAGTATTTTTAGTTTTGTTCCTCCTCCATCACGTATTGGGCATACATATACAGTGGCCCTGGAGATGTATTCTCTTACATCGTCCACGAAACCATGTATTTTAAAATGATCATCCTCATTGGCAAGATCTAGTAATTTTGAGGGAGGCGATGATCCAACTATATTCATAGTAATTCCTGGGATTTTTTTCTTTAATAATGGCCATATTTTATCTGCGAAATAGATCATGGCATCCCTGTTCGGATACCAGTTGAGAGCCCCGGCAAAAATAAGATGCTTTGACATTTCATTTTTAGGTTGTGGATAAAAATAATTAATATCGACGCCATTTGGTATTTCTGTGATGGCCAGTGAAGAATCAATTTTTATTAGATTATTAGAATCTACGGGTGAGCATGTCAGGTGCAAGTCGAATTGATGACATGTCTTCTTTTCATAATACTGAAGCTTTTTTCCCTCCTGATAATAGTATAAATATTTAAATGGATTTTTTTCCTTCGCTGCGCGCCTAAGCATCATGTGAGATTCGATATTATGATGATCTAAAACTTTAGGTATGTTTATAAACTCATCGATATAAGAACCGAGGCTAATGGTATCAAAGTGAACAAGATCGAATGCTGTAATATTATTTATACGTTTGATTGACTTCTTCATTACATCAGACTTTAACCAGTTAATAGTATACGGGTCGATTGTAAGCAGGCTTTTTAATGCCAAAAGGTACTTTCCATAGCTTGATTTTTCGCATGGGATTTCAATAAATTCCACATGATCACAAAATTTGCTTAGACATTCATGCGCTTCTACAAGCCCCTTATCCATTTTGGATAGCCTGCTTTTTATTAAATTTGGCTGTATAAATGCAATAAGTGTTAAATCATTATATTTACAGGTTTCACGTATTAGATTGTAACTTCTTTGTAAAACACCGCCTTTGGGTGGGTATGGTACAAGGTGAGAAAGCCAGAGAATTTTCATGGATGTTATATCGGTAGATACTGTGATTGATTCAAGTTTCTGTCCTTGATTTTTTTGTTAGTCTGTGCAGCGCGATTGAAAGTCCACACAAGAGATAGATATATGGATAAAATGCAACCGACATAAAAAAGGCACCGACGAAATAGGTAATAATACCACCGCGTAATGAGTAATGGATGCCCATGGGTAGTGGGCTTTGCTCTGCGTTTAGCTGTTGCAGAGATTTTCTGGGTGTATTGTAAAATATCCTGACATGCATCATCAAATATAAAAATAGAGCGGGTATTCCCATGGTCGATGCCACCTGTACCAGAGAGTTATGTGATACTTCTTCTCTGCCGCCGAGATAACCCTTGTCGTTAACTTTATAATAATCATTGTAGTACTGTGGAAAGGTGCTATAACCAATACCTGTCCAGGGATTATCTTTGGCCATTTCAATACCGGCATGCCAGTAATCTAACCGTGTCACAGATGTCTTATCATTGCCCATTGAGTCAAAACGGGCTTTTTGCCTGTCAGGTAGAAGTGTTATCAGTAGCCAGCCTATTAATGCGGCATAAATTAGATTTCTAATTCGAATTTTCTTATAGACAACAAGTAAATATAGCAGGCCAACAGCCAGAGCCAATTGTCCACCTCGTGAGCTTGCTCCCAGTACAGTCATGACAGCGGTAATGGGTAGTAGCCATAAATAATTTCGCTTTAACCCCAGGCCAATCAGGAAGGGGATTGACATAACTGCGGCCATTGCCATTAGCAAACTAAATTCACCACTGTTCTGGAAAAAACCGGGAGGGCCCTGAATTCCCCATCCTGCAAATCCAAATCCGCGGAGTATCCATGTTTTAGCGCCAAAAAGAGACATTTTAAATAAACATAAAAATAGCAGAGCTATCAGTAAGGTAAGCTGTTTTTGATTACGGACACAGTTGGATAAAAATAATACCTCTGTTGCCCAGATAAATGGAATACTTATCTTCGGCATTGAAATATTCGGGTAATAGGAGTTTAGTGCGGAAATTCCGGCGAGGATGGCAAACAGAAATACCAGTGCATGTGTTCCGGTAAATTTGAACTGTCCTTTAAGTATCATCAGGCCTAAACCGCCCAGAATGGTTATCCGTAGCCAAGGTATGAAATCGAGTTGTGGGTAAATTAATTGTGGGCGTAAATAGCTAAATATAATGTAGGCGCAACCAAAATAAAAAATTGAATCCTGATCTTTATACGCATTAAAAAAAGTACCAATATCCTTAAAAATTATCTTAATCATCGTGTAATGCGCAGATATATATCTTTGAACTTTATAAAAATAACAGCAGTGTGCTTTAAGGTGTCCCTGGTTCAGAAGTATACATGAACAAATCACAAAGTTTTACTGGATATCAATGCTCCCTGGGTGAGGTTTGGTTTCCATATAATAACTGTAATTGTATTTTACAGTTTTAATGTTTAAATAATTATGAATGATAACAATGAGTTGTCGGTTTATAGCAGGAAAGAGAATAGGGTGATGTTTATTATATGAAATATTATGATATTCTGAAAATATCATGTAAATCATAAGGATATGTGTAAAAAAGGAAAATTATAGATAAAAAATAATTTTTGATGTCACCAAACGTTACAGTTTTTCATAATTTTAAAATTGTTTTATAAAAAAATATATTAAAAACAGTCAGATATAGAACTGGCACTGAATTTGCTTGGTGATAGTTAAGTACAAAATGTTTGTGCAAAACTTAATTCATCAATCTGGATGAAAAATAAAAGGAGTCAAGAAATGAAAAAAATTAATCAATTAATCGCTTCAGTGGGATTACTTGCCATTGCAGGTTCTGCACAGGCTACGCTGATAAACTTTCAGGCATTAGCAGATGGTGTTGCTGGGGAAAGCGCATGGACCATCTACCATGTATCCTCCTCCATTGATATTACATCATTGCCAAATACTGGCAATAGTAAGCCGGCATCAGTCGTTTATTTTGATAGCAAAGGTGGTGGAACAGTACCAGGTGGTATGGGGGTGTGTAGCTCAGGTATTGCCTCCGGTAATCTTAATGTTAATCGTACGGGACTCCATACCAATGTTTGTGGTTACCCAACCCCTGAAGCAGGTGATGATAATGTTGGTGTTAAAAATGAAGCATTGGTCTTTAATTTTAAGAAGGACGCCTCCATTGACGGGATCTGGTTTAATAATAATCATGATGCCGGGATTGACGGGCTGACAGGTAATTCTGTTGCTTTTTCGACGAGTGGCGGGTTGAATGGTACTTATACATTTACTGCTGCTGATCAGATGGATCCTTTGAAACTGGGATATCTTTTTAAGTTAGACTTCCTTGCTGCTGATGGGTTTAGTTCAAGTTTTAATGCGGGCGATTCATTGACTGTTAGTTATGATGCTGGATCAAATACGGCACGGCAGTTCTATATTAGTGCAGTCGACGTTCCAGAGCCGGGTATTCTTGCGTTACTTGGTTTGGGTCTGGTTGGCTTAGGTGTTGCACGTCGCAATAAAAAAAGTAAATCTTAAATTGCTAGTCTCGAGCTTGGAAGCCCACCCTTTTTAGGCGTGGGCTTTTTTAATGCGTTTTTAAGTGACTTGTCTACGATTGGTTCTCGTGAACAAAAACTACCTTATTTAGTATCGACAAGTTGTTCGTACAGTTGTAGATAATTTTCTGCTGTTTGCCGGGAGGAATAGTGCTGTTTAATTCGATCAAAAGCATTTTGTGTTAGTTTTTGACTTTGTTCCGGATAAGTAAGAAGTTGATGGATTGCTTCGGCAAAAGTCTCTGGCTGATGTTCATGTACCAGCAGACCGCATTGCCCCTGATCCAGTAAATGTGGAATACCTCCCACAGCATGGGCAATAACAGGCACTTTCAGACACATGGCTTCGAGCAGGATCATTGGCAAACCTTCATGGTCGGAGGTCATCAGCAGTGTATCCAGAGTCTGTAACTGTTGAGCGATGT
>VAOX01030383.1_pt1 | contig 11780 bp, 13 predicted proteins | sample 3393891 | NCBI WGS metagenome assembly VAOX01 (sample SAMN08290429, study PRJNA428436) | hydrothermal vent metagenome | isolation source: Deep-sea hydrothermal vent chimney | place: Indian Ocean: Southwest Indian Ridge | depth 2822 m m | reverse complement strand
TACGGTGGGCTGATACCATAAATTATTTCAGTGACAATCATGTATCAACAGTACTGGAATGTGGGCCTGGAAAAGTCCTCACTGGTTTGTGTAAACGAATAAATAGAGAACTTAATAATATTTCCGTGTTTGATTCCAAGGGATTACAAGCCTTAACTGAATCACTCAACACTCGCGTAACAGGAGAAATACAGTGAGTACGCTAGAAGGTGAAATAGCGCTGGTGACAGGAGCCAGTCGAGGTATTGGTCAAGCGATCGCCATGACTCTTGCACGACAGGGGGCAAAAGTCATTGGCACTGCCACTAGCTCGAAAGGAGCAGACTCTATCAGCCATTATATGACCGACAATGGTCTTGCAGGGCAAGGGTTAGTACTAGATGTTACAGAACCTGAAAGTATCGCTGAGGTAATTAAAGGTTGTACAGATATTTATGGTGCTCCCTCGGTATTGGTAAATAATGCCGGTATTACTCGTGATAATTTGCTGATGAGAATGTCGGAAGATGAGTGGGGCGATATTATTCAAACCAACCTAACCTCCGTCTTCCGTTTATCTAAAGCTGTATTACGTGCAATGATGAAGGCAAGACGAGGACGAGTTGTTAATATTACTTCCGTAGTGGGTGTCTCTGGCAATGCAGGACAAACCAACTATGCTGCCGCGAAAGCTGGCGTCATAGGGTTTACTAAATCGATGGCTCGAGAGGTCGGTTCCCGTGGGATTACGATTAATGCAGTCGCTCCAGGTTTTATTGATACTGACATGACTCGCGAGTTACCAGAAGAACAACGAATATCCTTAATTGGTCAAATTCCGTTGGCCCGCTTGGGAAATGTAGATGATATTGCTAATGCAGTGGCATTTTTGGCGTCAAATGAGGCCTCTTACGTTACAGGTAGCACTCTTCACGTGAATGGTGGAATGTATATGCAATAGACAGTATTTAGATATTTAAGGCCATTATTTTATAATGTGCCTATCAGGTTTTTGTATATATAAGTAGAATTATTCGACATTAGTTTTGCAACATATTGTTTTAATTTAATAAATGAGTAACATAGAAGTTTAATTGAATACATTGTAACGGATATTAAAGATGGTAAGTTGGATCGGTATTCACTAAAATATCGGCCCCATATTCAGTGTATTTTAGTGTTATTCACCTTGACTATAGGATGATGGAAATATGAGTAGTATCGAAGAACGTGTCAAAAAGATCATTGTTGAACAGCTAGGTGTTAAGCCAGAAGAAGTCGTTAATGACGCATCTTTTGTAGACGACCTAGGTGCGGATTCCCTGGATACTGTAGAGCTGGTGCTTTCTCTTGAAGAAGACTTTGAGATTGAAATTCCCGATGAAATTGCAGACAACATCGGTACAGTTCAGCAAGTGGTCGACTATATTAATAAGAACGCAGAAGCTGGCTAAGTTAATTTTTAGTGATTCCAGACCGTTATCATATTCAGGTGACGGTCTTTTTTGTGTATTTTTTCACTTATAATTCATTAATTTTGTTGCCCTGAAGGAGCTTAAGTTGTCTAAGCGTCGTGTAGTAGTGACCGGTCTGGGAATAATATCTCCCGTTGGGCTGTCTATAAAAGAAAGTTGGGATAATATTGTCGCCGGCAAAAGTGGTATTAGTGAAATTACCCGTTTTGATGTGTCTTTGTTCTCCTCGAGATTTGGTGGGACTATCAAAGATTTCGAAGTAACGGACTATATTACAAAAAAAGACGTAAAAAAAATGGATCCCTTTATCCATTATGGTATCGCTGCGGGAGTTCAAGCAGTAAAAGATGCCGGTCTTAATGACCTCGACAGCTGCGGTGTCAATCCTGAACGAGTTGGAGTAGCGATTGGTTCAGGGATTGGTGGAATCTCTTCCATTGAACAAACATACGATAGCTTTTTAAAAAAAGGCCCTAAAAGAATTTCTCCATTTTTTGTTCCGCAAACCATTATTAATATGATTTCAGGCAATCTGTCTATCATGTATGGTTTTCAGGGGCCGAATATTGCCATTGTCACTGCGTGCACTACTGGCACACACAATATAGGTGAAGCCGCTCGAATCATTGCCTATGATGATGCTGATATTATGATTGCAGGCGGCGCTGAAATGGCGACTAGTCCTTGTTCTTTAGGCGGGTTTGCTGCTGCCCGAGCACTCTCTACTCGCAATGATGCCCCAGAACAGGCAAGTCGTCCCTGGGACAAAGACCGTGATGGCTTTGTATTGGGAGATGGTGCTGGTGTAGTTGTTCTTGAGGAATATGAGCATGCCATAAAGCGTGGCGCCACAATTTATGCCGAGCTTAGCGGCTTTGGCATGAGCGGTGATGCCTATCATATGACACAACCTTCAAAGGGAGGAGAGGGTGCCAAGCGTTGCATGTTAAATGCATTACGTGATGCGGGTACTAACCCAGATCAGGTTGATTATGTTAATGCTCATGGAACCTCTACACCTGCCGGTGATCTTGCAGAGACTCAGGCACTTAAATCTGCCTTTGGCGATCATGCTTATAAAACTGCAATTAGCTCAACTAAGTCGATGATTGGGCATTTGCTTGGTGCTGCAGGCGGAGTAGAAGCAATATTTTCAATACTGGCTATTCGCGATCAAATTGCGCCGCCTACAATTAATATTGAAAATCAGGACCCAGAATGTGATTTGGACTTTGTCCCTGGTGAAGCACGTAATATGAAGATAGACGTTGCTGTTTCGAATTCATTTGGATTTGGCGGCACTAATGGTACTTTGGTGTTTGCAAAAATCTAGGTCTAAACTGGCAATGGGGTCTGACCCCATTGATCTGACCTTATAAATGGGTCTCTATTCATGTGCGCGGCAATTAATACATCGAATTATCACTCCATTACGCTAAAACAACGCTACGATTTGTCGTTGCTACAACGGAATGCTACTCAACGTTATCCGTTTTTACTTGAAACCAATAATCAAAATAATCTCTCCGTGACTAGAAGTGGATTTGACATTTTATTTGCCTTTCCATTGCACACACTTGCTCTCAATAATGGACGCTTAAGTGAAGACAATGAAGGGGAAAATTCCGCGAGAGAAGACTTAAATTTAATCGAGTCAAATAGTAATAAATTTATGCCCACGCTTGAACGCTGGTGGAAAAAGCATAAACAGCCATTTACGCTTCCAGAGCATTTACCCTTTGCAGGAGGGTGGTTTGTATATTTAGGATATGAACTCGCTGCAGAGATAGAACCTGTATTAACACTGCCAAGTGATGAGAGTAATTTTCCTGACGCATTCGCCACTCGATGTCCTAGTGCAATAATTTATGACCATAGACTCAAACAAACTACGCTAGTTACTGAGTACAAATATCAAGGCCATCTAAATAGGATTCAAGAAGACATTGCGGCATATGAAATAGAGGTTGAATCTGAGAGCGCTTCTTTCAGGCATCGATGTCTTATATCCTCTTTCATTGAAGAGGAAGAATATCAATTCACTGCCGCTGTGAAGTTAATAAAAAACTATATTACAGAAGGAGACGTGTTTCAGGTCAACCTTTCAAGACTTTGGACAGCGACGCTCAATCAAAATATTAATGAATTTGACGTTTATGCCGCATTAAAATATAGCAATCCTTCACCTTTCTCAGGATTGGCTTATACACGTCATGGATCAATAATTAGTTCTTCTCCTGAACGCTTAATTAGCTGTAAGGCAGGGGTGATTCAAACCAGGCCGATTGCCGGCACGCGACCTAGAGATAGTGAAAAGCAGATAGATAGAGCGCTTGCTGAGGAGCTAATGGTTCACCCTAAAGAGATCGCAGAGCATATTATGTTGGTTGATCTGGAACGTAACGATATGGGGCGAGTCTGTATTCCTGGCAGCATCAGAGTCACTGATTTGATGGTTCGAGAGACCTACGCAAAGGTTCACCATATAGTCTCTAACATTATAGGCGAAATAGATCATTCAATTTCTCCCATCGATGTACTCAAGGCGGTCTTTCCAGGAGGTACCATCACAGGATGCCCTAAAATCAGGTGTATGGAGATTATCGCAGAAATGGAAAAAACAGGGCGAGGCCTCTACACTGGGTCAATGGGCTATATTAATTATAATGGTGATATGGATTTCAACATATTAATCCGTACGTTCCAGTTGCAAGAGAATGAATTGTTACTCCGTGCTGGTGCTGGAATCGTATATGATTCGAACCCTGAAAATGAATTAGAGGAAACAAGAGCAAAAGCTGCCGCGATGCTTGATGCACTTGGAATAGACTTTATATGAACAACTTCAACAACTTTAAGGATGAGTAATATTAGAAGTCTTGTTAACGGCTTAGCAGGCGATCAAATCAATATACAAGATCGTGGATTACAATATGGGCATGGGGTTTTTGAAACTATTGCCTGGCGAGAAAATAAACTCGAATTATGGAATGCGCATATGGAGAGGTTGTGCAAATCATGTATGCGACTCTTCATACCAATACCTGATATTAAACAATTGGAATCAGAAGCCCTGCTGCTCTGTCATCAATATGATCGTGCTATTATAAAGATTACGATTACTTGCGGAGAGTCAGAAAGAGGGTATCTCACACCAGCCGAAGTTCGCCCAAATCGTATAGTATCTTGTACTATTATTGATCATCCGCAAAATGAAGCGCTTGAATCAATAGCCGTTAAGATTTGCTCCACCAGACTCGCCCCACAGGCAACGCTAGCGGGTCTAAAACACCTCAATAGGCTCGAGCAGGTATTAGCGCGCCAAGAGTGGAGAGAGGTACACAAAGAGCGTGGGTATGAGGAAGGTTTAATGCTCGATTATGCTGGCCACGTTATTTCTGGCACAATGAGTAATGTTTATTTTGCCAGAGGCGGGCAAATATATACCAGTAAATTAGACTTGTGCGGTGTTCAAGGGGTCATGAGAAGCTTTATAATGTCACTTGCAGCAAAGATGCAGCTTACGGTGAATGTTGGTGAATATGATTTACAGGAAGTATTGGCTGCTGATGAAGTATTCATATCAAACAGTTTAATAAAAATAAAGGCAGTGAAAGCGATTGAGGGTACAAAACTTGTAGCACCAGGACCAGTCACTCTAGAACTATGGGAACAATTACAACAAAACCTTATTAAGGAAACCCTGATTAAGTCATAGACACGATTTGTGATCCTTAATCAGAGGCTCCGTAACGAATAACAGAGATTTAAATAACCTTAACTATGAACATTCTTACAAAAAATATTTTAAAAGCTGGCGCAATTACTTTAGTCATTCTCATTCCACTTGTTTCAGGCTTATTTTATTATGATTACAAATCATTTTTGTCGCAGCCGTTGAAAGTGGGTGTCAATGGAGAAAGTCTCCATGTTAAACCAGGGATGTCGTTATACAAAATTTCACGGATACTCAAAAAGCGCGGCATTATTACTAAACCTCGTTATTTTATTTGGCACGCAAAGTTTAGTAAAGGGGCCCATAAAATCCACGTAGGTGAGTATATTTTAAAACCCGGGATAACCTCATACCAACTAATGACAATGCTCACTTCCGGTGATGTGAAAAATTATTCTGTTTCCATTATTCCGGGACGAACCTTTAAGCAAATGATGCTTGTTATACACAAAAATAGGGCCTTAACTCATAAATTGAAAGGACTAACACCTACTGAAATTATGACACGTATTGGTTTACCAGGCGTACACCCGGAAGGACGTTTTTTCCCTGATAAATACAACTTCCCCAAAGGAATGTCAGATATTGATTTTCTTAAGCGCGCGTATAAAGCAATGGATCGATTTCTACAAGAGCAATGGGCTAAGCGACAACCTGGAATTCCTATTAAGTCTGTTTACGAAGCCTTGATTCTAGCGTCAGTCGTTGAACGCGAAACAGGTGTACCATCAGAGCGTCCTCGTATTGCCGGTGTCTTTACTCGTCGACTTATAAAGCGTATGAAGCTTCAATCAGATCCGACCGTAATATATGGCATGGGTGACAAATATAAAGGAAATATTCGACGTAAAGATTTAAGAAAACCGACGCCCTATAATACGTACACAATTCCTGCTCTTCCCATTACGCCAATTGCTATGCCATCAGGAGACGCAATCAAAGCGGTTTTACATCCAGCAAAAGGTAAGTCACTTTATTTCGTCGCCAAGGGTAATGGTGCCCACTATTTTTCAGCGACCCTTCGAGAACATAATAGAGCAGTACGTGAATATCAGATTCGAAATAGAAAGAAGAATTATTCTTCACGACATAAACCAAAACCTTAAGTCATATGATGAACGTAAAGAATTCTAACAAAGAGGCGCGAGCGGGTTGCTTTATTTCGGTGGAAGGGTCTGAGGGAAGCGGTAAATCGACCAATATTCAGTTTCTTGGCGAACTGTTACAAGCCAAAGGTATTACGTTTACACTTACTCGCGAACCAGGCGGAACCCGCATAGGTGAGCAACTTAGGGAAATTCTATTATCACCTGAACAAAATATCTGTGATAGGACTGAGTTAATGTTAATGTTTGCGGCACGCGCACAACATGTGGAAACAGTGATTAGGCCCGCTCTTGAAAAAGGACATTGGGTTCTATGTGATCGGTTTACAGATGCAACTTATGCCTATCAGGGAGGCGGACGAGGAATGAGTTCCTCTCATATTCACGAACTTGAGCAGTGGACTCTTGCAGGATTTCAACCTGATCACACTTTTCTCCTTGATGTCCCCGTTTCTATTGGTATGCAGCGAGTTCGTGAGCGTGGAGCGCTGGATCGATTCGAACAAGAAAAAATCGAATTTTTTGAGCGTGTTAGAGGTTCTTATTTAACACTCGCTAAAAACAACCCTGAACGTATTACTGTAATTGATGCCTCGCAGACGTTAGATAAAGTAGGAATACAATTATCATCTGTACTGGAGTCTTTTATGAACTCTATCACTACACATGGAGCTTAACTTTTGAAGTCTATTGATTCACATAATTCCGATGCCGCTGTGTATCCCTGGCAAAAAGAAACCTGGAATCAATTAATAAAAAGGGCGAAAGGGAAGAGTATTCCCCATGCTATTTTGCTAACAGGGCCCATGGGCAACGGTAAATTTCATTTTGCGAGAAGCTTTGCAAAATATTTATTATGCAGTAATTTAAATGATCAGGATTTAGCCTGTGGTGTGTGTCAATCTTGTTATTGGTTTGACAATAATTCTCATCCTGATTTAAACGAAGTGTTGCCTACAGGGAAATCAGAAACCATCAAGGTCGATCAAATTAGAGAGCTGTGTAGTCATCTCTCCTTGACCAGTCATTCTGGAGGATTTCAAATCGGACTTATTTACCCTGTAGAGAAAATGAATTTAAATGCAGCCAATAGTCTGCTTAAATCACTAGAAGAGCCAACAGGCAATAGTATCTATATTCTTGTTAGTCACGAGCCTGGGCAACTTCCTGCCACCATACGCAGTCGTTGCCAGCAACTCACTATGCTAGCGCCTGAGCCTGGACTGGGTGCTCACTGGATGGAACAACAAGGGATCGAAAATTCTGCCGCCATTTCAGACCTGTTGGCTATAACATCGGCTCCTTTAGCGGCATTAAAGTTACACCAACAACAAGAACTTCAAAAACGACTGCAAATCGCGCAAGAACTGCTAGCGGTGATCGAACAACAGACCAGCCTGGTGTCCACCGCCGAAAAATGGGCAAAAGAGAATATCAAAGTTATAAATGTATGGTTATTGTCATGGGTTAGCGACATGATTAAAGCCCGTTTTGACTCAGTTAATGCCTATCAGCACAATCCTGATGTACAAAATATGCTTCAAAGGCTCAATAATTTACTCAATCTGACGCTATTATTTAGTGTACATAACCAGTTAATGCAGACTAATAAAACGCTTGTCAGGTCTGCGAATCATCAAATGCTGGCAGAGTCCATATTGTTATCATGGATACCTTAATACGCCGTATAGACGGCTGCGAATACAGGCCACTAATTTATGAAAATGCCTCAGCGACAGGGAATACTATCACTTACCATTAAGGATAAAAGTGCGCTATATGCGGCCTACATGCCATTTGTTAAAAACGGTGGTTTATTTATTCCGACACCCAAAGCCTATAAAGTGGGTGATGAAGTTTTCATGCTTTTGACGTTAATGGAAGAGTCTGAAAAAATTCCTATTGCGGGCAAAATTGTGTGGATTACGCCTGTAGGAGCGCAAGGAAATCGTGCTTCAGGGATTGGTGTTCAGTTCAGCGACCAAGATCAAGGCACGGCACGCAATAAAATCGAAACCTACTTAGCGGGTGCTTTAAAGGCTGATCGACCTACACATACCATGTAAGGCTGCCAGATACCTCTTAATCTGAGTAGGACTCTATAGTAAAGTGATTTCCGTTAAATATTGAGCTTTATCCGTAATATATTAATGGATTTATAGTCATTTCTAATTCACAATCTATGTTATCTCTTTTTCTGTAACTTTTTTTAGCGTGAAATTGCCCGTATTAGCCGTTGATATTTCTGATTAAATAAATCGAAATGAATAATTTCACGTTTGTGATAAATAGGCTAATATAAGGTTGTATCACCAAAAATCATACTGGTTTGGTTGCTACTTAAGGTTTTAATGTTGGATCTTGCTGGTTCAATTTATACTGGTTTTTAGCATTTCAACATACTCAGAGGTTATTGTTTAATTTATGGCAGATAGGAATATGAGGATACCTGGTATTACAATTTATAATAAGGCAAAATTTCTTCGCATCACTTTGCCTATTTTATTTTTCTTGGCATTTTCGCCTTTTATTTTTGCTGAAGATGACGGGTTAAATTTACCTGATTTTAGCCGAACCTACGGTTATGATATTCGCCCCGATGTCAGGCTAAATAGTCACTCAAATTCACAAGCTAAAACGAATACCAGTAAAAAATCTTCAAGTAAAAAGGGCTTTAAATCATTTAAACGAAAACTAAGAAGTAAATTTTCCAAAACGGGAAAAACGGGCTCGAAATATGGAGTACAACGTTACACCAAACACACAGGTTCGAAACGCTATGGAGTGGGCCTTAAAAAGAAATTGGGTAAGAGCTCCAAACATGGTGTTATTGTGCATCAAAGAGGGGCTAACTATGAAATTGAAAGTAGAAACCGTAAATACTATCTAGGCGTAGATCAGCGAAGGCCCTCACAAACATTTATCAAGGAAAGACAAACTTACTTGTTTTTTGGAATCAAACTGCGTTGGTAGATTTATTTCTACTAATTAAATTTTACCTATCATGAACGCTCCAAACCACGATCAATCAAATTTTATCACCGCGAACGGCCACCAGCAATTGAGTGATGAGCTGGACTATTTATGGAGAGTGAAACGCCCTGAAATAACCCAAACGGTGACAGAAGCTGCCGCGCAAGGGGACCGATCAGAGAATGCAGAGTATATTTATGGTAAAAAACAGTTACGAGAAATCGATCGTCGACTACGTTTTTTAGCAAAACGGCTCGCAGCACTTACTGTCATCGATGTCCCTCCTAAAGACCAGTTCCGAGTCTCGTTCGGTGCCTGGGTCAAGTTGGAAGATGAGCAGGGGACATCGAAATGTTTTCAACTCGTCGGGACCGATGAGTCAAATCCAGATCAACATCGACTTAGTATTAAGTCACCTGTTGCCTGTGCATTATTAGGTAAGCAGCAAGATGATGAGGTTATCATTCATCTACCTGAGTCAATTGTAAAATACTATTTGCTTGAAATAAGTTATACTGCAAATATATGTGAGAATATTTAGCTATTTATAAATCAGTGTTCAATTTACAGTTTATTTAAAGTGAATACGCATTACCAAATCAGGAGCAGGGATACCCAGGCATGGCACATTTAATTTACAAAAAAGGCGGCGCTTCTCCAATACAATTTCCTATTGGTAATGATGGGGTCAGTATTGGTCGCCATCAAGATAATACAATTTGCATTGATGATTCTTTGGTCAGTAAACAGCATATGAAAATTGTTGTACAAGAAAGTGAAGATGATCCGGGAATAATTGAATATTATATTGAAGACCTTGGCAGTACTAATCAAACATTCGTCAATAATAGGAAAATTACCCGTAAGAAGTTACGCAACAACGATATAATCAGAATAGGAGTGACTATTTTGGTATTCATTGAGTACGAAGCAGATTCAATGGACTCTACGGCGATTATTAAAAAAACCTGGATTCCGGGTGTTTATATTGCGAAAAAGAAAGATGAAGATAAAAAAACAGATAAGGCCAGTCCAGGTAAGAAAGCAAGCGAGAATAAAGAGTAGTTTCCGCAATAATAGTGTACTAATTTAAGTCAGACTCGTCATCAAATCACTCGCCACTACGTAGCGTACGAATATTTAGTGTACGGCGCCATATTTTATGTGCTAACAATATATCAATTAAACTATTGAAATTTATCAATATTTACAATTAAAGCCTCGGCTTTCTCTCACTATTTTTATGCTAATTTAAGTAAAATCCCTTTAAGTTTATATTCCCTAAAACTTTATTCACTCTCTATCGTTTATATATTGGATATTTTGTAATGCGCTAAAATAAGGTATTATTGCATACTACAAATTTGGTAATTGTACAGGTTGTTTATATTCACCGGTTAAGTAAGGGGGAAATAATAACCTCCTGGATTATGCCAGGAACACAGTATAGGGTTGATTCCATATTATAGACAAAATATGGGAGAACGCTGTATTGGAGAAACAAAAATTTAAAGTGCTATCTGGAGGATAATAATGTCTAAATTTAAAATACTACGCCAATTAATGTTCGTTGGCCTGGTTGCCATGTCTGTTGCTCTTGTCGGTTGTGGCGGAGGTAAGAAAGAAAATTCTGGCCGTACTATGGGCGCTATAGTGGGTGGTTTAATCGGTGCAGCGGCTGGAGATGATAATAAAGCAGGGAGTGTGATTGTAGGAGCTATAATCGGTTCCGTCATTGGTGGTGCTATTGGTAAGTCAATGGATGCTAGAGATCGTGCAAATCAACATACAGCGCTAGAAAGGAATCGCACTAATCAGCCCATGGCCTGGACTAATCCAGATAGTGGTAACCGATATCGTGTAACACCTACTCGTACTTACCGCAGTGCAAATAACACGCCTTGTCGTGAATACGAAACCGAAGCTTTTGTTCGTGGCCAACGTAAGGTATTTCGTGGTAAAGCTTGCCGTGACAGTAACGGTAACTGGTCTGAAGTACGCGGATAAGTTATAAATTTACTTTAGCCTCCACCTGGAGGTGAATAATAGGTAATTTAAAAGCATGAACCAGAAGTGGCTCATGCTTTTTTGGTATTCAGAGACCCGAAACAAAGAGTAATTACGTTAATGTTTTATATGAAAATTATAAATAATGAAAATTAATGATAGCCAATTGATGGCCACCTCTTAAATTATGAGTAAAAAAACGTACCAACAAGCATTGGTCTCTGGCTCAAATATAGAAAGCTTTGAGATTATTGACGTGCTCGGTGTAGGTGGGTTTGGTATTACGTATAAAGCGGTCGACAATGACCTTCATCACGAGGTTGCCATTAAAGAGTATTTGCCTTCCGACTTTGGATGGCGTTTGGAGGGGCAAACGGTTGTTCCTAAATCCTCTGATGTTACTGAAGAATATGAGTATGGTCTAGAGCGATTTCTAGACGAGGGGAGAACTCTTGCTAAATTTAAACACCCCAATATTGTAAGAGTAGTAAGATTTCTTCGTGC
>VAOX01017819.1_pt1 | contig 11789 bp, 10 predicted proteins | sample 3393891 | NCBI WGS metagenome assembly VAOX01 (sample SAMN08290429, study PRJNA428436) | hydrothermal vent metagenome | isolation source: Deep-sea hydrothermal vent chimney | place: Indian Ocean: Southwest Indian Ridge | depth 2822 m m | reverse complement strand
CCAAGAGCATCGCTGGGTAGCTATGTCGGGTTTTGATAACCGCTGAAAGCATCTAAGCGGGAAGCTTGCTCCAAGATTAGGAATCGTTATGAGACTCCCGGCAGATGACCGGGTTGATAGGCTTTAGGTGTACGCACAGTAATGTGTTTAGCCGAGAAGTACTAATATGTCCAGTCTCTTGCGTGGAAATCTGTGTGACACAAGACGATATTTTCGTTGTGTGCACTTTGGTTCAAGATAAATACGTATTCAATTTTAATAAAATGGTCAGTATACTAGCGTTTATATGTTAGTGAGGAACGCGCCCACAGTGTTGGTGATTTGTCGGAGGGGATATACCCGTTTCCATTCCGAACACGGCAGTCAAGCCTTCTTGAACCGATGGTACTCCGTAAGGGGGAGAGTAGGTAGTCGCCAACACCGTGGGCGTGTTCTCGTTACAAATAAACTTCTTCGTGCGTAATACATGGAGAGTAGGTAAAAAAGGCACCACTAATGTGGTGCCTTTTTTTCTCCTGCACTCGCTCGAACATATGACACACGATGTCATATGTCCTCGCTTCGTTTGTAGTAGTCGCCAACACCGTGGGCGCGTTGCTATAAAAAATATAGACTATCTCTCTGCAAAAGATAAAACAAATATGGGAAAACCGCATTTTATATGCGGTTTTCCCATATTTGTTCATAGAGCATTTGTGGAGTAGCGATTTTCCTTTATACTGTATAGCAATGGCACAAGGCATTTCATGGGCAACTCGTCGTCGCACAATAGTTATCATTATCTTGGCATCTATTGTCGCCATCAGTATTCTCTTTTTTCAAAGAAGTGTCTTATATAGTGCGCCGTCGTGTACAGATGGCATACAAAATCAAAATGAAACTGGTGTTGATTGTGGAGGCACATGTCCATCTTTGTGTACGGCTCAGGTAAAGCAACCAATTGTACAATTCGTACACGCAATTCCAAATGGTGGTGGGCGCACTGATATCATTGCTTATGTGGAAAACCCAAATCCGTCCGCAGCGATATCAAACGCACCATACACAATAGATATGTATGGACAAGAAGGAACTGTAATTACTACACACTCTGGTTTAGTTACTTTATATCCTCACGCCGTAACCCCAATCTTTATCCCAGGTGTTGAATACGGTCCAAATAAAATCACTAATGCATTTCTAACTTTTAATACAAAAAAGATGCGTTGGATAAAAGACACTACCTCACAACAATTGCTACCATTCTCAAATATACGTGTTACGCAAGGACAAGCGCCACATATTACAGCAACTATTACAAATCCATCCACCACTGTGTACCGTAACTTGAAAGTAGTTATCTCCGTATTTGATAGTAGTAATAATATTATTGCCGTGTCACAAACTATCGTACCGGTTCTTCAAGGTCTTGGCACAGCACCGCTTGTGTTTACTTGGGCAAGCTCATTTAAAGATGTACCAGTACGAGAGGATTTATTCCCAATACTTGCAATAAGTAGACAATAGTTATGAGCGAGCAAATATCGCGCGTGCGCGCATTTTCTCGCCACATAGATTGGTTTCTGATTATACCGGCACTCATTCTTACTGGGATTGGTTTATTGACAATGAATACGTTTGGAGTTGGTCATTCGCTTGCTCCACGACAATTTATGTGGATGATTATAGCTTTCATCGTATACGTTGTTGTTTCTTACATTGATATGCGTGCGTTACGTCGCACCTCTCTTATCATGGCTCTTTACTGGTTTATTATTGCGCTTTTGATATTGCTTCTGGTTGTTGGACACACAATTATGGGAGCAAAAAGTTGGTTCGTATTTGGTGGTTTATCATTTCAGCCGGCAGACTTGGCAAAACTTGTTCTAATTGCTCTTTTGGCGAAGTACCTATCTCGCAGACATGTTGAAATTGCAGATTGGCGACATATAGTGGCAACTGGTATGTACTCAATGCTTATTGTAGTACTAGTATTGCTAGAGCCAGATCTTGGAACTGCTGTTATCATAGGATCTATTTGGCTTGGGCTTATGCTTGTTTCTGGAATATCAAAGAAACATCTTGGAGCACTAATTATGTTGCTGACTATCACGGCTACTTTTTTATGGTTTTTTGGTCTTAAGCCGTATCAGCGAGAGCGTATTATAACTTTTGTTAATCCAGCTGCAGATATTCAGGGTGCTGGGTACAACGCGTATCAAGCAATGATAGCAGTGGGTTCTGGTGAGTTGTTCGGAAAAGGTATTGGGTATGGGACGCAAAGCCAGCTTCGCTTTCTTCCAGAGTATCAAACAGATTTTATTTTTGCTGCATATGCGGAGGAATGGGGATTTTTTGGCGTATTGCTACTTTTGTTATTATATGGCATTCTACTTTCTAGATTATTTATTATTGCTCGGCATTCTGGGACAAATTTTGATGCTTTTTTCACCATTGGCGTAGCCATACTCTTTATTGCTCATATCGTGGTGCACGTCGGTATTAATATAGGACTTTTGCCAGTTACTGGTACAACCATTCCGTTCATGAGCTATGGTGGTTCTCACTTGGTTATGGAATTCACGGCTCTTGGTGTGGTCACTTCATTTACGCGCTTCGCGCGTTCCGCACCACGCGATGCTCTTGAAGACCAGAGATCTCAGTTAATTTGAAAATCAATTGTGATATAGCGCGATAGTATCGGCAACCATACGCTCAAAGTTAAAGTCATGCATAATACGTCGTGCCAGTGATTTCCCCATATCTTTTCCAAGAGCTCTATTATCTAAAAGTTTAGAAAGTGCAGTTATAATTTGTTGTGGATGTTCTGGTGTGATGAGGATACCATTTTTCTGGTCAATGATAACTTCTGGTATTCCACCAACACGCGAAGCCACCACGGGAAGTCCCGCATGCCCAGCTTCAAGTAGAACATACCCAAGAGCTTCCGTTCTGGATGGAATTAGGAATACTTCAAATGCTTTCATGTAGGATGCAACATTGGTTACGAATCCAAGAAGCTTAACGTGTTTGCTAACACCGTATCGATCAATTTCTTTTTCAAGAAATACACGATGTTCTCCTTCACCTGCAACGAGCAATAAAATATCAGGATAAAACTCTTTTAGTTCTTTAATTGCAACGATGGCGTCTTCCACTCGTTTCGTATTGTGGAGTTCGGCAACCATCCCAATCCATATTCGTTTAGTAGCATCTGGAGCGAGTATGCGTCGTGCATTCTCGCAAGTTTCGTAGTGTGGAGTTTTAATCCCGAGTAAAATTACTTGTAATTTATGATGTATACCAGGTGCACCCTGTACATCAAGTAGAACAGCATTAGACACACAAATAGTTTTATTTGAGAATAGAATAGGGAATATAGAGGCCAAATACAAAATTACTCGTTGCCAAATTGGGCGTTTTTCATTAAATGCCCAACCATGTGCAGTAAATATAATACGCGGTACGCGTGCTAAACGTCCTGCGAGCCCACCAAGCCAACCAGCTTTTGAACTATTAACGTGTATGATATCTGGATGTTCCTTTTTAAAAAGATGATATAACTCGTATAGTGTTTTCAAATCTTTCCAGAAAGAGATATTTCGTTTTAAGTTTTTAATTGATATAACTCGTATATTCGCTTCAAGTAATTTGTCAATAAGTATTCCTTCACCACCAACGACTACGGAGATGTCAAACTTATCATTTGGAAGTGATGTTGCAATATCGTAAACATATCTCTGTGCACCACCCCAATTACTCTTCGTGATAATGTAAAAAATTTTTGTTTGCATAGCTATAAATATAGTAAAAGTAACCGATTTCGTGTAGAATAGTTATATAATAACGTAATACTATGATTACTGGTAGTAGAACCATGAGGATACTCATTTTCATCGGAGATTTGGTAATCTTTATATTTGCACTGTGGGTAACACTTGCTATTCGTAGTCTTACGATTCCATCTGTTGGATTTTTTGTAGAGTTAATTCAGCCGTTTTCAATATTGTTTATTCTATGGATTTTTGTATTCATATTGGCTGGACTATACGATAAGCGAGCACTTATCTCACGTCGCTCACTCCCAGAACGGATTGTACGTGTACAAGTATTAAATATTATACTTGCTGCGTTATTCTTTTTCTTGGTACCAGAGTTTGGTATAACTCCGAAAACTATTCTTGTCATTTATTTAGTGGTATCGCTACTACTTATTCTTCTGTGGAGACTAACGCTCTTTCCATATCTATCTAAACATCGATTACAGCAAAAAGCTGTCATTATAGGAACTGGTGGTGAAGTGGAGGAGCTTGCGCGTGAACTTAATACACGAGAGCGTTATTCAATTGTGTGTTATGCGACGCTTAACCCTGATAATCTTTCTCCAAAAGAACTATCCAAGCATTTAATGAGTTATCAAAAAGAAGGAGTTTCCAACATCATTGTTGATGCACAGGATCCGCACATAACCCCATTACTACCAGTATTATATAGTGCCGTATTTGAAGACCATATATTTGAACTTGCTCAACTCGTGACTGTTTATGAAGATGTGTTTGAGAGGGTACCGCTCTCGCTTCTGCGCTACGATTGGATGTTCATACATGCTATTAGGCACACATCATTTGGGTATTCTGTTTTAAAACGCTCAGTTGATATAATAGGTGGCATACTCATGGGTGTTATAACACTTATAGTATTGCCATTTATATGGTTGACACTTCGTATTGAAGGGCGTGGAGATGTATTTATTGCACAAGATCGTTTTGGTATGTATGGACTACGTATGCGCGTATACAAATTCCGTACAATGCGTTTTAATGATCGTGGCGTGTGGGGCGCATGGAAAGGAGAAAGTGCCAATACTTTCACTCGTGTAGGGTCTGCATTGCAGAGGATAAGTCTTGATGAGTTTCCTCAGTTCATCAACATATTGCGTGGAGAGCTCTCATTGGTTGGCCCGCGGAATGATATTGTTGCAATTGGTGAACGGCTTGAGCAAGAATTACCATACTATACTGTACGCTACATGGTAAAGCCTGGCATTACGGGTTGGGCACAGGTAAATCAACAATATGAGCAAGGCAACATCAGTCCTCAGTCAATAGAGGAAACTAAAACTAGGTTAGCATATGATTTTTATTATATTAAATACCGCTCATTCATGCTTGATATAGCAATTGCACTTAAAACATTTAAACGCATCCTATTCCGCATGAGCTCATCATAATTATGACACTACAAAAAACAATATTTATTACGGGTGCTGCAGGATACGTTGGAGCAATGCTTGTGGAGCAATTTGCAAAACGTTCTGATGTAGAGAAAATTATTGGGCTCGATAAAGAGCCAATGCCCGCGCTTTTTAAAGGTAATGAGAAAATCATTTACATTGAACAAAACCTTTCTGGAGATGATTGGGAAAGTGAGGTGAGCACTTATGCACCAGAAGTAATCATACATACTGCATGGCAAATTCGTGAGATGTATGGCAATCGCCCAATTGAGTGGAAGTGGAATGTGGAGGGGTCAGATAGAGTCTTTGATTTTGCTTTCAGTACTTCCTCAGTAAAAAAACTTATACATTTTTCTACGGTTTCCTCTTATGGTGCTTTGCCACAAAATACTATTACACACTTATTTACTGAAGACGAGCCATTTAAGGTGGCGGATTATCTCTATGCGGAGGAGAAACGTGTAGTAGAAGATCATCTATACTCTCGTTATGGCGAAGCAAAAGTAGCAGGCATACCACCACAAGTTTTTGTAGTACGCCCCGCAGCTATCACTGGTCCTCGCGGTCGCGTAGACCGTATTCGTTTCGGATTACAATCGGCATTATCAGGGTCTCTAAAAGGACAAGGTTCATTCTTTTATAGCTTGATATCACTTATGGTATCGTGGGTTCCAGTAACGAAGAAATGGCTACGGCAATACTTACATGAAGATGATGTAACTGATATCATGGCACTGTTTTCTTTTACTGAACTTAAGGGAACATATGAAGTATTCAATTTAGCACCACCTGGACCTTCCGTACTTGGTAAAGATATGGCAAAAGCGGTAGGGAAACGTACTGTTCCAATTCGTCCATGGATGGCACGTATAGTATTTTTCTTTATGTGGCACCTAACAAGAGGAGTAATTCCAACTGCACACGGAAGCTGGAAATGGTATTCGTATCCTATTGCTGTTGATGGAAGTAAGCTCACAAAACAGTATGGATATAAATATCGTTGGGGTTCCAAGGATGCATTCATAAAAAACGAAGGACGTTATTCATCCACACAAAAATAGATGAGTTTAGTAGATTGGTGAGATTATATTTGGTGATTAGTGTAACTACTGTATACACTAATCACTCAAAAGTTGACGTTTCAATCAATAAACGTATACTCTTTATATGACACGTTATCGTATTGTAGCGGCGGTTATCATATTAATTGGTTTCTCGCTCGGATGGTTCATATGGTCCACTGCAAACCCAAGCTCGCAATATGCGTTTAAGTTGGGACTTGATCTTGCTGGCGGAACCGAGCTTGTATATCGCGCAGATATGAGTAAAACTCCTTCAAGTGAACGCGCTGGCGCACTGGGTGCCCTGCGTCGCGTCATTGAGAATAGGGTGAACTTATTTGGTGTAGCCCAACCGTTGGTACAAACAGAGCATTCAAGCTTTATTGCAGCAAAGCCCGAGTATAGGCTCATTGTTGACCTACCAGGAGTCACAGATGTACAAGCGGCGGTTAACGCACTTGGGAAAACACCGACTCTTGATTTTCGCCTTGCCACAACCACACGTATAGGTGGTAAAAATGCCACAACAACAGCAGTTGCTTTTATACCAACGTTACTCACTGGTAGATATCTTTCCGGAGCATCATTACAGTTCGGTTCAACGCAGTCAAATGCTCTTGGTTCTCCGGCGGTACTCTTAAAATTCAATAGTAAAGGTTCTAAGTTATTTGAAAAAATAACAAAGAACCATGTTGGGCAAATGTTAGGTATATTTCTCGATGGTAAACCGATTTCCACCCCAGTTATTCGTGAAGCAATTCCTGGAGGAGTAGCAACCATATCAGGACAATTTACATTGAAACAAGCTCGCAGTCTTGTGCAAAATTTAAACTTTGGCGCACTACCAGTTCCTATTTCTCTTGAGAGTAGTAGTGCCGTTGGTCCTGTGCTCGGGAAGAATGCAGTTTCTGATGGGTTTATCGCAGGTATAATAGGGTTTATATTGGTAACTCTTTTCATGCTCTTATGGTATCGTCTGCCAGGACTTATCGCTGATATCGCACTGACAGGCTATCTAACTCTCGTTTTTTCTGTAATGAAGATTATTCCAATTACACTAACAGCCTCAGGAATTGCTGGACTCATTCTCTCTGTTGGTATGGCAATTGATGCCAATGTACTCATCTTTGAACGTATCAAAGAAGAGTTGCGCGAAGGTAAGGGAGCAAGAGAAGCGACACATATAGGATTTGCGCGTGCGTGGCCTGCCATTCGTGATGGTCATGTTACTATGATTATCTCATCGGTTGTATTGTACTGGTTAGGTACACCAATCGTGCAAGGGTTTGCGTTAACATTCTTACTTGGTGTGCTTGCATCACTTGTTTCTGCCGTAACGATGTCACGTGTATTTTTGCTCGCCATTCTACCGGAAGGCAACAAGGGTATATGGAGATTTTTAACTTCTTGTGGGCTACACGTACGCTCACCGCTTTCTAATAAAGATTAATTATATGTTTATAGTCAACAATAAAAAGATATTCTTTACCATCACTGGTATCATCCTTGCTACGTCGATTAGTGCCATTATATATTTTGGTTTACCACTGGGGATTGATTTCACAGGCGGTTCATTAGTGCAGGTTTCATACACTACCACAAGACCAAGCATAACGACTCTCAAAAAAGATGTTTCAATTCTTTCACTTGGTGATATTTCATTACGAAATCTTGGTAAGAATGAAGTAGTATTACGCACGCGTACACTTACACCAAAAGAGCATACCGCCGTTCTTACGGCTCTTTCACCAAAAGGATTTCCTGCAACGGAACTTCAATTCATGTCTGTTGGACCAACGATTGGGTCTGAGCTTGGTAGGAAAGCATTGCTCGCACTTGTTGTTGTTGTCTTCTCAATTGTTCTTTATATTGCGTGGGCATTCCGTAAGGTATCACGGCCTGTATCTTCTTGGGTATATGGATCCATTGTTGTGGTCATCCTTTTCCATGACATGCTCATACCAGCAGGCTTCTTTGCCTTGTGGGCATACTTTACTGGTGCTCAAGTGAATGCTCTTTTTGTGGTCGCACTCTTAACCATATCTGGTTACTCGGTGAATGACACTATTGTTATTTTTGACAGAGTGCGTGAGCATCTCGCACATGGGGCACAAGCTACAACCACAAAAGAATTTTCAGTGCTTGTTGGGCAATCCATAAAAGAAACAATGGGACGTTCCATAAATACATCACTTACGGTTATTTTAGCTCTATCAGCACTTGCCATCTTCGGTAGTCATGCAACGTTTAGTTTTTCTCTCATATTAATAGTTGGTGTAATTGCGGGAACGTATTCATCGATACTTCTCGCAGCGCCATTACTCGTTCCAGTCGCACGGTATTTTATGGAGCGCAGGGAACATCACTAAATATAAGCTATAAACCTCTATTTATAATACAAATGTCTCACTAAATGAAAATTGAGTGAGACATTTATCAATGTGTAAATTGAGTTAGTTAGGTACTCTTTTCGTCATTTTGTATTTGCTGTATAGATTTTCACAAAAGTAAACACACCTTTCGCACATATGTTGCGAAGGAGGAAGCAAGGTGACGGCGTTACTGTTAATTATACTCTTTTTTTATTTCGTAACAATATTGACACTCAAAAAAAGTTTTGCATAAAATTTATTTATAATATACAAGAAAACTAGTAAAATCTTAGTTAATCTAGCTAAGATTTTTTATAGTAATTGATGATATTTCACTCGCTTTAGAACACTTGACATATAGAGTGTCAAGTGCTAATATGCTCCACATAAGACACCTGTCTTACATTCTATGCAATTTATCGCAAGCGCCCTTATGGGCATTCTTCTTTTCCCTGGAGCCATGTTTCATCGGCCAGCTCCACAGTCTTCAAGCGTTAAACCGCTTGAGAATATTGCTGTTGCTGAGGATATTCCCTTAGTTCACCCTAATACAAACATATTAACCGTTAAGTCGACGGCTTATAACGCTGTACCAGATCAGACGGATGATTCCCCATTTATTACTGCTAGTGGTGCTTATTCAAACCCACAAGTAGTAGTTGCTCGTTCTAGAGACCTATCAAAGAAGCTTCCTTTCGGTACGATAATCTCTATTGAGAAGTCATTACGTCAAAACACGTGCGGATATGATATTGTAAAAAAACAAATTGGATACCGCGTCATTGCAGATAGCATGAATATAGATAAACATAATCAAATTGATATATTGCTTAATCGTAGGAATATGGTGCGAATACATAACTCATATAAGAATCCAAGTGTTGTATTTGGTGTGTGTAATCTCACAATTCGCGTAGTTGGGCATGTTCTTATACGCAATATTCCACGTACGCAAGCACAACTTGCAAAGTATGTCGCCACGCATAAACTTGTTAAGTCTCCAACACAACTTGTATCAGGAGATGTAGCATTTAAATAATAATATAACAACAACACGCGCACTCCTTAAGGAGTGCGCGTGTTGTTGTTATAGGGTACTACTTAATTTTCCTTAATCTATCTTATAGAGTGATATCCACCAGGAATACCATTTGAAAAAATAATCTGCCATAGTTGTAGTTTTCGTGAGCGGAACGCTCCAGCAGACATCATAAGGTAATAACGCCACATGCGTCTAAATTTTTCATCATAAGGGGGAAGTGTGTCCCATGCTTCTTCAATATTGTGATACCACGCCATGAGTGTTTTGTCATAATCTGTACCGAAATTATGCCAATCTTCCATAATAAATTTATCTTGCGCTGCATGTGTAACCTGTCTTAGGGCTGGTGTAACTCCATTTGGAAATATATATTTATTTATCCATGGATCAGGTCCAGTAAAACGATTATTCGTACCAATGGTGTGCAAAAGGAAGAGTCCATCATCTTTTAGAACAGAATGTACTGTTGAAAAGTATGTATCATAGTTACTTATCCCAACGTGTTCAAACATCCCTAGCGAAACAATTCTATCAAATATCTTTCCATATTCGTTGGGAAGATTACGATAATCTAAAAGACGAATATCTACAGGAAGATTGGCACATATTTCTTTTCCAAGGGTAACTTGTTCTTTTGATACGGTAATACCAACCACTTCAACATCATATTCCTCAGCAACAAATTTTGCGAAGCTACCCCATCCGCAACCAATATCAAGAATACGCATACCTGGCTTTAGGTGTAGTTTTTCAGCAGTTAGACGCAACTTAGCTTCCTGCGCTTCATCAAGTGTATTTGCATTTTTCCAATATCCGCACGTATATACAAGACGCTTATCAAGCATTGCTCGATATAAATCATTCCCTATATCATAATGTTTCTTTCCAACGGTAAAAGCTCTACGCACGCTTTGTAAATTAAAAATATATTGTAATAGAAATATAAATGCATTACCTATAAAATTGACCTTACTTCTATTTAGGTTAGTTTTAAGAAGTTTAGTGAAAAACTCATCAAGCCTGCTACTATCCCACCAACCGTCAACATAACTTTCCCCAAGTCCAAGCGAGCCACCAAATATAATTCGTTTATAGGTACGCTGGTTATGAACAGTCATATCCCACGGACGATTTCCGTTTATATGAATATTTCCGTGTTCGGCGAGCTTCTCAATAGATTTTCTCCATAGCATAATAATAACTATATAACATTTTATCACTTTTCTATAGTGCCATCTTGTACTTTGCCAAGATGGCACTAATTCGTTATACTGGTTCTATTATTAAGTAATAATAAATTCTACATATGAAAAATGAACCTATTACAGAGAAAACAAATGTTCCAAACATTGTCTTTAAAACGCGTGTTCGTGATGAATCTATCGGTGGAGAAAATCCATACAAATGGCAAGACGTGTCTACACAAAGTATATTTAGTGGGAAGCGATTAGTAGTATTTGGACTACCAGGTGCTTTTACACCAACTTGTTCTTCCACTCATCTTCCAGGATATGAAGCTCATTATAATGAGTTTAAAGATCTTGGTATTGACGAAGTATATTGTGTATCGGTCAATGACGCTTTCGTTATGAAACAATGGGCTGATAAACTGAATATCTCAAAAGTAAAGATGTTACCAGACGGGAATATCGAGTTTGCTGAAGGTATGGGTATGTGCGTTGAAAAAAATAATCTTGGTTTCGGTAAGCGTTCATGGCGTTACTCTATGTATGTAAAAGATGGGGAGATACAAAAACTTTTCATTGAGCCTGGTATGTCAGATAATTCCCCAGACGACCCATTTGAAGTATCTGGTGCTGAAACAATGCTTACCTATTTGAAGGGAGCTTCGGTCTAGTAAGATGATATAAACATTTACCCAGGGAGTATACAATAAGTAAACTGTGGCATGGTATAGCGTGCCTGTTGCAGTTTACTTATTTTCAGTTAAGATGTTATAAGCACCATATTCTTGGTGTGGAAAGTAGATATTCCGGTGTAGCTCAATGGTAGAGCAGCTCCCTGTTAAGGAGTTGGTTGTAGGTTCGAGTCCTACCGCCGGAGCCGAGAGAGTAAGATACAAATGCAATTTGTAATCT
>VAOX01035298.1_pt1 | contig 11821 bp, 10 predicted proteins | sample 3393891 | NCBI WGS metagenome assembly VAOX01 (sample SAMN08290429, study PRJNA428436) | hydrothermal vent metagenome | isolation source: Deep-sea hydrothermal vent chimney | place: Indian Ocean: Southwest Indian Ridge | depth 2822 m m | reverse complement strand
TTCCACAATATGACCTAGCCTGTCCTTGATGACTCGCTTACTACCGGCTTTCCCCGCCAGCCAATTTTGATAGGCAAGCTCCAAGCCCTCCTGTCCCTTGTCATCAATATTGGTAAAACCAATGAGATGCGCCGCGACGGCCCCTGCAGGGTAGTAACGTTTATATTCCTGTTGCAAAGATATCCCCGCAATTCCCAATTTCATCACCTGTGCCGCCTGCGCCGGAGGAAGCTGACGTTTTAAGTAAATAAACCCACGATGACTGGCATCCAATCGCCTTCTGACCTCGCCTTGCCGCATATCCAGCAAGGCGGATAACCGCCGTAGCTGACGCGGCACAATTTTCACGTCACGAGGGTCAGCCCAGACCGATTCCACTGGTGTGCTAATTGCCAATGGGGCACCATTTCGGTCAGTAATCATTCCCCGGTTAGCAGTAATTTTAATCACACGGCTGTAGCGAGCATCCCCTTCCCGCTGAAGAAACCCCGTACGCCACCCCTGCAAATAAAGATCACGACCCAGTAATCCGACAAAACACACTAACAACCCCATCAGTACAATGCGAGCACGCCATACTGATAGTCCTCGCGCCTGGCCGCCAGGTAAGACATTCACCGCCGCACGCCCATGGCAGGTGGTATCACGGTGACCAATCTAACCTGGCTTGGATCCGGCACGAACATGTGGAGGTAGCCCGTGGCGATTTTTTCGATGCGAGAATGCATCGCCCAGGTACTTTGCTCCAATTGCAACCGGCCCCATTCCACTTCTATTTGTTTGGCCTGTGCCTGCCGTCGCTGCAACGCCATGTACGACTCGCGCGTCTGGTGTTGAGCAGTCACCACACCGAGCGCGCAGCCTATCACAATCGCTAGCAACACCAAGTTGAGCTTGATCACTCGACACGCGTACTTTCCGCCACCCGCATCACCGCACTGCGTGCCCGCGAGTTAGCCAACACCTCGGTGGCGGAAGGTCGGATCTGTTTACCAATCAAACGCATTTTTGACGGAACTAGCTCACTAGCCCGCAACGGTAATTTGTCTGGCCTGGTATCCGGCTTGGCCATATCGCGCATAAAATGTTTCACAATCCTGTCTTCCAATGAATGAAAGCTAATCACGGCTAATCGCCCATCCTCCGCGAGCAAATCAAGACATTGCGGCAAGACTAACGACAACTCCTCAAGCTCCCGATTGAGGAAAATCCGTACAGCCTGGAATGTACGCGTCGCCGGGTCCTGGCCTGGCTCACGCTTCTTGACGGCTTTTGCCACGACCGCGGCAAACCGCGTTGTCGTTGTAATGGGCTGGATGTCCCGAGCCGACACAATCGCCTTTGCAATCTGTTTAGCAAACCGCTCTTCCCCATAGCGTTTTATCACCTCCCCAAGTTGCGTTTCCGTTGCCGTTGCCAACCATTCAGCAGCGGTCTGTCCCCGACTGGTATCCATGCGCATGTCCAAAGGACCGTCACGACGAAAGCTAAATCCCCGCTCAGAGCACTCCAGCTGGGGAGACGACATACCCAAATCTAACAAGATGCCGTCGGCCTTACTAACACCAACTTCCGCCAATGCCGCCTTCAGTTCACCAAAAGAGCGATGCAGTAGACGAAAGCGCGGATCCGCTATCACCGCGCCAGCGGCGATAGCGTCTGGATCGCGATCTAAGGCGACTAACCGCCCGCCTACGCCCAATTGCCGCAAGATCAGCTGGCTATGGCCGCCACGACCGAAAGTGCCATCGACATACACGCCTGCTGGCCGAATACGCAAGGCATCTACCGCCTCACGCAACAAAACCGCCCGATGTTGCAAGCTTTCGCTCACAGCGAGAATCCTTCAAGTTCAGGTGGCAGACCACCCTCCTGAAATTCCAGCGCCTCTTCCATCTGCTGACTCCATAGCGCCTCATCCCACAACTCAAACTTATTACCTTGCCCCACCAACACCACACTTTTCCCCAAACCGGCAAACCGTCGCAACGGCGATGCCAGCAAAATTCGCCCCGCGCCGTCCAACTCGACATCAGTCGCATTACCTACCAACAGCCGTTGCAATTTGCGCGTATTAGGATTGAAGCTAGACAGGCCATTCAGCCGTTGCTCGATGGGTTCCCATTCGGGAAGTGGGTAAATCAGTAAGCAACGGCTGGGATCCACGGTCACAATGAGCTGCCCCTGGCAATGCGCCGTCAGCAAATCACGATACCTCGCAGGCATCGCAAGCCGATTTTTGCTGTCTAGGTTCAGATAGGTCACACCGCGAAACATGGTTCCCCTTTAAGCCGTTGACCATAGAGCAAATTTCCCACACCGACCCACTCTCACCCACTGCTACCCACTATAGAAAAAAAAGCGGGAGTGGTCAAGGGTGACTCAGTCGTTTTGCATTTTAGGACAACAACTTAAGAAAAAAGTCAAAACCGAGTGTTTGTACCTATAAAATAAGCTGATACAAGACATATCGCATGTGATTTATACGGACAAGGGCATGCGCAGTTTCTGCTGCCTACAACAGAAACCATTTGATATGACAAAGGAATATTTTGAGTGCGAAAAATGCGAAAAAAAGGGAAGCTGGCCGATAAGCCGGGTTCTGTCGTGGGCAGTCATTCCTCTAGGCGCTCGGTTACCCGAACGCTCTGGCGGCCTACCCGAGGACAGCGCGAGCCACGCTATTGCCCCCCTATTTGGCCTTGCTCCGGGTGGGGTTTACCGTGCCATTTGCGTTACCGCAAACGCGGTGCGCTCTTACCGCACCTTTTCACCCTTACCGGCGCAGGCTTACGCCCGCGCTTAGGCGGTTTGTTTTCTGTGGCACTTTCCATGATCTCACGATCTCCGGCCGTTAACCGGCACCCTGCTCTATGGAGCCCGGACTTTCCTCTCCGCAGACACACTGCGCAGCGACTGCCTAGCCAGCTTCGCCGACTATTTTACCAGAGTCGCGCCGACAAAGTTTCACTAGGTTGTGATTCCGATAACGACCCGTATAATTATGTGGATTACATCGGATAAGCAATGACCACCTCAATCCCCTACAAAAAAAGACTATTAGAACATTTCTCCCGCGTCGCTAAGGCCATGGCCAGCCCCAGCCGCCTGGAAATATTAGAAGCCCTTGGCCAAGGGGAGCGTGGTGTGGAACGGCTAGCACGAGCGTGCGATTTATCCGTCGCCAACACCTCACACCACTTGCAAATACTACGCGATGGCGGCTTGGTTCAGTCACGCAAAGAAGGGTTGCAGGTCATTTACCGGTTCACCGATGACGCCATTCCCGCATTGCTTGCGGGAATCAGAGGCATTGCGGAACGCCACCTGGCAGAGGTTGAACGCATCGTCAGAACGCATTTTGAAAGCCAGGACCCACTCAGCCCAGTAGGGCGCAAAGAGCTACTGCAACGGATCATCTCAGGAGAAGTCATGGTGATCGACGTACGTCCCGATACTGAATTTCAAGCAGGACACATTCAGGGAGCCGTCAACATTCCATTGGACGAGCTGCCCAAGCGCTTAAGCGAACTCCCCAAGAACCAGGACATCGTCGCCTATTGCCGCGGCCCTTACTGCATGCTTGCCTTCGACGCGGTAGCACAGCTGCGAAGATCCGGCTATCACGCCAGACGCCTAGAGGACGGATTCCCCGAATGGAAAGCGGAACATCTTCCAGCAGAGCGAGAAAAATAGTCAAGCGCCAGTCACGATATCGACTGGCGATCCGTATGACCGTCACCTGCGATTATGTCAAGACCCGACCCCCTTGTGGGTGCAGCTACTTGTTATGTATTTTTATTGTTCAAAACGAAGAAATTCGATTAAACGAATGACCTCTCTAGATGGACGATTTAAAGGCGAAACAGTTTTTATGGTTACCTTAGCTAAACACGGCTTGCCAATAACTGTTTCAGATGCCTTTTCAAATTGATCCACAGCTTCTTTTGTCGCGGAACCATAGATTAAATTACCATCATTTGTTCTAATTTCAAATTTTCTATGTTCTGGAAGAAAGCCAACTAATGTACCTGCTATTTCTGTAGTTTCTTCTTCTATTGATGTGGCTTCTGTTCTAATTTTACCTCTATGAATTGCTGGGGCATCAAGGATAATATCAGTATCTTTTTCAACAACTCGAAGAGTTGCTTCACTTGTATCTAAATTTGCAAAAAAGTCTCTTAATGCGATTAAAGTTCTAGGGTCTAGTTCTTCAACCATGTTTTCAAAAACCGCATCATCTTGAGCTGCCGTGTCTCTTATCAAGTGAGCAGCTTTATCAATTACATGAGACAGCTCGGAGGCTTCAATTTCTGTTTGATCTGACATCTCATCTAGTACAAAGCCAAATGAGCCTCTAGCCAATCCTGTTACCATTAATTCAGATTGTGCTTTAAAAGGAATTCTACCTCTTTCGCCTAGCGCTCCTACTTCACATGTAGCAAATGTCTTTGAAATTAAGTTTTGAAATTGCTCTAAGGCCAAACCTGCAAACTCCGCAGCTATTCCTTTAGAACCTACAACTGGTTTCCCGCCAAAAAATAGTGCAACACTAGCACTATTGTCATTTAACGTATTTTCTTTTAACTTACTTAATTGTTCAGTTAAAAGCTTTAACCTGTGCTCGAGTTGTAACTCGCCAACAATGTCATTTGAGCTTATAGCGCTATTCAAAAGTTCTGAAACAGTTGTTATTTCAGAAGAGAGGCTATCTATTGAAAGCTTTTTAGGCATCACCAATCTCCCGCTAGAGAGGGTCGGGTCTTGACGTGCGTCATATTGTCCTTGACGATCAATGCTATAAAGCGTTTATTGCTTTTTTCCAGGCCACAGCGTAACGCCTCACCTATATTTTTAGGCTCCTCAATCTGAGCGCATTGGTTATCACCGATACCGAACTAAAACTCATGGCGGCAGCGGCAATGATAGGGGATAACAATATGCCAAAAACAGGATAGAGTACGCCCGCGGCAACCGGCACCCCGACAACGTTATACACAAAGGCGAAAAAAAGGTTCTGACGAATGTTGCGCATGGTGGCGTGACTAAGACGACGAGCGCGGACGATGCCGCGCAAGTCGCCTTTGACTAAGGTAATTCCAGCGCTCTCCATGGCGACATCCGTGCCGGTGCCCATCGCAACGCCAACATGCGCCTGGGCCAACGCCGGTGCATCGTTAATTCCGTCACCAGCCATAGCGACAACGCGGCCTTCGGCCTGAAGTTGTTTCACCACGTCGGCCTTTTGTTCTGGCAGTACTTCCGCATGAACCTGATCGACATCCAATTTAGCAGCGACGGCATCGGCGGTCTTGCGGCTGTCACCCGTAAGCATGACGATACGAATACCCTCCTCGTGCAAGTTACGAATAGCCTCGACGGTATTCTCTTTGATGGGATCGGCAACGCCAATCAATCCGGCCGCTTTACCGTCAATTGCCAGCAACATCACTGTTTGGCCTTCGGCGCGTTGGCTATCAGCCTGTTGCGGCAAATTCCCCGCGTCAATACCTAGACCCTCTAGTAATTTTAGATTACCCAACACAACATCATGATCATCAACCCTACCGGTCACGCCCTTACCGGTAACAGATTGAAAGTTATCAACCGGAGCCAGCGCCACCTCTCTCGCTTCCGCACCGTGCACGATAGCCTCGGCCAGCGGATGCTCGCTGGCCCGCTCCAAACTAGCGGCTAACCGCAGGATGTCGTTCTCCTGGAAACTGTTATTAGTAACCACAGAAACCAGCTTTGGTTTGCCTTCGGTCAACGTACCAGTTTTATCCACAACTAACGTGTCTACCCTCTGCATGATTTCCAGTGCTTCTGCGTTTTTAATTAGGACGCCCATCATGGCGCCTTTTCCAGTTCCAACCATAATGGACATCGGCGTGGCTAAGCCCAACGCACAAGGGCAAGCAATAATTAATACGGCAACGGCGTTAATCACCGCATAGGCAATGGCGGGACTAGGCCCAAACAAGCTCCAAACAATAAATGTGATTATCGCCACAACAATCACTGTCGGCACAAAATAACCAGCAACCACATCCGCCAGTTGTTGTATCGGCGCGCGTGAGCGCTGAGCGTCGGCCACCATTTTGACGATCTGTGCCAGGAGCGTATCAGCACCGACCTTCTCTGCACGCATCAACAACCCTCCAGTACCGTTTACCGTCGCGCCGATCAGCCGTTCGCCAGCCGTCTTGACCACAGAAACCGGTTCGCCAGTCACCATCGACTCATCCACATTACTTTCACCGGTAATCACGGTACCGTCCGCTGGCACCTTTTCCCCGGGACGGACACGCAACTGGTCACCAGGCTGCACACGCTCCAGCGGGATATCTTCTTCCGTACCGTCTGCATGAACGATACGCGCGGTTTTAGGGGAAAGGCCAAGTAGTAACTTAATGGCGGCGTTGGTTTGACTGCGTGCACGTAATTCCATAACTTGCCCCAAAAGAACGAGAGCTGTGATTACGGCGGCGGCTTCGAAATAGACGGGCACAACACCGGCTTTGGTTAAAACAATCGGTGGAAATATGCCCGGCAACAGCACACCGATAAAGCTATAAATCCAAGCAATACCAACCCCGATAGCGATTAAGGTAAACATATTGAGATTGCGGGTAACGATGGATTGCCAACCACGCTGAAAGAAAATCCAGCCACCCCACCACACTACAGGAGCCGACAGCAGAAGCTCGCCCCATTGCCGAATAACCGGGGAAATTAGATTATTGACGACATCCGGCCAAAGTTCCGCCGCCATGGCGCTGAGAAAGACGGGAATCGCCAGCAGCGAGCTGATCCAGAATCGGCGCGTCATGTCGTCCAGTTCACTAGTATCATCTTCCGCTGCCACCGTACGAGGCTCCAATGCCATACCACACTTGGGGCAACTCCCTGGGTGATCCTGAACAATTTCCGGGTGCATCGGGCAGGTGTATTCTGTTTTAGTAGCGGCGGCGGCAATATCTTTGGGTTCTAGCGCCATGCCGCATTTAGGGCAACTGCCTGGGCTTTGCTGCTCGATTTCCGGATGCATGGGGCAAGTATAAATCGCCGTGCTATTCACGGCCGGGCTGGAGACAACTTCGGCGTGGTGCGCAGGAGCGTTGCCGCCACAATCGTGGTGAGATTTCGTGGTCTGCTTAGATTTTGGAAGATACTGACTGGGCGATTTTATAAACTTTTCGAGGCATGTCGCGCTACAAAAATAAACTGTCCGGCCATCATGTGCTCGATGGTGTTCGGCGGACTCACTCACCGCCATACCACACACCGGATCCGTGAGTGATTCGGTGTGTACGTACCGAGTCGGTTCCGCTTCAAAACTATGTAAACAATGCGTACTACAAAACGAATAGTGCGTCCCGGCATAATCTGCCCAAAACTCACTGTTCTCCGCCACATCCATGCCGCAAACCGGATCGGTTTTCATATTCTATCTCCTTCATCTACTCACTATTTTCGTTCTCTTCCATTTCAGGAATAAGAACGGGGAAATGGTTCTTGATTCTAGGACTCAAATACGTTAATCGAGCGTCTCGTTATACGGCCGATCTTCCGGCAAGATGGTTGTTAGAATACTCGCGCTAGGCGCTTATTTCTCCTGTTTTTATTTTCGGCCTGCTGCTGATGAGAACAGCGCAGGACAATGCCCTCCTGGTGCCGACAACAATTGCATTGTCCTGTTCCCGGTCATCCATCACAACCTACGCGGCGATATCTTCGGCGCGTTACCTAAATTATCAGGTTGAGCGTAATATTACGTGGAGATATTCGCGATATCCAGGATGCCCATCCTTGGCGGATTAAGCAGAGGGTTCGTTAATGAATAACGCATTCCAAACTTACCAGATCTTCTTCTCTGTGGAAAGCCACCGCCATCTCGCCATCGGTAAACTAGGTACGTTTGACTTCCCTGCGGGGGATTATGTTTACACCGGCAGCGCAAGAATTGGCCTGGAAAAGCGGATCGCCCGCCACCTCGCCACAGAAAAGATTCGTCGATGGCATATTGATTATCTACTCACCGGCTCCTGGGTGCAGATTACCGCTATTTACCTGTGGTGGGAGAAGGAATGCTGCATTAACCAACAAACCGCTGGCGCCATCATCGTGCCACGTTTCGGTGCCAGCGATTGCCGCGCCGGCTGCGGCAGTCATCTTAAATACCTAGGGGCGCCTCTCGACGACTGCGTATCATAACTAGCGCTAAACCCACGAGCAACAGCACCACCACCGGGACGTCACCGAACCGTACGTAAGGCGTTGCCCCTGCGAACCCTTGCACTTTCCCATTCAGCGTGGCAGTCTTGAATCCAGGCAGGTGTTTCAGCACCAGACCGTGCGGGTTGATAATCGCCGTTATCCCAGTATTGGTAGCGCGGAGCATGTAACGCCCCGTTTCCAGTGCGCGCGTCTGAGAAAACTGCAAATGCTGCCAGGGCGCGATAGAATCGCCAAACCAAGCGTCATCGCTCACGTTGACGAGCAACGTCGCCTGGGGGAGCTGGTGAATAACTTCATCACCAAACACGTCTTCGTAACAAATATCCACCGCCACTGCTTGCCCCGATACCCGCAGCGGCCGCTGAAATTTTGCACCGCGAGAAAAATCGGCGAAGGGGATCTTAAGCACTTTGATGACCCAACCAAATAATGGTCTGAGCGGAATATACTCGCCGAATGGTACCAAGTGATATTTACGGTAGACTTGGGTTGGTGACGTACCAAAACTAAACACGCTGTTAAAATAACGCACGTTAGCCGCCGCTTCGGCCTCTGGCATACCAATCAGCAAGTCACCATTGACGCGTTTAACATGCGCGGCCAACGCATCAAGATACCCTCGCGGCACATCACGATAGAATAAAGGCAAAGCAGTTTCCGGCATGACAATTAACCGACTAGTGCTAGCCAAAACCAACTTAGCGTAGGTCGCCAGCGACCAGCGCACGGCATCCTTGCGCCATTTTAGTGCCTGAGAAATATTGCCTTGCAATAGGCTGACTGTCAGCGGTTTGCCGATGGGGTGAGTCCAGTCGATGCGTTGTACGACGAAACTACCCAGCCATAGTACCGCTAATGCCACACCGATGCGCCGCCGCGTCCCGCCCTCGGTCAGCCGCACGAACGCGGCGGCTGTCGCAGTAACCGCCAAAGTGACGCCATAAATCCCGACCACCGGCGCCAGACCAGCCAGCGGGCTGGATGGTATCTGAGAATATCCCACGACCAACCAAGGAAAACCGGTAAACAGCCACCCTCGCGTCCAACCAGCCAACGCCCACAGTAACGCCGCCAACCATGGGCGAATGGCGGAAACACGGCATAACTTTGCCTGCAAAAACCCCACCGCTGCCGGAAATAAGGCCAAAAGACCGCAGAACAGTAGCGTCGCCACTACCGACAATCCGATGGACATCGAACCGTAGTCATGCAGGCTGATATAAATCCAGCTCACGCCAGCGCCAAAAAAACCTAGACCAAAAATAAACCCGGACAACGCCGCATCGCGAGGAGACGCATCGCGCCAGCAATAAAAAAGCCACGCCAACGTCACGAGCGGGACAAAGAAAAGATAGAAAGGCGCGAAACCCAGAACAGTCAACCCGCCCAGAAAAAAAGGGGCGAGCCAGCGGCGGGAAAAGGGGAAAAGCGACAGGAATGACGGGCGTACCATGGGGCAATTGTAGCGTAAATAGGGAAACTCGGTGGCCACATTCCGCCCAGCACAAATGCAGTAGCTACCGTGTTGGGTGCCCAATGCCCATCACCTGAAGCAGGTCATCACGTGCGCGATCACCATTCTCAATTAAGCACGGAAAACACGCATCAATCACACGCGCCAACCATAAGCACGACAGGCAGAGGAAGGCCCACCATCAAAGAGTAGTGTATGCATGCTTGATCCGCTCGGCAGGCACATCGCGGCGCATAAACTCCTGACGGACAACCTCAGTAAACGCAGGTATCGCACACACGTAAACATCGCAGGCCACTAGCATTGGAACGGCCTCGGCTATTTCTGTCACCAATCGCGGTAGTTCGCCGTCAGACCGAGCCTGCAGCAGCGTAAAATCAAAATCGTCCAACGAACTCTTTAACGACCGACAATAGTTTTCCAGATAATGCCCACCCGGCATGGATGCGATCCAGAAAAGTCGTTGTGGCTGAGGTAATTCCAAGGCAATAGCGTGTTCAATCAAACTCTTGATGGGGGCAAAACCGGTATCCTGGGCAATCATCACCAGTGGCCGTGATGCGTCGTCATCGAGGACAAAGTTACCGACCGGCCCATCAATATGCACGGGATCGTTGACGGCTAACCGATTGAATATATGGGAGATAAAAGCGTCTCCCGGGTCACGTCGCAAATGGAACTGAAGCACCATACCGTTGCATGGGCAGCTGGCGACAAACAAGCGCCGTGGCGAAATATCTGCGACGTGCAACGCGACCTGCTGGCCAGCTAGAAAACGTAATGTATGGGTGCGAGGCGTTCGCAGATGCAAGACCAGATGGTCATCACCGATCGGTTCTATCTTAGTAACTTTGGCATCGATTGACTGACGAGGAATTTCGTCGGTATCTGACGTGGCGATGCTTTCGATCACCATATCGCTAGCAGCCGTCACGCTGCACAACAAGACATGACCCTGACTTTTTTCTGGCTCTTTAATCACATAATCATGAAAACGTGTATCTCCCACCTCGCCAGAAACAACACGCACACCGCAGCCGCCACAAGAACCATTGCTGCAATTGTAATGGACGTTAACCCCGCAGCGTAACGCGGCGTCTAACAGGGTCTCATGTGCTTCTGCCTGGAATTCTTGGCCTCCAGGTAACAAGCGAATCGTGTAGCTCATCGTGCTTACCTTTACTAGTAATCTAGTGGTTAACGATAATCGCACCGGCCGCCGCTGTCGACCCTTTCACTGGTAGGGATAATTGGACATAGCCTGCTGTCGCATTGTTCCTCCATATCCACCGCGATCGTGACAAGATGGCTCTCCGTGAAAAACATCACTGTCGGCACGACGCTTATCCGATGAAAAACGCGAGACCCGTCGCCGGCGACGGGATACAATCTACGCGTAACGTGTTTATGGGTGTTAATGATACGAATGATGAAATAAGCGCCGCCAACACCACGGTGCTCCGGAGGAGAAAAACTAAACGCTCGCCACTTACGCTTGGATATACTGCCAGCCTTCCCGCAGCCGCTTGACAACCTGCGCCAGCGCCGAAGGCACCTCCCGAATGCCGGGCAGCAGTTTCACCACTACGCCCTCTTGACGGAGGTGAGTAACTGTCTGATGACACGCGAGGAACGATAGATTGGGGTAGGTTCGTTGCAACAGACGGATCCGCCGAGCATAAGGTGAAACACCGGTGCGCAGCAAATCCAATCCGCTACCATTGGCGACCACTTCCAGTTGCAACCGCTGATTAGAACGTTTTGATGTACGCAGCAGGTACTCGGTGGTATCGAGTACAGCACGCAATTCCGCCGGGCGAGACGAACCCACATGAAGAATCACTCTACCGCCTAACACCACCGGCGCCTTGGCTTCCTGCAACAAACCGGGAAGATTGGCAGCGTATCCTGTCGGAACCGACTGGCCATGAGCGAACCAGCCAACACACGCGCCAATTAGCAGCAGCAGACCCACCACTAAAGATTGAAGGTATGGTGCGAGACGATGTTTGCGGACTTCCCGGCGACTGGCGGTCGGCGGGGGGGCGTAGGGCGGGGGCCCCATCTCTTTCAACCGGTGGCATTCGCAAAACCGCCGGTTTAAGT
>VAOX01045047.1_pt1 | contig 11835 bp, 7 predicted proteins | sample 3393891 | NCBI WGS metagenome assembly VAOX01 (sample SAMN08290429, study PRJNA428436) | hydrothermal vent metagenome | isolation source: Deep-sea hydrothermal vent chimney | place: Indian Ocean: Southwest Indian Ridge | depth 2822 m m | reverse complement strand
TGGAACAACGTGATGCGTATATGGCCGCACTGGAAGAAGCCAGTGTAAATCAGAATATTGTTCCGTTTTCTGACTTTCTAGCTGGCTTGGTTGATGCTGGATTAAAAGATAAAGCGATTCCTTAACCACCATGCCTTGTTCTGGTTCACTGCCTCACAGGCAGCATAGAAATATTTTAATTGAATATTAGTAAAGGCTATTATAGTTAACTCCCCGCAGTCTGCTTAGAAATAATTTATTTCGTTATTTAGGTGGCCATATTGCTAGCGATCAAACTGTAGTCAGCCTTGTCTATTAAAACAAATACAGGAACTAGCAAATCCAACAAGCTCCTGTTAAAACTAGTTATAATAGTTTCGAACTAATAAGTGGATTCAACACTGCATAACCAAACAGGATGCTCGTAAAAAACAAACAGATTAAAACAGGGCAAGGAATTTATAAGTGATTTATCCAATTAAATTGTTTTTTCCTAACATACATTACCGCGAAGACGATTAATGAATTTTCATTCTCTATAACAAAGTTATTACGTTAAGTGAACCTAATAGTAGGTTAGTTACACTATACAAATGCATATCACCAAGCTAAAAAAATCATAGAATTATTAGTGACTCATTTAGATATATGCTCAATAAAAAAAATCAAAACATGAACTCTTTATAATGATGTTAAATTCACATAGCCAAATAATCGTTATTTAAAAAAATTAAATATTTATGCTAGGGACCAAAATCAGATTGACAAAATTGTACGAAAATTTAATGATAGAGCTGTTAAATGTTTGGGGATCCTCTAACACCAAACAAAATATTCAAACAAATTATAGAGTATTACCCGTTTTTAATTTTTGTTGCACATAAAAATTTAAGCTGGCTCAACTTTAATACATTAATAAAGTAGTAGCATCCTGTTTTTTATTTAGTGAGTAATATTATTTATACATAAAATTATTTCAACATTATTTTTCTGGGAATACGCTTGCAAACTATAAATATACAACAATAGATCATATGGAACAGTTATCCGATTTAAAAGCAATATTACATTCTAAACGTGCCAATATCTATTATCTGGAAAAGTGCCGGGTAATGCAGAAGGACGGACGAGTTCTGTATCTAACTGAGGCAAAAAACACTAATCATTATTGGAATATTCCAATAGCCAACACAACTGTAATTTTATTAGGGACTGGCACATCGATAAGCCAAGCAGCAGTAAGAATGTTAGCCTCGGCCAGTGTCATGATAGGATTTTGTGGCGGCGGCGGCACACCCTTACTCGTCGCTAATGAGATTGAATGGCTATCACCGCAAAGTGAATACCGCCCTACAGAATACATACAAGGATGGATGTCCTTTTGGTTTGACGATCAAAAAAGACTCAATGCAGCGAAAAAGTTACAAATTGCTAGGATACAGTTTATGCAAACTGTGTGGGCAAAAGATCGAGATTTGAAAATCGAAGGTTTTGATATACGTGATGATGATATCGCATCATCTTTAAATAGCATTGCAATTAAAATTGAACAAGCCCCCACAGTATCCAAGTTATTACAAATTGAAGCTGAATTTACCAAGCGACTCTACAAAATAGCCGCAAATCGAACCAAAAAAAGTGATTTTATTCGTGACCGAGAATCGGTTGATATAGCGAATGGTTTTTTAAACCACGGTAATTACCTGGCCTATGGTCTAGCAGCAACAACACTTTGGGTATTAGGTATTCCGCATGGTTTTGCTGTAATGCACGGCAAAACCCGACGCGGAGCACTGGTATTTGATGTTGCCGATTTAATAAAAGATACTCTGGTTCTACCTTGGGCATTTATTTGCGCTAAAGAGAACGCCACAGAGCAGGAGTTTCGTCAGCAATGTTTACAAGCTTTTACTAATCATAAAGCATTGGATTTTATGTTTGAACAGGTAAAAGCAATTGCACTACAGCACCATGAAACAAAAGGTGTGGATCATAAAGATTAATAGTATTTTAACCAAATAATAATAATCAGGAAGATAGCCAATTGAATACTGACATTTTACAAGTACTACCGCAGCAAGCAAACTACCTAGGTTCACTAAAATATTGGAACAAACCAAAGTCACGCCTTGTTAATAACGAGAATCAACTGGTGACAGAGTGTCTCCGGTTAAAAATGATTGCATCGTAGGTAAACCGCAGATGATGGTGACCTTCATATCCCAGTGCGAAAAAAAAGCACTAAACCGAACTAGACGCGTATTGGACAGCTTTGCCAATCGAATTGGTGATAATAGCTGGCAAACAGTCATTACCAATGAAGGACTAAACGCAGTCAAAAAACTATTACGAAAAACGGCATCTAAAAATACAGCGGTGAGTTGTTTTTGGATAAGAAGCCGCTCAAGGTCTGAATTAGTTTGGGTGGTGGGCAATAAAGATAAGTTTAATAGTGAGGGGTTTGTGCCGGTTAATAGCACCGAATTGGATATGAATAAATTTATGGATAGTAATCAATGGGGTTCAATCAAGCTTATTCAATATGCTGCGTCTATTGCTGGATTATTTCATGATTTTGGTAAAGCGAACACGCTTTTTCAGCGAAAATTACAACCAGGTTATAACGGTAATAAATATGAACCATATCGACATGAGTGGGTTTCACTAAGATTATTTGAAGCTTTTGTTCGTGGAAAATCAGATATAGATTGGTTGGAAGAGCTAACAGCAGGTGATAGTGTTTATTTAAACCAAATGTTTGATAAAACAGTAAAAGATGGAATTGAGAGGGCCATTAATGCCAATCCTCTAATAGGGCTGGCATCATTTTCCCAATTAGTAGGTTGGTTAATTTTGACGCATCATAAGTTACCTTCATACCCAATATGGAAAGAGAATTCACCTCCGTCTCTATCTGAGGTTGATGAATGGTTTGAAGTTAATTTTGAGGCAACTTGGAATTCAAATAATTGTAAAGAGCCCGATATTACTAAAGAACAGTTAGAAAAAAATTGGCAGTATGAATATGGATTACCTGTTGAAAGTATGCAATGGCGTTCTATGGCATGCCTATTAGCAACCGAAGCATTATCTGTATTGAGACCTTTGTTACAGGGAAATCATTCAGTTAATTTAATAAAGGAGCATGTGTTTACAACACATATGGCTCGACTTTGTCTCATGTTTGCAGATCATCATTATTCATCTTTATCTGTTACATCTGAATGGCAAAATAGAAATTATAATGCCTACGCAAATACAGACAGAGAAACTAAAGAATGTAAACAAAAGCTTGATGAACATCTTATTGGTGTTTCTCACCATGCAGCTAAAATTGCAAAAGCATTACCTAAGCTTAATACTACACTTAGATCATTAGAGATAAATTCGGTACTTACAGAAAATGTAGCTGAAAAACACAAAGAAAATTTTGGATGGCAAGATAATGCAAAACAACAGGCCAGTGAAATAAGTAAAATCACTGTTTCACAAGGATTCTTCGGCATTAATATGGCATCAACAGGCAAAGGAAAAACATTGGCTAATGCTAAGATTATGTATGCTTTGGCTGGTGAAACTGGTAGGAGACGATACAGTGTTGCTTTAGGTCTTCGTACACTAACTTTACAAACTGGTAAAGAATATCGTGAAAAGCTTGGCTTGACAGAAAATGAACTAGCAATTTTAGTTGGTGGTGAAGCTGTAAAAAACTTATTTGAATTCAATCACAGTAAAGAATACAAAAGAACAATACATACAGGCTTAGAAGAAGCTATGCGCGAGGAAGCACTAGAATGGAGTGAATCCAAATTATCACTGCTCAGTGATGATATGCATGTGATCTACAAAGGTGATTTGTATCAACATAGTTTAAGTGATTGGATTAACCCTAAAGATAAAAATGGTGAACAAAAAGACAGTCGTATCGATAAACTGATTCAGTCACCAGTATTGGTAAGTACAATAGATCATTTAATGCCAGCAACCGAAGGTACTCGTGGTGGTAAACAAATTGGCTCAATGTTGCGTTTGCTAACCTCAGAGCTGATTTTGGATGAGCCAGATGATTTTGGGCTTGATGACTTACCAGCATTATGTCGACTTGTAAACTGGGCTGGAATGTTGGGTAGTCGAGTTCTGCTTTCATCAGCAACCATTCCTCCAGCTCTGGCTAATGCACTATATCAAGCTTACCAAGAAGGCTGGAAACAATTCTCTCTAGCGAATAATCCAGAGTGGAAAAACGAAATAGCCTGTGCATGGTTTGATGAATTTGGATGTGATAGTGAGTCGTTGTCATCAGCATCGTCTTTTCAAGAAAGACACTACAAATTCGTAAAAAATAGAATTAAAGAACTAAAGAAAAAAACTAACCCAAAACGAAAAGGAAAATTAATTGATGTAAAAAAAACACAAGGTGAATCTACTGAAAAGACAATGGCAGTAGCTATACGTCGAAGTATAGTCCAACTACACGAAAACCATCATCAAAGTCAATCAGGAAAAAACATTTCCATAGGCTTGGTGCGTATGGCAAATATCAATCCGTTAGTTGCAGTTGCAAAGGAGCTGTTTAAAATTATAGTACCTGATGATACCTGTATTCATTATTGCGTTTACCACAGTCGTTATCCTTTAGCAATTCGATCACATTTGGAAAAAAAACTGGACACTATCTTATTCCGAGAAAATCCTGAAAGGATCTGGCACGAAGACAGTATTAAAGATGCATTAAAAATGCATAAACAATCAAATCATATTTTTGTTGTGCTTGCATCTCCTGTAGCAGAAGTGGGCAGAGATCACGATTATGATTGGGCTGTAGTCGAACCGAGTTCAATGCGATCAATTATCCAACTTGCAGGGCGAGTTTTAAGGCACAGACATAAAATACCTGAGACACCTAATATTTATTTATTGTCAAAAAATTACAAAGGATTAGAGTCAAAATATATTTGTTTTAATCGGCCAGGTTTTGAATCTAAACCGTTATTGCTATTAGCATCTAAGGATTTAAAAGAAATTTTGAAATTAGAACAATATGAGTCTATTGATTCAGTAACTCGAATTACTTTACCTAAGTTTTATGAAACTGTAAAAGAGGAATTTAAAAACCTAGTTGAACTTGAGCATAAAGCACTCGCTCATTGTCTTGTATCTAAAGAAAACTCAAAAGCAGCCAATGTGTGGTGGAGAACTACTCCTCACTGGTGCGGTGAAGTACAAAGACAGCAGCGTTTTCGTAATTCAAAACCGGATGAATCATATTATCAGTTTTTGGAAGATGAAAACTCTGAACCTTTTTGGCAATGGAAAAACAACAATGTTTATCCGTGCCAATTTGGTATATGTGAAAATATAAACAATCAAATAAGTGATGATATTAATTTAAGTGCCGGAAATAATTTTTGGTTCGAACTTAATATTAATGAAATATATATGGAATTGAGTGTGTATTTTGAGATTGATTTGAAAACGGTCAGTGCAAGGTTTGGGGAGGTTCGGTTGGTTGATTTTGGTAGTGACAATCAAAATAAATTTAGTTATCACCCACTATTGGGTGTATACACTGAAATTAGTCGGGGTTAGTTATGAAAGATGAAAAAAAATTTGAATCATGGAATGAAGTGATTGTGGATTTCTTTGAATACAGAGTTGAAAAAATAAATACGAAACAGCAGTGTAAAATTTATAGAGCTAGAGTAAATTTAAAAAATAAAGAAACGAAAATTTCTACAGAAAAAAATTTAAAAAAATCAAATAAATTAAAAGAAGAATTCGAGAAGCTTAAAACTATCGTAATTAAATTACGTACAGAAGCTCCCGCAACTGAAATTAGGCAATGGATAGATGAAACAAGCATTAAAAAAATAGGAGAAGGTAAAAAAATTATCAAAGCAACTCATGTTATGAAATTTTCACATAGCTCTGCTAATTCTGATGGGCTTTATTTGAATAACAGCATTAATAGACACCTATTTATTTTAACTAGTTCAATGAAAAAACAGTTAATATCTGATATAGCCCATAATAATGGAGCCCTTATTACCATATCTCGTTTTATGTCGTTAAGCTTAAATAAAAAATCTATTATCGATTTTATACTCGATGATAATTTTATTTTTTTTCAACATTTCTGCAAAACCGATATACAGTTAAAGCAATGGATAAATGGTTTCAGAGATTTAATAGAATCTCGTGTAATAAAAGATGCTGATAAAGCAAAGCAACTTTATTTCCCTATTGATAAACCTAATAGTCTTGATGAGCCTATATATCATCTGATTGTACCTTTGTTTTCATCGTCCTTCGCACAAGAACTGTATGTTAGGCAAACTGTAATAAAATACGGTAAACAAGAAAAAAAAATCAAAAAACAAAAAAATATTGACAAAACGGAAAGTAGTAAATCAGCTAAATATCATTTAGTAAATTCTATGAAAATTCCAAATATAGCTGTTCAGCATTTTGGTGGGACGCAACCACAAAATATATCTATGCTAAATAAAGATCGTGGTGGGCTAAGTTACCTATTGTCAGCTCAACCTCCAATATGGCAAAGCCAATTAAAGCCTCCAACTTATAAAAGTTCTCTTTTCGATTTCGACTTTACTAACCATCGTTTACGGGAAGATATTAACTATTTGCGAGATTTTGTAATCAGGTTCAAACAATTAGATTTGAGCATCCAGAACCCCAAGAGACGGAAATGGATAGACTCATGGGTAGCAAACATTATTTATGAGTTGTTTGATTATGTTTCCCGAATTCAAAGTCTACCATCTGGCTGGTCAGCAAATGACGATGTAAAACTTAAATTATCGCATAAACTACTACTTGACCCCTACCGTAATAATGATGACTTCCAAGGCCAACGAAAAAATAAAGATTGGCAAACAGAAATTTGTAATGATTTTGCAGGCTGGCTCAACGGACAACTTATTGGAAAAGACAAAAAATTTACTCCTCAAGTAGAACATCACCGTATGTGGGTTCAATTACTGAAACCGCAACTGAGAGAGTTTAACGAAATTGTAGATTTGGATTCTCAGCAACTAGTGAGTTCACTATTATGAGCCGTTATATTCTTATTAACCGTATAACAGTTCAAAATGCTAATGCAGTTGCCGGATTTACCTGGGGGTTTCCAGCAATCACTCATTTTTTAGGTTTTACTCATAATTTAGCAAGAAAGCTGACAAAATCAGAAAGTCCCTATAATGATATTCAAATGAACGGCTGTGCAGTTATTTGCCATAAACACCATGTACATTGCTATCGTTCAACTACAGGAGACTACGAATTTACTCAAAGCCGAAACCCGCCATATTTGTTCGCAATTGAAAATGGAAAAAAAGGTGCCACACCACCTATTATTGAAGAAGGAAAGATGAACATGACAATTTCTTTATTAATCTCTTATGAAGGAAATCTCGGACATCGTCAAGATGAATTTATTTTGTGGTTGAGGAGAAATTGTTTTCTGCAACGTTTGGCAGGCGGTACTATTTTAGAAATTAGTGGTATTTACGTATTTGGTGATGAAAATCATAACTTACGTATTCTCAAAAAAAAATTGTTGCCAGGATTTGTATTAATGGATCGCTCACGATTCCTCAAAGAGCACTTTGAAAAATTAGAACTAACACAACCTGATATCGAGTTATTAGATGCATGGTTAGATTTTTCTGCGTTAAAGTATAAGGCAAGACCAAAGTCAGAATTGATTGATAAGTATTTGCATAATTTAGCTAAAACCTATGACGGTACAGAAAGCGAAGCATACCTTGAAAGCTGGTTAAAACATATCGAAAAACCATATGATCAAAAAAGCATACCTGATAACCTGAAGATTTTTTTTAAACAGATCATACCAGATAACTTAAATAAAGAACTTCTTCTTCAGTGGGAAAATTACTGTAGTCCTACAGAAAAGACAGATGCAGATTGGGAATATGTGCCAAAGCCACAGCCAGGATATTTAGTGCCGATAATGACAGGTTATAAGGCTATTTCACCTCTGTATGATAATAATGAAGTTACTAACACTCGAGACGATGAAACTGATGTGTGTTTTGTAGAATCAGTGCATAGTGTAGGTGAATGGCTCAGTGTTCACCGATTTAAAAGTATGGATCAGTTGTCTGATAGCATTTGGCGCTATCATTATGAAGTTGACAAACAAGCAAGTAATGCAGAATCAGAAAAAGGTGGCTGGTATTTATGTAAGCAACAAAAACCCTCTATAGGCGAGTTATCAGCAGAAACTATTTACGAAAACCCCGAAGATGATTTTTGTTAATTAATACTGTAATTATAATTTTTACTTGAGGAAAAAGTGATGAATAAGAAATCTAAAATAATGAAATTACCAAGTCTTTTATCTTTTGAACGTAAGTTGGAAACCTCTGATGCATTAATGTATGCAGGTAGTTGGTGCAACGATATAAAGAATGATGATGTATGGCAACAAATCCCCATAACGAAGCGTCAAATTAGATCTACGCAAAGTTCTTATGGAATTGATGATGCTAAAAAATCTGAACCGAACCCAGTATCTTCCGATACTGAAGATGCTAATTTACCGCATGATAAAGACACCTTAAAAATCAGCTTTACTCTAAGGATTATAGGTGGGCTTGGTAAACCGTTTGCCTGTAATGAGCCTGATTTTGAAACCATCATTAACCAAAAATCTAATGCTTTTAAGGAAGGTGCTGGTATGGCTTTCGAGACTTTAGCGTATCGTTATGCATACAATATTGTCAATGGTCGGTTCTTATGGAGAAATCAAGTTTGTGCTGAGAAAGTTAAAGTTTATGTTAATTATAAAGAATTAGTTAACCCTTTAGTATTCAATGCAACTGATTATTCTTTGAAAAATTTTACTAAAAATGAAAAAAATGAAAACTTAAAACAACTGACAAAAAAAATACAAGAAGCTCTTAATAATAGTGAGCAATCTTCTCTGATAGAAGTAGATGCTTTTGTTAAGTTGGGGAAAGGACAACATGTATTTCCATCACAAGAAATGAATATGGGGGATAAAGGAAAGAAGTTATTTCAACTTGAAAAATGTGCAGCCATGCACAGTGTCAAAATTGGCAACGCAATACGGACAATTGATAATTGGTATGATGATGCAGAATTTCCTATCGCTGTTGAACCTTATGGCTCAGTGACTCAACGAGGGCAAGCGTATAGAAAAAGTGAAAATGATTTATACACACTTATGGAATCTTGGGTTAATGAGCATGAAGATACTCCTGAAAATAAAAAACTAACTACAAGTAATAAAAATTATGTTGTTGCTAACTTTGTTCGTGGTGGTGTATTTAACGGTGGACCAAAAAATAAAAAATGAGAATAATGACATGAAAGTTTATCAAGAAATCACCTTACAACCATCACCTGAAATCCCACAAAATTTTATATGGGAGAAGCTATTTCAACAAATCCACATGGCATTGGTCGACACGAAAATAAGTCATAAACACGATGCAAACGGTAAAGAAAAGGTTGCTGAGTATTCAGAATACGGTCTATCCTTCACTAATTACAATTCACAAATTAATGCGCTAGGTTGTCAATTAAGAGTGTTTTCTGATGGAGAAAAGAAAATGGAGCGATTAAACCTATCACGTTGGCTTGAACGATTGTTGGATTATTGCAAGTGCTCTACGATACAAACTGTACCTACAGTCACTCAATTTTCTCGTTTTCAACGAAGACAGTTTGTCACTAATATTGAACACATGGCTAGGCGCAGATCGAAAAGAAAACATGAAACATTAGAAAAAGCACGATCACATTACGCTGATTTTAATATTCAACTTACTAGACTTCCTTTTATTTATGTTCAGAGTTTGTCTAGTGAGAAACGATTTCGTTTGTTCATCGAGCAAGAAATCGTAAGTCAGGAAAAGACTGGGAGTTTCTCTTGTTACGGTCTAAGCAAACAAGCCACTGTCCCCTGGTTCTAATATTTTCTTATATAATGTTAATTCTCAACAAGGATGTTTATGAAACCAAAATTACAAGTACTCGAACAAGAAGTAACTATTGATAAAAAAGATGGTGTTGAATATATCTGCATTACGGATATAGCACGATTTAAAAATGCGGATAGGACAGATGACCTTATCAGAAATTGGTTACGAAATAGAAATACTATTGAGTTTTTAGGAATCTGGGAGCAGCTGAATAATCCTGATTTTAAACCCGTGGAATTCGACGGGTTTAGAAAATCAGCCGGTCTTAACAGTTTCACCCTTACCCCAAAACAATGGATAGAAAAAACTGCTGCTATCGGCATAAGATCAAAAGCAGGCCGTTATGGTGGCACCTATGCTCAAAAAGACATCGCTTTTGAATTTGCCAGTTGGATTTCGGTAGAATTTAAGCTCTATTTAATCAAAGAGTTTCAACGTCTTAAAGAACAAGAATTTCAACAATTTGGTTGGGATATCAGGCGTAATCTGGCTAAGGTTAATTACTTAATTCAAACAGATGCTATTAAAGAGAATCTTATACCTGAATCACTATCACCGCAGCAGATTAATTTTGTGTATGCCAGTGAAGCTGATTTACTAAACGTTGTTTTATTTGGTATAACGGCAAAACAATGGTCAGAATTAAATCCTGAATTGAGGGGTAATATGCGTGATCACGCAAATATTCATCAATTAGTTTGCCTTGCTAACCTTGAGTCTTTGAACGCACACTTTATAAATGAGGGCTTAATTCAGTCTGATAGGTTAGTAAAACTAAATGAACTTGCTATACGTCAAATGAGGGTTTTGCTGCAAGGCAAGTTGAGTAAAAAATTAGATTTAAAGTTTTAAGTCGATTTACATTGTAAAATTGTGGTTGGATCTTTAACGAAAATACCTAAATCCAACCATTATTTTCTGCTCTTTAATAATTTATAGAAATATCAATTAGTTATGGATATCTAATATATGATTGGTTTAAATGCCAATTGTATTGTAAGTTATTGTTATAGTTTATTTTTTACTAGAACTATTAGCGGTTCACTGCCGCACAGGCAGCTTAGAAAGTAAAATCAAAGTCACACACATCACGCTGTTGGTTCACTGCCGCACAGGCAGCTTAGAAAGAGTTACGGTGCAATTAAGGCTGGCTATAGTGGTTCACTGCCGCACAGGCAGCTTAGAAATTTACGCTATCATCGTTATATTTTTCGTAACTGTTCACTGCCGCACAGGCAGCTTAGAAATGCCGTATTAATACTAAAAAGCATGTTTGATGGTTCACTGCCGCACAGGCAGCTTAGAAAACTAATTGCATCATTCATTGCGCCGCGTTGGTGTTCACTGCCGCACAGGCAGCTTAGAAAATTTCAAAAAATGTCTTAACCGCGACTACAGAGTTCACTGCCGCACAGGCAGCTTAGAAAATCTTAGTCAAATCGCTGTTTATCGAGAATCTGTTCACTGCCGCACAGGCAGCTTAGAAAAATATAATCAGTTTCTGTTTCGATTTTATTGCGTTCACTGCCGCACAGGCAGCTTAGAAATCAGTATTCCATTGATCGCATTTAATAGCCTCGTTCACTGCCGCACAGGCAGCTTAGAAAATAAAAAGTGGCTCGAATCTCTAAATAGTTAAGTTCACTGCCGCACAGGCAGCTTAGAAAGTCACCAAAAGTTTTAGGAAATACATGCCACTGTTCACTGCCGCACAGGCAGCTTAGAAAATTATCTATTACCTGATGACGCGTATTCTAACGTTCACTGCCGCACAGGCAGCTTAGAAAAATAGTAACTGTGCTATTTTTTGCTTCGCTGAGTTCACTGCCGCACAGGCAGCTTAGAAATTGGAAATGATATGAAG
>VAOX01002240.1_pt1 | contig 11852 bp, 7 predicted proteins | sample 3393891 | NCBI WGS metagenome assembly VAOX01 (sample SAMN08290429, study PRJNA428436) | hydrothermal vent metagenome | isolation source: Deep-sea hydrothermal vent chimney | place: Indian Ocean: Southwest Indian Ridge | depth 2822 m m | reverse complement strand
TAACCATCTGCCACCCGATCAGGAACAACTCAGCGAGATTATAGCGCAGCTTAAAAAGCTCACCGATGAAGACATTCATACCCGGATAAATAACATCGAAGAAACTTTACAGCTTAAGAATAAAACACCACCGGACTTACTTAACTGGCAACAGATGTTAGAAATGTGCGCATCGGGTTTTATTGAGGCTGGCAGCCACACCTGTCATCATATTCGTCTGAACAATAAACAGCCAGAAGATATACAACTCACTGAAATTCTGCAAAGCAAAAATCAGATAGAACAGCATTTAGCACAGCCTGTTACCACATTTTGCTACCCCAATGGTGATTTTTCCGATTACGCCATTAAACTGGTTGAACAACATTATGATTGTGCCGTTACCACAAATGCTGACTGGAATACAATAAAAACTAACCCCTATTTATTACACCGCATTGGCCTGCATGAAGATATTAGTGCCGATAAAACTGCCTTTCTTGCTCGGCTTTCCAGCTGGATGTAACTTATAGATCTAAGTAATATGGACGACACCGTGAAAAAAAAATTAATAAATAGCAACCAGAATCATTACTCTGATAAAAAACAACTGCTCACCGACCCGGTTAAATACTTTATAGCCAGACAGCCAGATAATACAGGCACCATTAAAGCGATTACCTTACTGCATCAACAGCGCATATCACTACAACAACAGCAAAAAAAGCTACAAATACAGACAGGTGTTTTATCCAGACAAATAGGTGACGTAAAACGCAATGGACAAAACACAGCCCCACTTCTGTTCCGTATGAAAAATCTTAGTGCAGAGAAAAAATTTCTGGCTCATCAAATTAAGCAACTTAATCAATCCATACTGGGGGACTTCTTCAGCCCGGACGCTGATAATACGATTAACCCTGAAACAGGAGACACAGGCAGCGCTAGACGATATTACCCAACAACCAATATTAATATTGATGAAATAACAATTAGTATGCTGGATACCACAGCAGACAATGACATCATGCAGAACCAGGCATGGAATGATTATGTAACAGCTAATTCTGCCGCCTGCATTCACCACCGAATCGAATGGCGCAATATTCATCGGCAAAGCTATGCTCATAACAGCCTGTATTTCTACGCACGCAACAAACAGCATGCAATTGTTGGTATTTTGCCACTGATACAGTTAAAAAGCCGTTTATTTGGCAACCAGCTCGTTTCCATGCCTTTTTTTCAACGCGGTGGCGCAGTTGCTGACAACCCGCAGATTGAGCAAAAACTGATTCAAGTAGCGGCACGGTACGCACAGAAACTGCATGTGGATCATATTGAACTGCGTGATGATATTAGCCATGAAAATTACTCTAAACCCCTACCTGTACAAACGCATAAAGTAAATATGATACTTTCCCTGCCCGACACAAAGCAGGCATTATGGGAAACCTTCAGCGCTAAACTTCGCTCACAAATACGCAGGGCACAACGTGAAACAACACAGGTTCTCATTGGCAGAAAAGAATTACTTGATGAATTTTACCGTGTATACAGCCATAATATGCGCGATCTCGGCTCACCGGTACAGGGAAAGCCGTTTATTGCTAATATTTTATCAACCTTTCCAGAAAACAGCTGGTTAGTTATTATCCGCTACCAGCAACGACCGGTTGCAGCCGCTTTTTTACTCGGCTCAGGTGATACGCTGGAGATACCACTAGCTTCAACGTTACGCTCGGTTAATCCACTCAGTATCAATATGCTTTTATACCGGGAAGTTCTGAATTTTGCTATCAGCAAAAAATTTAAACAATTTGATTTTGGCCGTTCCAGCAAAAATGGCGGCACCTACCGTTTTAAACAACAGTGGGGAGCACAACCAAAACAACTATACTGGCATTATTACCTGGGAAAATCGAATAAGCCACCTTCACTTAATACAGCCAACCCCAAATATGCACTATTGATCAATATCTGGAAGCATCTACCACTTACTTTAAGTAACTGGCTAGGACCGATTATTGTCAAAAATATTCCATAATTAATCTGAACTCCAATCTATTTCATTCATCCTTGTTTAGCGATTCCCTGAATCGTCTTACAATACCGACCATTATCCGTTCAAGTACAAATTTAAGCCTGTGTCTATATAACACTACCCAGTACAGCTTCGTACTACTGGACCCGAGTGATTTTTTATACCGCGCATCGCCGTGCATAAAATCATAAACGAGCATACCTTTATCTCTGTTATGAACAATGGCTAATGTATGAGCCATATAGCCGGGTTTATAGCGTTTATCTTCCGGATAATTGAACCCCATCTGTAGAACATATACCTTACGTCGCCAGATATAATTAAATAGAAAAGCAATATCACCCAGTGAATTAGTTATTCTAATCATCTGGATTTCACCAAATTTAAAGCGCTCCTGTATCAATTTTTGATGAAATTTTACCCAGATAGCATTGGCAAACGAGCCGGACTCTCCTTTTGAATGCCAATGTTCTGTATGAAAAACATTTAAAGATTCAAAAAAAAATAATGCTTCTTCAACTGTTTCGGCTTCACTCAGGATGACCGGGGCCTGATTTTCATATAAGCGAAGACAGCGATGAATTTGCCCACGAGTATTTCTACTCAAACTGGCAAGATACGCATCTATCCCCGGCTTAATTTTTTCAAGATTAACCTGCCAGCATACCGATTGCTCATTAACCATAAACGCCAGATCATCAGTTGTGGTTTTTTTAAGTATCTGATAGTCCGGTTCATTCACTATCGCCCCAAAATGAAATTCATCCACAACAGGGTACTGTTGCAATAAAAACTTAAGCGTCTGCTTATAAACTTCCGATTCATAACCTCTGGCAACCAACAGGCCATTATATTCGATAACCATATTATTACTGTCAAAGGGGTATTCATTTAAAAACATCGCTCTGGAGTAAATAATATAATGTCGTCTTATATCTCTTGAAACAAATACCCCAATGCCTATCAAAGAACCATCTAACCAGACTTTAATGATACGCGGCTGAAATTTGACAGCAATTTGCTCTAACCATGTACCTGCCCAGCCCCATGACTGAAAATAGGAACAGTTAGAACGTTCCTGTAAATCAAGCCATTGCGACCTGACCTCATCAAACTGTTCAATAATACAGGATTCAATATGATATTCTGACAACAGAAACTCCTTATAAACTGCATCTATAAGCTTATAATATTATCAGTGAGGCCGGTATTTTTCAAAACCTGCCAGGCTGTCGTAAACTGAAAATCCTGTATTAATTGTTGTAGACGATTTTCACATTTGTCCAGGTTATTATAATGCCGAAAACGCGAAAACCAGCCTGCCTCAATTCTGGGTTGATCCGGGTCTATTTCCCAAGGGTGTAGATAAAAAATAAATGGCTGCTGACGAGCATTAATCTGCCTTAAACCCGCACGACTTAACCAGTAGGGGTATAAACGAAAATACCCACCACCTGCAATCGGCAATTTGTATTTAAAAATATTCGCAGTAGATAACGGGAATTCTATTAATGAATAACCTTGCGGTGTTGTCAGACTGTGCGGGCTTTCCTTCGCATCAGGTATACCATAACGGTCATGGCGCACTGGGAAGATACTCGAATCATACTCAAAACCGACTTCAGTAAGAATATCCAGTGCCCAGAGTGATTTACTGGTTATCGAATAACTAGCGGCGCGATAACCTCTAACCTGTTTTTGTATAATATCTTCCAGCAAGGCTTTGGAACGAATGGTTTCTTCACGAAACACTGCCTGTGTCTGGTTGTAGATTAACTGATGACTGTAACCATGGCTGGCAACTTCATGACCACGCTGCGCAATTTCCTGTACCAGACTTTTTGTTCGTTCAGCCACCCAGCCGAGCACAAAAAATGTGGCTTTTACTTTATGCTCATCAAACATGTCAAGTAATCGATGTGTGTTACTTTCTACTCGCAGCAGATGATTATCCCAATCACCTGGCTGAATAGTTTTTGCAAAAGCAGAGACCTGAAAATAATCTTCCACATCAATGGTAAGTGCATTTTTAATACCCATTAAATTCATTTATTATTTTTTCGTCTTATCGGTTCCAGATCAATATATTCGCAGCCAATATTAAACAACTCGGGGGTCTGTTTTTTATGGACACACTGGCGTTCATCCAATCTGGAATTTACGATGATTCTTTATTAGAATAACCGTAATAATAACTGGAACGGCCTGATAAACCTTCACTTTTATTCATCAATACTCCTGTTGCTTTTCCTTCAGGAATCAGCGCCAGTGCTTCTTCTACCACCGTCTGTGGTGTTTTCCCAGCTTCCACAACAAAAACAACCTGTCCAACCAGACCGGTTAGCACCTGTGTTTGTGGTGTCGGCAGGATGGGCGGGCCGTCAAAAATAATAATCCTGTCTTCATAACGCGTACCCAATTCAGTAACCAGTTCTGCCATACGCTTACTGGCAAGTAATTCCGTTACATATTCATGCTGTTTACCAGCAGAAATTAAGCATAATTTTGGTATATCCGTACGTAAAATAACATCACCAATATCCAGATTATCCGATTCAAGTAATTCAACTAGTCCCTGCTTTTCCTTAATACCCAACAAAACACTACTACCATGATGTGCCACATCACAATCAACTAACAGTACAGTATGGTCACGTTCATGTGCAATAGATAACGCCAGGTTAATTGAAGAATATGATTTACCTTCACCCGGAATCGAACTGGTTACCAGAATTAAATTTCCCTTTTCTACCAGTGTAGCCGTTTTGCCAAATGCATTTGATAACAATGGCCGCTTTATCCGCCGGTACTCATCAAAAAAACTGGCATCTAACTGGCTACCAGGCACAAGCATATTAGTCGCACGAAGTTGCTTAAGAACAGCAATAGAATTATCATTATTGATACTTACAGCAGGGTTTACCTCATCATCTATGCTTTGGTCCTGTTTAAAAAAAGGGGCTGGATTATCAATACTGTTAGCGTCTGCGGAAACCAGCTCGGCAATAGTTGCCTGTTTATATTCTTTCTTATTTAAACTCATAAGCTTGTTCTAATATTCGAAATTAATGTTTTGGCCAGTTTCGTGCCTTGATAGTTAAATATAAATGTTCCCGCACAGGTAAGAAACAGTAAAAATATAACAGAAAAAAATGAAACCAACTGAATGCGACGTTGCATTTTGTGCTGGGGTGATAAATATAAACTAACCGTCCCTAATACGGGCAGACCTGTTTTCTCACACACCTGATGAATTTCAAAAAATGTAGGCTGTAACATAAACCGTAGAAAACTCCAGCCCAATCCTGCAGCTAATGCAAGTACCAAAGCACCTGCAAGCAATAATAATCGTTTAGGACCCGATGCCTGTGTAGGTACAATAGGCGGATCAATTACTCGAAAAGTAACATCACTAATACTTTGCCCAACACTTTGCGCCAGACTGGCTGATTCTCTGCGCTCAACCAGATCACGATAGCGTACTTTTGTTATCGCATAATCACGATTTAGTTTTGCCAGCTTTGCTTCAACCTCAGGAATAATATCAATAGAACCCTTTAGTTTTTTTACGTACTTTCTCTGCTCAATCAGTTTAGTTTTCAGAATCTGAATTTCAACGCCAGCCTTACTCAATTGTACCTTCATTTCCTGATACACAGGATTAAATTCAGCAGGCACTTCATCGTCAGCTTTATTTATATCCTTCCCACTATTTTTATTGGCTTTTAACTCTGCAATTTTTGCTTTTAACGCCAGTACATCCGGGTATTTATCCGTGTACTGATTTAACAAATCAGCCAGCTGATTTTCATAAAGCTGTAACTTTTTAATATAGGAGGACTGATAAGAGGAGCTATCCAGTAGTGGGCTTTCACCCCTCAGCTGTTTTCTTAGTTCTGCCTGGCGCTGTCTGGCAAGATTTAAATCTGAACGAATTTTTTCTACCATATCCTGCGCACTTTGCAGGCGCGAATAATAACTACCTTTTTCATCTGGCATATAACCCAGATTCGCTTTTTTAAAGTTGGCCAGTCTTTGTTCCGAAACAGACAGTCGCTTCTCATATTCTGCTATGCGTTTGTCAATAAATTTTTGCGCAGAAGCCGTGTCTGTTCGGCTAGATTTCAACGTATCCTCAATCATGGTATTAAGTAAATTTGAAACCACCTGGTAAACCCGCCGGGCAGAAGTTGAGGTGTAGCTAATTTCATAAATATTACTCCTGGCTCCCCACTTTTTATTACTACTCCCACCTTCTACCTTTATCGATCTAGCCAGCGAAGCAATCAGTGCAGCTCTTTCCTGTGGTGTATGCACAGTCAGATCCATATCTGTTTCACGAATAATTGATAATAAATTATTTCGGCTCAGTAACACTCGACTCATGATATTAAGTTCATCGTCGGCATTAGTTTCAGGCGTCAGACCTTTCAACAGAGGTTTCATTATAGAAGAGGTATCAGCATAAATAACAGCTTTTGCGCTATATTCATTTGGAATGGAGTACGCAACTGCCCAGCCGATGAGAGCAACAACCCACGCTACCACCAATGCAGACCAGCGGTAACGCCACATGCCATGTAAATAACCATAAATCTGGGTTAATTGTTCATTCATTAAAACTATAATTCCTGATAATTATATTCAAAGATATCTCAAAGCATATTAACCGAAAAGGGCGAAACACGCCCTATATAAAATATACATTTAAGTCTAAACTAACTTTATGTAATGTATATTATGAAGAATACCATATTAAATATAGCCAACATTATCATAGAGACGACATGGCCTAAGTTACCTAACCTACTCTATTTAGTAGCAATATCTACATAAACTCGCTAAAGTTGCCTTAGCATTTTCTTAAACAACCGCTTAATTTAACAGCTCTCTCGCTTCATCGTGCCCGACAAAAGTTTTATTATCTTTGAGCAGCTTTGTAAGTATCTTCCGTGCTTTTTTCTTTTCACCCGATTTCATTAAAGCAACTGCATAATGATATTGCACTTCCGGCACATCGGATAACACCTTAATAACCTGCCTCATGATCTTCAGGCCTTTATCTACCTGACCCTGTTGCAGCAGTGCCCAGCCATAGGTATCCTGAACACCAGCATTTTTCGGGTTTGCTTTATATGCTCTTGTCGCTAACTCAAGTGCTTTTGGATTATTAGCCACCAAATAGAACCAGGCAAGGTTATTAAGCGCAACGACATTATCCGGCTGAATCGTCAATACCTTTTCAAATGATTTAATGGCTTTACCGTCCTGTTTCAGATTCTGATATGCCGTTCCAAGAAACTGAAGTACATGTGCGTTTTCAGGGTGATCTTTCAGCCAGCTCAACAACGGCTTTGTTGCTTCGGTATATTTCCCATTACGAGCAGAGTTAATAGATAGCTTTATCGCCAGTTCGGCTGAGGGCTTTCTCTTCCATGCCTGGTTATAACTGGTTTTTGCTGCCGCATAATCCTTTTTATTCATCTCGGCATCACCCGCCAGCTCATAGCCCTGGTATAACTCAGGCTTCGCTTTCTGGATTATACCTGCATCTACCAAAGCCCTGTCAAAGTGACCTGATTGAATTTCCAGACCAGCTCTTAATAACAAGGCAGGCACATAATAAGGTTGTTTTTTAAGCGCAATATCCAGTTGACGACGTGCATTATCCGGTTGATTTAACTTTAAATATACCTCAGCCAGTACGGTACGCGCATAAGCTGAATTCGGCACCTTGGTAACCAGCTTATTCAGTGACAGCAATGCCGCATCATACTGACCTTCAGCTATCTGTAGCCTGGCCTGCTGGTCTAATAATGAATTATCGTCTGGAGCAATATTAATGGCCGCCTTCAACACTAGCGTTGCTTTTTTTAACTGTTTTTCACGTAGATAATATTCAATTAGCACTTTGCGTGAACGAATATCCTTTACAGAACGCTTACTGGCCTGCTGTAACCACTTTACCATCTCTGCTGGTTGTTTTCGTACTTCGGCCAGTCGCGCCAGTGCCAACAGAGAATTAATATCATTTTTATGTGTCTGCGCCAGCTTTTTATACATCTGTATGGCTTTATCTGTATGTCCCCCAATCTCTTCAAGCCGAGCAAGTAACATGGTTGCCGGGATGTAATCAGGTTTTACTTTTAACGCCCGGTTAAAATATTTTCGCGCAGCGACTCTATCATCACTGATAGCAAACACATTACCTACAAGTGACAGGACAGCCGGATCGTTCGGACTTTCTCGCAACATTGATAACGCAACATCAATCGCCTGATCATACTGTCTGGCTTTTATATGTGCTGTAATTAACAAAGTCTGTGCCTGCTTATTTTTACCCCCTTTGACAATCATGGTATTAATTGCCTTAATAGCTCTTTTTGTTTCACCCGTGGCAATATACGCTCGAGCCAGTTCACTTTTTAACGCCAGACTTTCTGGTGCTGCTTTAATCGCCTGTTCCAGACCCTTAATTCCAGAGCTGATATTTCCTGCCTGTAATTGTGACAGACCAATCAGTGCCAGTAATTCAGGATCGCCACGGTTATTTTTCAACCCCGATCGCAATACATCCTGTGCTTTTTTTTGCTGACCCAGTCTGATATAAGTTCGCCCCAGTAACTTGCGCGCTCCCAGATTACCCGGATCGGCACTAATATAACGTGCAAGGTAATAGGCAGCCTGCTCATAATGATGCTGGGTGTAACTGACTGCACCAAATAGTAATTGCGTTGGTATATAATCAGGCGCCACTTTTAACACCAGAAGCAAACGCTTTTCAGCAAGATTCAGCTTGTCCTGCCTAAAGGCAAGTAAACCACCAATATAATTGGTTTCTGGATCATTAATATTGTATTTAAATAGCGGATTTAACGTGGCCTGGGCTTTAGCCAGCGAACCTTTTAATATCTCTAGCCGGGCAAGACCCAAACGCGCTTTGCGACCATAAAAAGTAACCCGATTATGCGGCTCCAGCGCAATGACCTTATTATAAGCAGTTGCGACAGCAACCTGATCTTTATTATTAATGGCGACCAATGCACTTAATATTAAAATTTCCTGATTGTCACCATAGATGGCCAATGCCTGTTTCAGATTCTTATCTGCACTGGTTAAATTACCTGTTGCAAGCTGCATTTGAATCGCCACTTTCAAAACATACAGACTGTTTGCATCCAGCTTAATTGCCTTACTCAGTGATACTCTAGCCTGTTTCAGGTGGTTTAAACCGACCTCAGCAATAGCACGCAAAGCCTGGATATTAGCGCGATCACTAACTGGGTAACTGTCTTTAACTGTAATCTTGTTGAGCAACTGCTGATAGGCGTAGCGTCCCAGTAACGCTCTGGCCAAACCAGTTTGTGCCTGCGCTTCAGACCAGCCCGCATCTGCTGCGCGTGCAAACTCTTTTTCTGCCGATGAAAAATCACCTATATCGAGATAAATTCCACCCAATAAGTAACGTGCCTGGGCATTTTCAGGATTTTTCTGCAACGCATTTTTTAATTCAAGTGCCGCAGCATTTATTTTTTTATCCACCAGGTAATGCTTTGCTGTAGAAACCAGTTGTTTATCAGTCGGGCCACTACAGGCGAAGAGTGCCAATGTAACCAGTATTAAAATAATGCTTTTAACCCAGGTTAGTACACTGTCTTTAGTCTGCATAATTGTTCCTTTTTTTTAATTGATATTACCTTTAACTCGCGCTATAGCTCAGGAAATCCCAAACAGTAATTAATGCTCCTTATCTTTTAACGGACTTTTCTATCGAGAAAATAAAACCCTTTAAAATCTGGCGACTAGAATCAATATCATCGTCCATCGGTGTCGACACAGCCATCACATATGCCCAGGTTTTACCTGTTAGCAGACCTAAAACCTGTAGCGCTTTTGCTGCATATTTATTCGTCGTCATATACCCTGCAACATTATACCAGTACCATACCAGTCGTTGATTATTCGCACCGCTCTCAAGCAATTGTTCAAGTACCTGCCTGTTTCCCATATTTTGTCTGTGCGCTTGAGTATAAATCGTACGCCATACAGCATTATTGTTGATATGGTTGAGGTCATTGATTAATTCTTCACCCTGCTTTTGGCCTGGGTAATATCCCATATAAAGCATCACTTCGTGGTGATTTTTCTGGTAAGACTGTTCCTGATTTATCGCCCCGTGGTAAACAGGCATCCAGTCATCGTTACCCGCAACTGTCTTCAACCAGCCATTTGTTCCGGTTGGTAACACTGGTGTTGTACTCATCATAGGTGACTTGTGACGAATCTGGTAAACCACAGCGGGCGCAATCGACAGTATCAGACCAATGCTGATAACAAATATAAAGTAATACGGCAGATTTATTTTACAGCCTGCTGGTTCTGTTACTATTGATCGAATCACCTCAGACTGCACAGCTAGATTTTCAGGCTCTGTTAGCGACCGCCTCCTGTATAAATATGCGTCGAGCAACAACAATAAACCAACTAGTCCACCAAATAGATACCAGCCCAGCATTAAATGATGCTTAACTAAAGGGCTCTGCATTTCAGTTGCATAACCCAGATAAACCACAATAAAAACTCGTAACATATTTGCTAAAATAGCCGAGCCTGCTACAACCAGCATCACTGTCAGTCTGGCACGAAAACTGGAATAATTCATATAGGCATAGAGCGCGCCCAGAGTTAGCCCGGCTAACAGGTAACGTAACCCACTACAGGCCTCTTCAATAGAAAGTGTACCAGCCGGTAGTACAATCATATCCTGCACACGTAACGCCGGGATTCCCAGAACACGAACAATCCAGAATACAACATCGGCAGTCGCATTTTGCAAAACAGGTGATAACGGAAACCAGATGGGAATAGCAAAGCCGATAAATAAAATCGGAAAGGCCAGAACCCAGATTACCCGGTTACCCAGCACCGTCCATACAAGTGAAAATAATAGTAATAACAGCGCGACTGCCTGTAATGCCTCTACATTAACCAGCGCTGATACCATCCACAATGCACTGGTCGCAACAACAGCTAATACTGCGCGGTATTCTGGACAGGGTTGTATAGCTGATAAAATATGCCGTTTATTTATTATCAAATAAATACTAATAGCCAGCACCAGATAACCATGGGCATATTCCCCAATTCTTAACTGGTTCCATAAACTAACAAGGTACAGTACCGCCTGCTGATAAAATACAAGCATCAGCACTAACAACATTGCAATTGATGACCCGGCAATATACCATGAAAGCCTCATTCCCCTGTTATTCATGCTTCATGATTTCCCTGGTTCTGGCATATCAAGCTTTTTAATCAGTTTATATAGTGAAGGGCGACTCATCTCCAGCGCCTGCGCCGTATGGGTAACATTATTATTGTGAATTGCCAGCGCACGTTTTATATACCTACGCTCCAACTTTTCTTTTGCCTGACGCAAATTGAGTGACTCAACTTCATCAGCATTGGTAAACCCCAGATCTTCTGCTGCAATACGGTTACCTTCTGCCAGCACTACTGCACGTTTTATCCGGTTCTCCAGTTCGCGTACATTTCCCGGCCAGTTAAAAGTATCAATTCTGGCGCGCGCTTCTTCACTAAAACCACGGAAACTACGCCCATTATGTTCACTAAATTTATCCAGAAAATATTGTGCTAATAGTATTTTATCGCCTTCACGTTCGCGTAGTGGTGGAATATCTACTACAATTTCACTAATTCTAAAAAACAGATCTTCACGAAACTTCCCGGTTTTTATTGCTTCATTCAGATTGTGATGTGTCGCACAGATAATTCGCACATCAACCGGAATTGACTCACGCCCACCAATACG
>VAOX01012519.1_pt1 | contig 11858 bp, 13 predicted proteins | sample 3393891 | NCBI WGS metagenome assembly VAOX01 (sample SAMN08290429, study PRJNA428436) | hydrothermal vent metagenome | isolation source: Deep-sea hydrothermal vent chimney | place: Indian Ocean: Southwest Indian Ridge | depth 2822 m m | reverse complement strand
TTTTTAGCACCACGGCCCCGAAGGGGTGAGGGCATGGATAGCCCGAATAAAGTAGGTCATTGCCAGGATTTAACACTAAAAAGCCCCTGTGGATATGCATCCACGGGGGTTTTTTTTTGTGTTAAATTCTGGCAATGACCTACACGGAGTGTGGGGACGATCAAAGAGAAAAGGAATTTTAAACATACCCCGATGAGTACTGACGAAGCAGAAACCTCAACCCCGCCATACCCCACGTTAAAAAACGCCTGGAGCGTTTTTTTAACTTTTTATCCACCACGGCCCAAATCTACCAGGAAGCGCGGTGGTCTGTCTTCTGGCAAAGCAAGCAGGTGAGGGTGTTTATTCCCGAGCAAATGGCTTTTAGAAAAAAAACACCCATAAACAATCTAAAATACGACAAAGCACATTCAATCTGGTATAAGTGTAACGATAGTGTATCTTTAACTTTTTTCCTCCCCTTGAACGATATATGAAATGACCCACGCCAGCCCCAAACCAGCTAACCCAACTATGACACCAATATATATAGATGAAAAATAAATCCATGTAACTATCGCCAGAAATATAGCAACATAATAGAGTATTTGTTCAAATACCTCTGCCAGGAAAAAACGCACAGTGCTTATAAATCGTCTTCTAATGCTCACCTGCAAAGTCCTTTTATGTTTATATTTTCTGGTCGGGAACAAAACTCCTTAATTGGGACTGGACCTGCTTCTACTTGCGTTAGTGTCATAATCCCTGTTAATGCTACATTAAGATTGTCTGAAATTTCTACCTCTTGCTTGCTGGGAGGAGTGCTCTCGTTGCTGTCGTAATTATCAGGTAAGTGTTCTGCATTTCCTGTTAAAATAGACTGAATTATTGGTTCAATACTCTCATGTCCTTCAGTCATCGCTTTAATCGCTGCGCCATAACTAGCTAAAATAGCATTAGTGGCTTTGATTGGGTATTTCAGCTTTTTAGGGAGAGGTGCTTTTCTAAGGCGACCGCCCATAACTGTATAGTTCGTAAACATGCCGCCTAAAAATCTTCCCGAAATATCCGCTTTTCTATTACTCCAGTTGTATTTTACTATTTCTAATAGCATATCTCTGTTTTTGTCATTAAGTACGCTAGAAGGATCCTCCCGTAATGGAGTGCTTAATTTCCAGAGTTTACTAGCACGAAGCCTGGATATAGACTGGTATTTATGTCCCCATAAACCTGATTGCATCTGAAGGTGGAAAATCCCAATCCACCATGTTATCGGCTGAGTGTATGCGGCTTTGATGAAATGGTGCCATGCGGAAGGGGTATCACTTGCATATTTAGACGCAAATCTATCAAATTCATTTTTTTTAACTTTCTGTAATTCTTCAGTGAAAGATTGAATTGACTGTTTTTCGTTAGTGCTTAAGTTGAGTTTTGACATAGTTGTGTTCCTTGTAGTATAACCGCTTAATTATTCTATTTTTTCTATAAAGTTTGTGTCTCAACACCAGAGATAACCATTGAGTTCAGGTAATTGATGTTGATATAAAGATTTTTAAAGTTTGTTTTTAACATAAGAAAGCAGGGTGTTCAATAGAGCCTGGACAGGTGGTTATATCAGGGAGTCAAAAAATAGTAGCTTAATCAACAGCTTGCACATCTTTTTGCGTCTAACTGATTTTTTCGGGTTAATTTAGTACTACAAACTGAACCCTTTTTTAAAACGGCCTGTCCCGACCATTCAAACCACAGTAGTTAGAAGTGTCACGAACTGAACCTGCTTTTAATATGACTTCGGTTTACTCTCAGTGGTCTCACCACAGGGACAGAGCGCCAAAAGGCGGCGGTCTTTCCCCAGGCAAAGCAAGCAGGTGAGGGTGTAACTAGCAAGGATAAAGGAGACATAAACAGTCATCTCAAATAGAGTAATGCCAGTACTACAGCGTCACAGCAAAGGCGCATAGCCCCTGGAGGGCAAAGATCAGTATCTGATAGCTTCCTGCCGTGCTGAGCAAATCAAGCATGTGAGGCTGTAGTAAGGGACAGGGCGGAGTGAATACGACCTGTCCCGAGCATTCAAACCACAGTAATTCGAGTCCGAGATGTACCCAGAACCCCTCCAGTTACCCAGTCCAGTGTATCAACTGTCACTTCATACACGCCCGCTGTATCAGGCTTGAAAATACAGTCATAACGCTCCGCAGAAGAGGCTTCAATGGAAGTCACATCAACTGTTTCTGGCAGTATTCTTCCATCAGACATATGGATGGTTGCGCTCAGGCCGCCAAACGTAATACGCTGTGGCAGGTAACCTGCACAGATGTATCTGACCAGCAGTGATTCTCCAATATTTACGCTAACGGCAACTGCTGGGTCTGTCAGAGCTGAGGTGGCTCCATCCACACCAGAAATTATAAAGTAATCCGGGTTCAGGCTGTTACGTCCGGGATAATCGCCTTCGCAGGTTCCTGCTGCCCAGTCCATTGCGGTAGTGTGCCAGCTTGAATCAATTTCATCACAGGCCCAGATCGCTTCTACATCATAGGTGGGGCCGCCAGCGTAAAGTGTGCCAGGGCCTTCAGGTGGGTCAATGATCAAAGCACCGTACATACCCATTTCGGCATGAAGAACAGTATTTGTGTGGCAATGATAAAAATAAGTGCCGGCATGACTGGCGACCCACTGGTAAGTGTAAGTGCCATCAACATCAAATGAATAGTGACCTACACCATCATTTTCTGTACTGGGCTCTATTCCATGATGGTGGATTGTATGCAGCCACATACCCCGTGAATTATCCAGAATGGTATGTACTTTCTGATTTTGTGTAACACGTATCGGCGCGGACGGGAAAGGCGTTGTCTGCCGGCCCCCGCTGGCCAAACTATCATTAAAGCCCCATATTGAAACAGAAACACCATCGTCCATTGTCATTGAGCCGTTCATATAAATGCCGCGGCTAAAGCTAATGTCAGGTGTCACCAGGCCAATGGTGGCGGGTTCAGCAGGGTATGTGTAGCAGGAAACGCCCATGCCTGCACCGTTTCCGCCACCGCCATTTCCGCCGCCTGTACCACCGCCACCTCCGTTACCACCACCTGCGCCCGGGGGTTGATTATGCTGGTTCATAAAAACTGTTTTAATTATTTTATACATAGTTGATTCCCCTGATTTATATAAATTCTATCGTTGTGGCAACGCCGAACTGATATAGTCCACCGCCTGCTGTCTGAGTCATTTCATCATGGAAATGCATAGGGAAGTGCCCGGCTGTAACAGGAGGCAGTGCGTTGGGTGGGGGGGTGAAAGGGTAAATTACGTCAATTCTGCCTTTTTCACCAGGGAGTAGAATGGTGTCTTTTTCCCAGATGCTATCCAGTATCTGGCCATTGCGTGTTAACCATTCAACATGGTTTGCATGCCAGTGCATAGAATGAGTGCATATGCCAGCATGCAGTGTTCGTATTAAGGCTCGGTCACCAATACTACCTACAATGCGTGTTTGCGGGTTATAGCCGGCATCGATAGCAGCATTTTTATAATCGGGGTGGCCAGGTACACGCATACTCAGGCCATTTATAGTGAAGTAAAGTGGAACAAAAGGCGTTGAAGGTGTTCGACCGCTTCTAATCTCATTATGCCAGACAGGATCGATGTCGTTAATTAGCCAGAAATACTGCTGTTTAAAAGTGGGGCTGCCTGCATAGAGTTCAGTAGTACTGCCCGCTGGCATTACGGCCATGCCACCGTGTAAGCCTGAAACTCGATTATAGGGCGCGTTTAGACTGTCATAAAACATATAAGAGCCGGATGTGTCGGCTGTAAAATTAATGGTGATGCTCTCGCCCGCTTTAATAACGCCGCTATCCACCAGGCCATCAATTACGAAACTGTGATCAGAGGTGAGCGTGTTGTTTATGGTTACTGTTACGGTATCGCCCTGTTGTACGATAAAAGGCTGTGCAGGTACATCCAGGCTTTGATCGCTCTGGCTAAAGCCTCGAAAATATACCTGCTGGCTGTCTGGCTGAGTGAGCAAGCCTTCAGTGATATAGTACGTGCGGGTGCTGGTCTGCGGAATAGTGGGGTTGCCACTGGCAGGTGAATCAGGGCCTGTACCTGTATCCGGTGCAGTGCCGGTGTCCGGGGCTGGTGGAGTTGTTCCCGCGTCTGTTGACGTTGTGTCCTGGCAACCTGATATTACCGTGCTGCCAATGGCGCTGGTAACACTGGCTGCGCCAATTTTGAGAAAATTACGTCTTTTCATATTTATCCATTTTTTTAGAGTTAGTGTAATACTGCTTAAGTGCCCAGATCAGGTGGCCCGCATGATGTGGATCAGAGATGCCGCGGGACGTAACTGGAAAATAGAGCCTGACCTGCTTTAATCGTCATATTTGTTTAGCGGGTTCAGGCGTATCTATACAGATAAGCAATGTGGTACTGCAAAGTGGCTATGATAAGTAGCCGAAGCAAATTTAAGTGTGATGCTAGTCATAAATTAAACTTTGGATTCGTTAATAAGAATATTCTAATAAATGAACTTAAAATCCTCTAAATAGCACTAAATGTGCGTTAAGACACGTAGTATTACAGGGATTACAGGTTTTATGCGGATGAAAAATTGTTAAATATGTGAACTGGTTGACTGTATAACGATAAAAAATATATCTATCAATTTTTCTTATGTTCGGCTGTATCAGGTTCCTTTCTGGTGAGTCGTTACAATTTAGAAAATAAATCATTCCGTTTTTCTGCTAATATTCGCCCATGATTACATACCCTCAGATTGACCCCGTTGCGCTGGATTTAGGCTTTGCAAGAATTCACTGGTATGGGCTGATGTACCTTTTTGCCTTCCTCGCGGCCTGGGCACTGGGTAATTATCGAGCTAAAGCCCCTGGTTCCAGCTGGAATAAGGATCAGGTCTCCGATGTCATATTCTATGGCGCGTTGGGGGTGGTGCTGGGTGGCCGCATTGGTTATATTATCTTTTACAACTTTGATAAGTTTATAGAAAATCCAGCCATTATCATTCGGATATGGGAAGGTGGCATGTCCTTTCACGGTGGTATGCTGGGCGTGTTTCTGGGCCTGTATCTGTTTGGCCGTAAAACCGGCAGAACATTCTTCCAGGTCAGTGATTTTATTGCAGTGATGGTGCCATTGGGTCTTGGGTTTGGCAGAATGGGTAATTTTATCAATAAAGAGTTATGGGGACGGCCTGTTGAATCAGCAGTTCCCTGGGCGATGGACTACGGCGATCATATTGCACGTCACCCATCATCGCTGTATCAGGCGCTCAGTGAAGGGCTGCTCTTATTTATAATTCTGTTTGTGTACTCGCGCAAGCCCCGTCCTACTATGGCGGTAAGTGGCGTATTTATGATGGGCTATGGGGCTTTTCGCTTTATAACAGAGTTTTATAGAACACCGGATGCACATCTGGGCTTCGTCATGTTCGACTGGATGACCAAAGGCCAGCAATTATCGGTTCCAATGGTGCTGTTTGGCTTAACCATTTTAATTCTTGCTTACCGTAAGCCAATGCAAAAAGCGAGCACCCGCAAAGCATGAAGCAATATCTGGATTTATTAAGGCAGGTTCTTGAAAAAGGAACGCTAAAATCAGATCGAACGGGAACAGGCACAACTTCGCTGTTTGGTTGCCAGTTCAGGCATGACCTCTCTAAAGGCTTTCCTTTATTAACCACAAAAAAAGTACATTTCAAATCTATCGTAAATGAGCTGCTGTGGTTCTTGTCAGGCAGTACCAATATCAACGATCTGGATGCGAAAATCTGGAATGAGTGGGCAACAGAAACCGGGGATCTGGGGCCAGTTTATGGGAAACAGTGGACTGCATGGCCAACAAAGGATGGAGGAACAATTAACCAGATAGATTATGTTGTTGATCTATTAAAAAACAACCCGGAATCCAGACGCATACTGTTTCATGGCTGGAATTGCGAATACCTTCCTGATGAATCCGTTTCACCACAGGAAAATGCAAAAAATGGCAAAATGGCCCTGCCACCCTGCCATTTGCTATATCAGTTTAATGTGGCTAATAACAAACTCAGCCTAATGTGTACCATCCGGTCAAATGATCTTCTGCTAGGCAATCCGTTTAATACTGCTCAGGCGGCATTATGGGTGCATATACTGTGTCAGCAAACGGGACTTGAGCTGGGGGATCTCATTATGTCTATTGGCGATGCACATATTTATAGCAATCATATGGAGCAGGTGAAAATTCAGCTATTACGGGAGCCTCGGCCACTGCCAGTGCTAAAAATTAATCGCAGGCCGGATACTATCTATGGCTATAAGCTGGAAGATTTTGAGCTCGTGGGGTACGACCCTCATCCGCCTATAAAGGCTAAGGTTGCGGTGTAAAAAATAAAGAGCTGGAAATGACAGCAACACATACTACCGATACACATGGAAAGGATGCCCATTAAAAAATAGCCAGAGGTCACAATCTATTTTTAGAGGTGCCCTATAGATTAAATGCAGGATGAGCCTTTGTCCAGGTATTAAAAAAGTCGATAAAACTCTGTACTTTTAGTGGCAGGTATTTTTTATCCAGATAGACGGCACTGACAGGGACTGGGTCGGGCATGGTTTCCTGCATTATCTGTTTTAATGAGCCGGTTTTAAGCTTTTCGTAAACTAACCAGTAGGGTAGTATTGCTAAACCCGCACCAATCAGTGCAGACTCTAAAATCATATCACCATTATTACATCGTATATTGCCAGATACAGGAATGGTGACCGATTCTTCATTTTTTACAATATCCCATACACATCGCAACGAATACATTATGCAATTGTGGTTAATTAAATCCTCAGGTCTAATGGGCGTTCCATGTTTTTCCAGGTATTCAGGTGATGCGACCATGCAAAAAAAACTCTCGGCAATGGGTTTGGCGAATAAAGAACTATCTTTAAGGTCGCCAACACGTATGGCCACGTCAACACCTTCGGCAACCAGGTCAATTTCTCGATTATCAAGAATTAGATCCACATGTATAGCGGGATATCGTTGTAAAAAATCCTTAAGCAGTGGCGCAAGAATAGAGTGAGAAAAATCGACTGGTGTGGTTATTCTTAATGTTCCCTGCGGGGCAATGGTCTGATGGCGTACGATGGATTCTGTTTCATCAATTTCATCGAGAATACCCTGGCAGCGTTGAAAATAGATCTGCCCGGCTTCAGTCAGCTCCTGTTCTCTACTGCTTCGCCGTAGCAGTTTTACCCCCAGGTCGTTTTCCAGGCGAGTGATCTTTTTACTGATAGTAGGTTGAGTGGTATTCAGCTCGCGGGCTACAGCTGAAAAATTACCGGCTTTTACTACTCGGACAAAAATCCGCATTGCGCCTAATCTATCCATTATACACACCATGTATTCCAAAAAAGAATAGATAGTATGCCTTAAAAGGGTCTTTCATTCCAATACTTGTACATATATGATGGCTATACAGTATCAATAACAAGTTCAAATCATGAAAAAAGAAAAGACAGGCTGGCTACCGACAAATGATAATACGGGTGAATTTAAGCGTAAGGATTCAGAGTTTCGCCAATGGATTACCAGAGGTGGTAGTAGAGGCGAACCCGGTGAGGGCAGTTTTAAAGCAGAAACAGCTCGATATCATCTCTATGTTTCATTGGCCTGCCCCTGGGCGCACCGCACGCTTATCTTCCGTCAGCTTAAAGGGCTTGAGGATCATATCAGCGTCAGCGTTGTTCATCCCGATATGCCAGATAATGACTGGACGTTTCAACATGATAAAGAGAGCGCGCGACTATATAGTACGACGGGTGATACATTATATAACAGCGAGTACTTATCGCAACGTTATGCAGAAAGTGCAGATAATTATACTGCCATCGTCAGTGTGCCCGTTTTGTGGGATAAACAACAAAAGTGTATTGTAAATAATGAATCTTCAGAAATTATCCGCATGTTCAACTCAGTGTTTGATGATTTGACTGGAAATAAACTGGATTTTTATCCTGAGCACTTACGCTCTGAAATCGAAGAAATAAATGAACTGATATACCATGACATCAATAATGGTGTATATAAAACAGGATTTGCGAGCACACAAAAAGCTTACGAACATAATTGTAAAAAACTGTTTTCTGCTCTGGATAAAGTGGAAAATATTCTGGAAACAAATCGGTATCTTGTCGGTAATCAGATTACTGAAGCCGATTGGCGCTTATTGCCAACTCTGTTGCGTTTTGATGCGGTTTATCACACGCATTTCAAATGCAATATTCGACTATTGAAAGAGTATGAAAATATCTACAACTACATGCTGGATCTTTATCAGTATGGAAAGGTCAGTAAAACTTTAAATATGGCGCATATAAAGCGTCATTACTATGCCAGTCATCTATCGATCAACCCGCATGGTATCGTTGCTTTAAGTGCTGATCAGGACTGGAACGCAACTCATAACAGAGAACAAACGGGTTCTCGTCATGGTGATAGCAATGAATCGTGAAGTCCAGATGATACAAAAGGTAACACCTTCTGAGGACGGTGCGGGTGTAAAGCTAAATCGTATATTTCCGGCAGGGAAACTGGACAGTGTCGATCCATTTATATTACTGGATCACTTTGGTTCGGATAATCCAGCTGATTTTATGGGTGGTTTTCCAATGCATCCTCATCGAGGTATTGAAACGGTTACCTATATGCTGGCGGGAAAAATTAAGCACTGTGATAGTGCGGGACATAGCGGAGTGATAGCGGCGGGTGGCGTGCAATGGATGAGTGCCGGTCGTGGCATTATGCATGAAGAAATGCCTGAGCTCGAAAAGGGTAAACTTGAAGGTTTGCAACTGTGGGTAAATTTACCGGCAGTGGATAAAATGAAAAAACCGGAGTATCAGGAATACAGAGCTAATGAAATAACTGCATTTAATTATTGTGGCCATGAGATTCGCCTGATTAGCGGTAGCTTATTTGAACAGCAGGGTGTCGTAAGCAATATTAGTACGCAGCCTGTTTATGCAGACATTACGCTAAATCTGGGTGAACTAGAGTTGAAACTACCTGAGGATCACAATGTTTTTATCTATATTATCAGTGGCGAATTAGAGGTTGTTGCAGATTCTGCGATAGAAAAAAAGATACATACGTTTGAACTGGCTGTATTGACAGAGGGAAAGCAACTTGTTTTACAGACGAAATCACGAGCTCGCATCCTGCTAGCATCTGCTAAGCCCATCAATGAACCTGTTGTTCGTTCCGGGCCTTTTGTAATGAATACCAGGGCGGAAATTATACAAGCCTGGGATGAAATACGCAGTGGTAAATTTCCACCAGAATAACACTAAACATTAATCAAAACTTAAAGAGGTAAATCATGAACAAATCAATCATTGCTGATAACAAACCCGTTTCTGTCACCCTGGAGAAAGGCTCTGAATATTATTTTTGTGCCTGTGGGCAGTCCAGGAATCAACCATTCTGTGATGGCTCGCATTCAGGTAGCTCCTTTTCTCCAAAAACATTTACCGCTGAAAAAGATGGTGAGGTATGGTTATGTGCCTGCAAACAAACCGGTAATGCACCATTCTGTGATGGTACTCATGAGCAGTTTTCAGATAAGCTGGTGGGAAAAGAGGCACCTTAACATTTAAATGAATACGATTCGATTTAGAAATACGGGTCTTTATTATGGGCGGGTGTCCATTGTGCTGCACTGGTTCATGGCGATAGTACTTATTGGCTTATATTTTCTTGGTGATTATATGGTCGATCTGGATTATTACGATGTATGGTATCACAAAGGGCCAGCGTTACATAAATCGACAGGAATTCTGTTAGCCGTGGTCTTCGTGTTTCGCTTTATATGGAATTATTCGCAAACCCGACCAAAGCCACAGGAGAAAACCACAAGTTTGAATTTGTTGGCTGGAGCGGCGCATTTAATGCTCTACCTGATAACGGCGTTACTTATTACTAGTGGTTATCTAATTTCTACTGCGAAAGGCCAGGGTATCGAGGTATTTAGATTTTTTGAATTACCCGCTGCATTACCGGGTAGTTCTGAAAGAGGTGAGCTGTCGGGTAAAGCGCACGCAGTGCTGGGTACTCTATTTATATTAATGACAGCATTGCATGTTATTGCAGCACTGGTACACCATTATATCTTTAAAGACGATACATTAAAAAAAATGTTTTTAACAAAATACTATGATGATTAACCAACAATAATTATCTTCAACAGGAGAAAACAATATGAAAATAAAGATGAAATCATTAAGCACAGGGTTTTTAGTTTCTGGCCTATTAGCAGGATCGATTAATGTGAGTGCTGAAGAATATATTATAGATACCGAAGGTATGCATGCTTTTGTCCAGTTTCGAGTGGCACATCTGGGGTATAGCTGGATTTATGGACGCTTTAATAAATTTAGCGGAAAGTTTAACTACGATGAATCCGCACCAGAAAAAACTGCACTGGAAATTACTATCGATACTGCCAGCGTGGATTCTAATCATGCAGAACGTGATAAACATTTGCGTGGTGATGGCTTGCTTAATGTAGAAAAATTTCCGAAAGCGAGTTTTGTCAGCACGCGTTATATACCGGGTAAAAATGGAGGTGGCACATTAAAAGGTGATTTTACCCTGCATGGCGTCACTCATCCTGTTGAGATAGCAGTCACCGCAGTCGGTGCCGGGAATGATCCCTGGGGTGGTTATCGTCGGGGGTTTGAAGGCAGCGCAAAATTTGCTATGGCAGACTACGGTATCCTTAAAGACCTGGGGCCGAGTTCTAAAAATGTCGAACTAATCCTGTCGATTGAGGGTGTTCGCATAAATAAATAACGATGATGAGTGATCAACAACAATGGGAAACCCGTTATCATCAGAAAAAAACGGGGTGGGATCGTGGCGATATTAATCCACAGTTACGGGTGTGGCTAGAAAAAAATGTATTGCAGCCCTGTCGGATATTAGTGCCGGGCTGCGGTAATGGTCATGAAGTTTTAACTTTAGCCGCAGCCGGTTTTGAGGTTGTTGCTATCGATATCGCAACTACTCCAGTGAAGCGTTTACGTGATCGGCTTAAACAACATAATCTGAAAGCCGAAGTGGTGCAGGGAAATTTATTGAGCTGGGAGCATGAAATTTTTTTTGATGTAATTTACGAGCAAACCTGTTTATGCGCATTACCCCAGGACACCTGGACGCAATACGAGCGGAAACTGTATGGCTGGTTAAAGCCACAGGGGAAAATATTTGCATTATTTATGCAGACCCAACAACAAGGCGGCCCACCATTCCATTGTGAGTTATCTGAAATGCAGAATTTATTTTCTGAATCACGCTGGTTCTGGCATGCTGAAGAGAGTCAGATTCCACATCCAGCGGGTTTCTATGAGCTAGCTTATGTTTTGGAGAAAGCTAAAGAGTAGAACCAGTAAAAATAGTAATTGATCAAGCTGGCATGTGCCTGGTAAAAAACGGCCAGGTTGTTAGATGGCGGCAATTGCCCTGTATGCACAATTCAAAACATGTTCTTCGTCCCGACCTGTTCCGCTGCTATCAATAAAACTCAGGTCTTTAATACCTATAAAATCCAGGATATAACGTATATAGTGAGAGGAAAAGTCGATATCACTGCCCATTTGTGTACCACCAGAGGCAATGACTACATATGCTTTTTTACCTTCGAGCAGGCCAACAGGCCCGTTATCAGAGTAACGAAATGTGACGTTTGATCTAACTATCTGATCGATCCATGCCTTAAACCTAGAAAAATCAGTTGAGTCACGAAAGTCTGCACAACTTCTTGATTCGTATAGCTATATGAAAAAAGTGCTTATCACCAATAAGGTGACTTCACATTT
>VAOX01050937.1_pt1 | contig 11870 bp, 11 predicted proteins | sample 3393891 | NCBI WGS metagenome assembly VAOX01 (sample SAMN08290429, study PRJNA428436) | hydrothermal vent metagenome | isolation source: Deep-sea hydrothermal vent chimney | place: Indian Ocean: Southwest Indian Ridge | depth 2822 m m | reverse complement strand
GCTTTCTTTTTAACTTTCCCTTTTCCTTCTAATTCACGTTGTCTTTGTTTCTCAGCCTTAACAATAACTTCGTCTAAAGGACCTTGTGAGCTCCAAGTATAAACTTTATCTTGCTTGATAGTTACTAAACCTTCATCCCATTTAAATTTTTCTCTCACCCTATTTTCAATTTCCATGGCTGATTCAAATAATTTTGGATGATGTTCTTTTAAACCTAACCATTCGCTTTGTCGTTGAAAAAAACAAAAATAACATCCCGAACGTGAACGCCATTTGTAATATTCTGGTATACCAACTGTATCTTCTAAAATTTGAAATACATCATCTCGAATTATGCTGTCTTCCATGAATGGGAAAACGGCTTTAATTGTCGGCTTGCTACTCACATAACCTTCACGATTTTCATCTGAACGGATACCGACATAACTAATAACGTAGTCATCACCTACAAATGCTTCAAATGGCTTTATCTTCATCATGTTTGTGCACCACCGTTGTTGTGGTGATGGAAGAATTCCATCATGAATTTTCAGCCAGTGTTCAAAAGGTCTGCCGCTACTTAATTTTTTTATTTCTTTACCGAGATATGCTTCTAACTTATCTAAAAACTCATAAACTTCTTTTAACTCTGCACCTGTATCGGTAAAGAAATATTCTACTTTTTCATGAATCTCTGGATAATTCTCTTTCATGTAGATTGCTAATGCAGCGCTGTCCTTTCCACCCGACATACCTAAAACATGACGGTATTTTGGGTCGTCGATATATTTTAAGAATGTTTTTTTCATGCTAGGTTACCTTTAATAATTTTAGGTTTTTTACTATTTTTTGTGGTTTTCTTAGCTTTTGTAGATAATTGGCTTTTATGATACTTCACTAAAAACTCATCTACAGTTTCAGCTAATGTAGCTAATACAAGTTCATCATTACTTAATTTGGAAAGGTAATCATTAATTTTATATTTTACTGATTCGATGTGTTTTTTACGCTGCTCATCAACTACAACTACTTCATCAACAAAATCACCGCCTTTTTTAATGCTACGAAGTAAGTAAACATCAAAGTCTCCTTCAGTTTTTGCTGCACAATCTTTTTCGTGTAACCGTAATTTTTCTAAATCAATTACTCTACGAGATAAATCACTTAATCGATGTTCTGCAGCATCTTGGTCGCTATCGAGCCATTTTTTTGTTGGTTTACTGCCTAAAAACATTAAAACGTTCTCAAACCATTCGTCATCAGTTCCTGTGGTTTTTGTGAGTCTTTTAATAAAAGCACATAAACCTTGAGTATCTACAGTGTAGTTTTCTAGACCAAGACAATTTCCGGTTATCATACTACGAACTTTTGATAATGAATACTTAGAACTTAAATTAAATGCTTGGGATAACAATTGTGTCTGCTTGTCTAGCATTTCATCATAAGCTACTTTTAATATACGTAATGTTTCAGTTAACACTACAGCAAATTCTTCTAATTCTGTCGTATTTGATTTTTCATTTAATTCTGAAAAGCCAATTGCTTTTGGTAGTTCAATGAAAAGTAGTTGCTCGGGTGACTTTGATAAATTAAATGCACTTCTCACCGCTAATGCTTTTTTAGATAAGCCGCGACGGGTTGACTGTGTGTATTCAGGTAGACATCCCATAAATGACGCAAGTGGTTTAGCTAATTCTAACATTGTTCGTTGCTTTGTATCACCGTGAATCACTTTTGAATATTGTTTAAATATTGATGCTTTTAGACCTTCAATTCTAAACCGTTGAAACGTAAATTGATCAGGGCGCTTTACAAATCGTTCTAACATTATTTCATCAAAATAAGGTCGGTAATGTTTATTTTCATATAGTGCTAGTTCATGTTGGTAGACTTGATAGAAAGCAATATAGATAATTGGCAGAACACCTGATTTTATTCCATATGGTGGCGCTTTTAATTTTTCATTAAGATCAATAAATGATTTCGCTTGTTTTTCTGTGCCATCTAAATAATCATTAATTACTTTCCAAACAGGGTATAACTTTGAGCCTTGTTTGGGTTCAACAAATTGCCATTCATCGTTTTCATTTTTTTTGTGTAAATTTGTTGCTTTTAATACTGCACGATAAATCGATTTTTCAGGAGGATAATTGTCAATCCCGAGTTCTTCTTTACCTTCGTGTTGCATCATGGCAAATAATAATTTATTTCGGGCTGCGTTTGCTTGAGCAGAAGGTGTCGTTCGATTAATTAGTTCATTTTTTATGATAGGGCATTTATTATACACGGCTTCTAACACTTCAGTTAAATGATTTTGTAAGTCACGTTTATTTTTAACTCTAAATGGGTTTCCGTCCCAATACCATATATGTTCTTCTGGATATTCGTTTAAGCCATTGAGTAAAATACTTTCTTGTACTTCAGCGGTACCTAGACGATCACTAAATTCGCGTTGTGCAATTGGATCGGCATTTAACTCTTGCCTATTCGTTCGTACACGTTGTAATGCTAATATTTCTTCTACAACTTGTTGTAGTTGCGATCCTTTTTGACAATTCACCACAACATCTAAAGCGCTAAAATGAGGGACAACTTCTTTTTCAAAGAAGTTTTTCTTATCCTTCGTATTTGACAAGTGAAATATTATACGGGAGTCTTTATCTTGCTCTGGTTCATTTTGATACGATTGCGCATCGACGAAGATTGGTTGAAAATAACGTAGTGTTCCTTTTTGAATTGTGTATTTTCTAGCAACAATTGGTACTAATGAGCTTCGTTTATTTAATTCTTTAGCTAATTCAATATGCCCTAATTGTACAAGTTCAGTTGCAATGGCTTCTTCGATATCAAAATCACTACCCTGCCAGACACGATATTCACTACTAAATTTGCGATACTGTATAACCGACTCATCTAATAAGCCATTTATAGATGATTTAATATCTTTATCATTAGGCAAACATAGGTTCAGCAAACCTTTAGAGGCCTTAAAACCACCTTGAGCACCTATTATATTTAATAAGCCTATCGTTTTTAATATTTGAATTTGTTCATCTGGCGCATCACCTAAACGTTCAATGGCAGTTACGACTTCAGCCCAACGTCTATGAGTGTAGTTATCGGCTAAGGCTGCGGGTTGGTTGAGTATAAAATAATCATAAATCTCCCAAGGGTAAATCCAGTCACCCACTTTATTAAGACGTGAAAGGCTATCTTTAAAACCATGTGTTTCTTGACTGCCTAAGTAACTAAATAATGTACGCTCATTCTGTGCAACTTTTTGGCATAAAATGGGTAACAACAATGCGCTAATTGGATGAAGTGGATAGCACTGACTAAATAGTTCAATTGCCATTTTTTCATCCATGGTATTTGGTAGTGCAGATTCTTTGTACAAAGTTGCACTTACTTGTTTCACATACTCACTTATTGTCTTTTCTTCTTTAGAAGAAAATTCATTATTAAAAGCAGCAGATACAATTCGTAGCACTTGCTCTGCTGACTCTAAGAAAGGAATATTCTCAAACCGTCCTTGTACTTTCGACCATTCATTTTTTAATGATTCCCCCAGACCTTTTGCGTATTGATCAAAAGCTTGATGTAAAAGTACAAAAATATAAAGGTTTGCTTTGTGTCCTGCACAACCGTGTTCGGCAAGCGCTTGAAGTAAGAAAATATCATTGCCATCGGTATGACGAGCTTCGTATTCTAGAAACTTACCAAACTCATCTAAAATAACGAGCACACCCTTGCCATTGCTTTTAGCAACTTGATCTTGTAATTCTTCTATACAACTTAATATATCGCTAATCTTTGGTTCTTTCTTACGTGATATTTTTTCTAGCTTCGTTATTATTGCTGGTGCACGACCACGTTTCGTTGACCAAAACTCTACTGCTGCGTTGTACAGACTTTCTACAAAGCGTTTTGCTAGTGGCTCGGGACTACCGGTTAAAAGAACATTGCAGTAACCCTCTTTATTTCTGACTTCTGATGTATATTTTTTTGCTATATTATCATCTGTTTGCTTTAAAACTTTATTGGCTAACTTTTGAATTGGATCACTAGATGAACCGAGTAAATGTGACAGAAATACCGCAAAAGAAGACTTACCTGAACCATAAGGCCCAACAAGCGCCCATGCGCGTGGAACATCTTTTTCATTAAATGTTTCAGATATTCTACTTAAAGTCGAAAGTGCGCGAGAAGTTGGAATGTATGCCTCAACAACTCCTTTAGAATCAGCATCGCGCTCAAGATGAACTGACCGAGTATAGTGAGTGTTTATTTTTACTTTTGATTCAACACTCATGCCGCTACCCTCCGTGGTTTTTTACCATAATGCTTTTCAAGCAATTTTATGGGTTTAACTTCCTTTAATTGATATAGCTGATGTATCCCTGCTGTTTCACGAAGCTCAAAAAAACCAGGCATGTTAATTATTAATTCTTCTAGTTTTTGTAGTAATGCATTTTCAGTTAATCTAAATACTGAGCCTACGGCTGGATATTTTTCAGTACTGTACATCAGTGTTTCAATTGGTAGCATATTTACTTCACGTACTATGAATAATTCAGCTACTGCAAAACCAAAAATTCCTATTGGTAAAGTATCTCGTGTATCTGCTCTAGATAAAAAATATTTTGATTCTGGCATTCTTGATATTAGTCGAATAAGAGCAAGAGGAGAGTCGAGAGCATCTTCTAACGGTGTGCGTGTATTCCCTTTTGATTGAGCATACATTCGTAAAACAAGTGCAGCATCTCCCTTCAATGTCGTTTCTGATGTTTTAGAGGTTACTTCATGTTTTACAAATTCAAGTAGTGCAATAGTTACTTCTTCGCTAGTAAATTCTGGTTTATGGAAACGATTAAAAAACCAATACCACGCTGTTGCCATTTCTGCATTAGACGCAATTAACCAGTGAATAAGCCATATTGTTGCTTCATCTTCAAGATAGGGATCCCAGCCTTCTTCAGTAAATAGATAGTCACCTAGTTCTGTTGTTTCAAACCCGCCTTTTGCTTGCCTTTCAATTAAACGAGCAGCTTGTAACCAGTATCGAATGGCATTAACCATATTACGACCAACACCAAGAACAACTGTCGCATCATCATCTTTGAAAATATCATCACTTTTACTTTGATTTAACGCTTGAAATCCTTTAGTTAACCATCCATAACGCAAAGCAAAACTTTCGTGGCGTCCAAAACTTACTTTAGTAGGATTAAATTGTGAAGGAAATGTTTTCATTTTTCATTTCCCCCTTTTTTTGAATTATAAATAGGTTGTTCTTCTTCAACACCAAAACCAAGACTCATTTGAGATCTACTTTTCATAAAAAACTCTGCATTCGCAATAAACCAGTTCTTCATATTCATGCCTTCCTTGCCTAAAACTGTGTACAGCTCTTCCTTAAAGTCAGGTTCAACTTCAATCACTATACGTCCGCTTGTTCCTTTTGCCATCTTAATATTCACTATAATTAATCATCTTATGTTACATAACATAGCTTATATGACATTAAAAAGCCAACAAATAATACTAATACTTTCAATTAGTTAGACTGACGATAAAAAACACTATACATTGTAGATGTGTTTTATTAATTTATTACGACATAATATCAATTAGTTACTTCGAACTTGCTGCGGTTATACTAATCAGTAACATAATTAATCTTTAGACTTGCTTTCTAGGGTAAAAAAGCGATAATGACAACAGACGGGTAAATCCTATTATGTGCCAGGTATGTTCCCTTCCATCGGTTGGCAAGAGTACTTGGAATATCGGCATAATAGGGGCCGTCTTTTTTACGTCTGTGTATTTCCCTAATATTCAATTTCAAATACTATTTTGTTCACAAAATGTTGATACCACTCGATGTCATTATGTTCATATTTTCTAAAAATCCCCCAACAAAATGAGTCTACTGCTTGTAAGCCTGCACTTGCTTTTGAATTTTCATGATAGATATTTAAAGCGACATTTAATGGTAATTTCCCTTCTAATTTATTAACTAAGTATTGATTAAAATCTTCAATCTCAGCTTTGTTCTTACTTTTATCAACAACCATAGTGACGGCTGAATTAGCTAAATAATTATAGAGTTTTTTTCGTCCACATTTTTTTTGTAAATATTCATTGACTCGTGATTTATTTAAGATCACAGTATAAATACACCAATCATGATTTTTATTTGCCTGTAAAAATATTGTTTAGTCGCAATAAAATCACTCGTTGCATGAAGCTCTTCTGTAATCCGTTTATTTTTCTTTCTATGATTTTTCTTTCTATGATTTATCTTGTGTCTTAGAGTTTTAGAGTTTTACGAACAGCAACTTTAAAATTATCTACTGCGGCCTTCTTATTACAAACTAGTAAGGTAATTACAAATTTTTGTGAAGATTTCTTATTTTTAAAATCAAAACCTAAATCACCTGACTCGTCTAAATAAATAAACATTGAACATCCTTATTCATAAATGATTATTAAATAATACTACAGTTTAACTTTATCTTATAACTCCATTCAACACCATGATTATCTTTAGTATCACCATCTCATTAGTCTGTAGAAATAATCACTTCTAACTGCTCTAACCCGCCACCCTCTAAAAATGCATCTTTGTTCATTGGGTTTTGATGTGCCATTTTAAAATCATCACTGCCCACCCAGTTTTTAAATGCTTGTCTATCTGCTCTGTCTTTAAAGCGTTGTTCAAATTCTTGAGTGTATACTGATTTAAGGAATATTCTATTGGCGACTACATAGTTCATCTTTTTTATTGTCCTTTTTAATTTCTTAATTGTAAACCAATTTTAATGCCACGGCTGCTTATTACAATCATCAGATGACACAACCGACCTTATCAAACATTAATTAATCCTTATTTACGTGATTGTGCTGTTAATCATCGTAAATTAATAATGAAGTGGGCATTATAAAAAAGCCTGACAAAAAAATTTCAGGTGTTAGGACTTCCACTCAGTAAGGTAATCTGATACGGATATCGCAGTTGATGAAAACTCTTTTAATATTTTTTTATCTTGAGTGACAAGTTGTATATTGAGTTGATTGGCGAGAGCAATAAATTAACTGTCATATGATGAACAGTTATTTTTATCAACTAAGTAAGCATCTGAAAACATGATGTATTATAGATACTTAATTAATTTTAATAAATTATTTGTATATCCATTAGATATAGAAGCTGAGAATAACCTGCTTGATCCAAATTTTTTTATGCTACCAGCCGAATCTAACAAACGGTTTAATACTTTAACCTGACGCGCCGTTAATACAGTTTGACTGTGTCCTTGCCAAGACATCTAAAAGCCAGCTTATCCAATTTGTAATATCAGTGTCACTCTTTGGTTTTTGCTGAATGTACACGCTAAAGTCCAACCAAAATAGGTTATTTATTTTATTAGATATGAACTAATTACTTCAATTAATCGGATCATGAACAACTTTTTATTGATTAGAATTAATTGGGAGACGATACAATATTTTACAGCATATATTTCTGTCCACTACTCATCAATCATCTCTCATCATTCGTTGTAGGACGACAGCATCTATACTTTTTTCATTTATCGTATTTGCAAGTTGATACTCCCCATCAAAATACATATTGTCTGGTTCATATTTTAGTTTTTGAATTGTGGGCATATAAAAATGTTCAAAACCGCTTTCATAACCACTTACCAACACAGGTAAGTCACTGGGCATTTCCTTTAACATTTCAATTAACTCATTAACTGTGATGGCATCATCCCTGTTCATTTTTACTTCCTCCCAACTTCTCCACACTTCGATCTTCCACCAATATGCGCATCTGTCCAATCGCAATCTGATTCAGCTTTTCCAATCGCTCAGCTTGAGGATATTCTTCACTAATCAATACCGCATTCAGGCTTTCCAAGTTAGACAAGCAAACTAATTGTGACACATTAGCATAATCACGAATATTGCCTTTTTCATCTGAGTTATTAGTACGCCATTGTTGGGCGGTTTTGCCAAACAATGCCATATTCAGCACATCTGCTTCTGAGGCGTAAATATGGCTGATTTGTTGGGGATTTAAACTTTGTGGAATGAGGTTTTCTTTAATGGCATCGGTATGTATGCGGTAGTTAATTTTGGTGAGTTTTCGTTTAATATCCCAATCAAGATCTTTCGACTGCTGGCTTTTCAGATACTGAAATTCCTTTATTAAATAGAATTTAAACTCAACAGAAACCCAAGAGGCAAATTCCAATGCAATATCGATATGTGCATAAGTTCCTCCATATCGCCCGGATTTCGATTGCAAACCAATAGCATTGGTAGTTGAAATCCATTTTTGGGGAGACAAAACAAAATGATTGTAACCAGCTTCATTTCTAAACAGGTCGAATTCGACCTGTTTAAAATCCTGGTTATTTAGTTTTTCCCAAATTCCGAGTAACTCGATGGTATTTTTGCTTCGCATCCAGTTTTTTATAATATCTCTTGGAGCATCAGGATTTTTAAATTTTGCAATATCAGTTATGCATATAAAGTCCTCTTGCCGAGTTTGAGTAAAAGTAATTTCTATGCCTTTAACTTCTATTTTTGTATTTTTCTTACTCATAATAAATTCCATTTTAAGGTAGTCAAATTCGACTATTTATTTCTAATCCCCTTGAATTCAGGGAAGTCAAAACTAATTGTGGCAAATATGCAATAATTAGAACGACTCATTTTTCAACTCAACTTTAGCAAGGTAATGTGAAATCCAGGTATTCCGAAAAACGGTAGGTTTCAAAATAACATTTTTTAAGGCAATTACAACCTTTAAATGCCAGCTCTAACATAACGAGTACTACGGCCACGAGCCGGAAGTTGCGTTAAACAACCCTTCCCTAACAAATCAACCAAGTCACGTGTTGCTGTTGCTTTACTCACTTTCGCTAAACTTTGGTATTTGCTGGCATTGATACCTTGCAAAAATTCATCACCAGCCGAATCTAACAAACGGTTTAATACTTTAACCTGACGCGCTGTTAATACAGTTTGACTGTGTCTTTGCCAAAAGCGTGTTTTAGTGATAATTCGTTCAATACGAAAACTCCCTTGTTTAATTGCCTCAGCCAAGACATCTAAAAACCAGCTTATCCAATCTGTTATATCCGTTTCACTATCTGGTTTTTGTTGATAAAAACACAGGCATGATTGCGTAGTGTGTAAAATTTCATAGTAAGCCGTTCGATTCATTTCTATCGCTGCACTCAATGAATAAAACCGGACACTAGTCTGTTCAGCCTGAGCCAGTGCTCGGTCAGTTAGGGCTCGTGCCACTCTGCCATTGCCATCATCAAAAGGATGCAGAGTGATAAACCACAAGTGTGCAATCGCAGCTCGGATTAAACCATTATCAACCGTTGCAGCATGGTAGTTTAATTTTGAATTAAACCACTCAATAAATAACGTCAGTTCATGTTGCAATTCTGAACGCGGTGGTGCTTGAAAGTGCACAATTTCGCGATTCGCTTTTTGTGACACTACTTGCATTGGTGCTTCACCACGTAGTTCCCCAATTGCAATGTCACGTAATAAAGGGGCATCAGGAAATAGCGCAGCTTGCCAGTCACACAGAAACGATAAACTAATGGGCTGTTGTAAATCACTAGTAGCAGCACGTAACATCTTAACCAGACTTTCAGTTTGACGTGTTCCACCAGGCAAACCTGCCTGTTCTAAACCCAAATGTTTTGCAACAGACGAACCCACCGAACTAACATTCAATTTTTCTCCTTCTATTTCGGATGTTTGAATGGCATTTTGAATCAAGGCATCCATTTCAGCTTGACGATCAAGATCATCCGGTAGTTTTACGGCTTCACCAATTAGTGTTTTTTGTAATGCTAGAACAGCATTTAGCTTAGGCGTAATAATGCTTTTTTGATAAACAAAGTTGGGCCAATTTTGAGCTTGCCAAATGTACACGGTAAAGTCCAACCAAAGTAAGTTATTGATTTTATTAAGCATGAGCTGATTATCTCAATTAATCGGCTCAGTATATGAGTTGAATAATAGACTTTAATCGGCTCATGAGCAACTTTTATTGTCATCGACGTCAAGCCTAACATTACTTAATTTCTGACTCTGTTAAGACATTTCCATCTGAACCTAATACTTCTACTATCCTCGAATCAATCTTCCCTGAAATATCGATTTCCTCGTAAACTGAGTGAAGCGTTTTTAGTGGTTGATTTAATGAATAACCTTAGGTCGCTAGCGGAAGATCAGAAAAGACTTAAAGCTAGGGTATGGGAAAAGGTATTAGAGATGGATCTTAAAAAACTACGCGCTGCTGTTAAACAGTATGCGAATGTTTCAAGTGAGAAATTTTTTAATGCTATTTTAACATCAAAGAATAACATGACTCATGCCGCTTAAGAACCTAAGCTATCCTCACAAAAAGACAGAAATTAAATTTTGTAATAGTTAAATTCGTGTTTGTCTGCTGTCATTAATTGGATTAGTTTTGGGTGAACAAAAAGCTTTTCCTTTCCTGCTTGAATCTCTGTTAAAACACCTATATCGCATAGTTGTTTTAAATAGGTTGAGGCGGTTTGTCTTTTTGCAATTTTGTTTTCAACTAAATTACTGATTCGGCAGTACGGCTGTTCAAAAATGATTTGCACTAATTCATGACTCGCTATTTTGGGTAAGTTAGTTTTAATAAATTCTGAAGTATGTTCGACTAGCAGTCTTACCGCTTCAATTTTTTGAATTGTCCAATTTGCTGACTCTTCTACTCCTTTGAGCGTATATAAAATCCAATCTTCCCAGTTATCTGTTCTTGTTACTGAATTAAGAAGGTTATAGTAGTCTTGTTTATTTTGAACAATGTAGCGACTCAAATACAAAATTGGTAATGTCAGCAAGCCTTCGTTTATTATATATAGAATATTTAACACTCGTCCGGTTCGACCGTTACCATCTAGAAATGAGTGAATCGCTTCAAATTGGTAGTGTAATATTGCCATTTTGACTAAAGGATCTATTTCATCATTTGCATGTAAAAATTTCTCCCAATTTGAAAGCATGTTTCTTAACACTTCTTCGCCTTCTGGCGGTGTGTATATCACTTTACCTGTGACTGGGTTCATTAATGTAGTGCCCGGTACTTTACGCACATCCATTTGCGAGCCTTTAATTGTGCTACAAATTTTAATGGCGGTATTGGTGTACAGTGGCTTTGTATTTAATTCTTGGTATCCTGTGTTCAATGCTGTTCTATAGCGCAATGCTTCTTTGGTCATTGAGTCAGCTAGACTGTCTTCCGCTGCATATTGGAATAGTCTATCTGTTGTGGTCACAATGTTTTCAATTTCGGAGCTGTCTTTAGCTTCTAACAATGGTACTAAATTAATTAATAATCTTTGATTCGGTAGTAATAGCCCTGCTTGTTTTAACTCTGCCAATGCAGCACGCGCTGGAATGCAGGCTCTCAATATAGAAACAGAGTCTAGATTTACTTCTGGTGGTAACGGTGGCAAATCGTTGTATGGTTTATCTGGAAGCCATACCATGTTTAAATTCCTTCATTATTTCGACACGTTATACGTTCATGTCGATTTCATGAACATGTAGTATGTTGAAACATGCTTCCAAAAATGTTCTCGTAACGCACCTAACATGCTATCTACTTGATTGTTAAGCATTTTATCGAGTTATTAACTCCACCATTAAATATAGGTAAACTGTTTATCTAGCACCACTTCATGCATTAATTGCTTGGCTAAACGCCGCTCTAGCTGTATATGCTACCTTTGCTTCGCCATCCACCATCAAAGGCTTACAGTCAGCGGCTAACGCTTCTGCACCACCCTCATAGTTTCGAATACAAAACCAAATAT
>VAOX01009905.1_pt1 | contig 11899 bp, 11 predicted proteins | sample 3393891 | NCBI WGS metagenome assembly VAOX01 (sample SAMN08290429, study PRJNA428436) | hydrothermal vent metagenome | isolation source: Deep-sea hydrothermal vent chimney | place: Indian Ocean: Southwest Indian Ridge | depth 2822 m m | reverse complement strand
GAAATTCCCGCAGCTTCTTCAATGAATACACGAAGTTCTTCAGGTTTTGCTTCAATAATTCGTGAAATAGTACCCTGTTCAATAATCGCGTAACTACGAGGGCCTAGACCGGTACCTAAAAAGATATCGGTAATATCACGACGACGACAGCGTGCATTATTCAGATAATAAATCGACTGACCATCGCGTGATACAGTACGTTTAATTGAAATTTCACTGTACTGGGCGTATTCGCCACCAAGACGACCGTCATTATTTTCAAAAATCAACTCAACCATGGCTTGACCAACTGGTTTTCGTGAAGTTGACCCATTGAAAATGACATCGGTAATGGATTCACCACGAAGATGCTTGGCGGAAGATTCCCCCATCACCCATCGTACTGCATCTATAACATTTGACTTACCGCAGCCATTTGGACCAACAACGCCGATTAAATTACTGGGCATTAATATGGTGGTTGGATCGACGAATGATTTAAATCCGGCTAATTTTATTTTACGTAATCTCATGGGGCTATACGATACAAGATAGGGGTCTAGTGATACAAGATTGACTTTGAATTAAATGGGCAATTTACTAATTTATTTTCATTATTTGACCACTAAAGCCATATTATTATCAAAAAACGTTAATTGAACTCCCAATAAGTACTGCGAAGTACCAAACAAACACTAAAAATAATATTATTATTTACATTAAATACCCCAGTTAAGATATTGTAAATTAATGAATTATAGAAAAACTAAATAACAACAAAAAATACAACCAACAACTAGCTTCAAGCCATCTAAAAATACCCTGACAATGCTAATTTTGCAATAACATCAGAGACATAGTAGGTTAATATCAAAGCTCTTTTATGAATTTATTGAAATCAGATAAAAATTAACTTGTCAGATTAATAGTGAATCGGTATTGTCCTCTCATGCCAACATTAGCCAATCATGATCTAGAAACATTTGAAAATCCTAATCCTGAACGGGATTATACCATTCAAATTGAATTACCTGAATTCACCTGTCTGTGCCCCAAGACCGGCCAGCCTGATTTTGCGACAATTTACATTGATTATATTCCAGATAAATCCTGTCTAGAATTAAAATCACTTAAACTCTATATCTGGTCCTACCGCGATATTGGAACATTTCATGAAGCGGTAACTAATTCAATGCTAAATGACTTTGTCGTTGCGTGTTCTCCACGGTTTATGCGCGTACGTGCAAACTTTAATGTTCGTGGCGGGGTCTACACCAATGTCATTGCCGAGCACCAACAAGATGGCTGGAAACCAAAAGAAAAAATAGAATTACTATAGAAACAACAGGTTAGTGAGTTTTACTACCATAATTTAGATCGTTAAAAAATAATAAATACAATACTAGTCTAAACTAATCGATTCGATTACAGCTAGGATTATCGTTATCCAAAAACAACAATTAGCGTCCACTAAACAGCAGTCAATTACCGAACAATTCTATTTAGGCATTGATTTTGGCACTTCAGGTGTTCGAGCGATCGTCATCAATCAACATCATCACACTATTGCAACGGCTCAAACGTCATATCAACACCAATTCGATTCGGAACTGCCTTACGGCCATCAAGAGCAAGATCCTCACATGTGGTGGCGTTGTTTTTGTGACTTAATGTCCGAGCTTAGTACAAAAATCAAGCTTCAGAAAATCCATCGTCTCGCGCTCGATGCCACATCTGGCACGGTGTTACTTGCCAATCAACACGGCGAAACCATTAGCCAGGCACTGATGTATAATGATTCTCGGGCCTCAACCGAAGCAACTGAACTTCGACAGTTAGTGCCGCACAATACCCTACTGCACAGCACTAGCTCGGGCATTGCTAAAATGATCTGGCTGCAACGGCACGTCCAACCAAACAAAAGTGACAAATACCTACACCAAGCGGACTGGTTGGTCGGCCAACTCACCGGTAACTACACCATTACCGATTGTAATAACGCGTTAAAATCAGGTGTTGATCTCAACACCAATCAATGGCCAAGCTGGATCAGTCAATTTGGCATACAACCACAGCAGCTACCCTCGGTTTGTGCTCCTGGAACCACAGTGGGTCTAATTAGAGACTCACTGGCCGCCGAGTTTGGATTTTCTCGTGACCTGTGCATAGTCACCGGGACGACTGACAGCACCGCTGCAGCGATGGCTACCGGGACAAAAAAAATCGGTGATGCGATAACCTCTCTGGGCTCAACTCTGGTGGTTAAAGTCGTGAGTGATGTTGCCATTTCAAATTCAAAATACGGTATTTACAGCCAACCTTATAACGGCCATTATTTAGTCGGTGGTGGTTCTAATTCTGGTGGCGCAGTATTAGCGCACTATTTCACTAAAACGCAGATGCAACAGATGAGTCAGGTTATTAATCCCAATATTACTACCGGTCTAAACTATTATCCGTTATTACAAAAAGGCGAGCGATTTCCTGTCAATGATGCTAACTACCCTGCTCGACTTGTTCCTAGGCCCAAGGATGATGTTGAATTTTTTAAAGCAATGTTAGAAGGCATTGCCGACATTGAATATCAATGTTACCAACGGTTGATTGACATTGGCTGTCCAGAAGTACACCAAATAATTAGCGTTGGCGGTGGTAGCCATAATTCGGTTTGGACACAGATTCGGCAATTAAAGTTACAAATTCCATTACTGGCTGCCGATAATTCCGAGGCGGCTTATGGCGTGGCACTATTGGCGCTGTTATCAGCACAATCAGAATTATAGCGAGCGATTCTGCATATTCTGGTACACTTGAAACCAACAATGTACCCGTTAACTCGACATCACAGGTTTTTATAAATGACCAATCCAATGAAAGGCGCAAAATATTTTCTACGCGGTTTAAGCTTTTTAAATAAACCCGGTATCCGATCCTACGTCATCATTCCATTTTTATTAAATTTAGTCGTATTTGCAATTTTAATGTTTATTGCAGCCGACTACTTTAGTTTATTCCTTAACTGGCTAGAAAGTTTATTACCCGACATATTAAGTTGGTTAATTTGGATATTATGGCCAATATTTTTTATTTTAACGTTATTTGTCTTTGCCTTTAGTTTTTCGATTATAGCCAACCTAATTGCATCCCCATTTAATAGTTATTTAGCCCGAGCAGTCGAAGAGAAACTGACCGGCACGCCACCTCCCGAGAGTGGACTGAGTTTATGGGCAGAAGTATTACTGAGCATTAAAAATGAATTACGCAAAATTATTTATTACATAGCTTGGGCAATTCCAATCGTCATTCTATCGTTCATTCCAATAATCAATATAATAACACCTGTTGTCTGGGTTATATTTGGCGCGTGGATCATGTCATTGCAATACCTTGATTACCCAATGGGCAATTACTCCATGACATTTAAAAATATTCGCGCCAATTTAGCCGAGAAACGACTGCTCACGATTGGCTTTGGCGGAATTACAATAGCAGCAACAACCATTCCGATTGTCAATTTTTTGGTCATGCCAACTGCGGTTGCTGGAGCGACCATATTATGGGTGGAAGAATATTTACCGCAACAAGAAACCTATGAAAGTAAAGCGGTTACTGAGATTACAAATAGTAAAGAGTCATTAAACTGAGCTGCTACTTTAGTCTGTATCAAATTATAAAATCCACATGCGCAGCTCAGTTTAAATAGGCTTTTAAACGCGTTATACCTATTTTTAAATTATCCAGCGACGTGGTATACGCAAAACGCACATGCTGTTCGGCATTAAATACACCAAAATCAATACCTGGGGTTATTGCAACGCCAATTTCTTCTAACATATCAGTACAAAATTTTTCACTGTCCATACTAAATTGACTGCAATTAGCATAAATATAAAATGCTCCAACGGGTTTTGCCATTATTTTAAATCCAATCTCGACTAAGGCATCATAGAGATAATCTCGCCGAGCTTGAAACTCCAGTCGGTTTCGTTCCAATATTGTAATAGTATCCGGTTCAAAAGCGGCTAATGCTGCATATTGGGCAATAGTTGGAGCCGCCAAAAATAAATTTTGGGCTAGATTATCAAGGCCCTTGAGTACTTCATTATCATCCGGCGCTACAATCCAACCCAAGCGCCAACCGGTCATGGTGAAATATTTTGAAAAACTATTAATTACAAACGCAGTGCTTGAATAGGATAATATCGATTTACTGCGTGAGCCATAATACAAACTTTGATAAATCTCATCGACCACCAAGACCGCCCCTTGCGCCGCTACAAAACGCGACATTTCAATTAGCTGCTGCTCTGAAATGACTGTCCCAGTAGGATTTGATGGTGATGCTAATAACACCACTTTAATATCAGAGTCCCAATGTTCTTTTAACAACGCCAGCGACAGTTGATGGTTGCTATCAGCGGTAACGGGGACTAATTTAGCGCGTGCATTAATGAATTCAGCAAAATGTTTATTACACGGGTAGCCCGGATCACACATCATTACTTTTTGATCCTGCTCCACCAATAACCCAAACACTAATAATAATGCCCCCGAAGCGCCAGGGGTAATGATAATACGCTTCGCGGCGATATCGAGTTGGAACTGTTGTTGATAATAATCAGCAATAGCTTGCCGCAGCGTTGGCAAACCCGTTGCCGGAGTATAATGAACCTTACCCTCAGTGATTGCCGTTTGAGCTGCATCAAGTATTGGCTGTGGCGTTATAAAGTCAGGCTCGCCTATTTCCATATGAATAATGCTTCTTCCCTCAGACTCCAGTTCACGCGCTCGAGCGAGCAATTTCATGACATGAAAAGGTTGGATCTTAGCAACGCGGGAAGCGAGTCTCATTTACCGGCCTATAATTGGGCTTATTCAGCAATAATTGCACGACAGCAATCGATATCAACAAAGTGATTATGACAGTTAAATCCTGCAAGACAGGTATTATCCATATCGGGTTCTCCCAAATGATCCAATACTAATGCAGCCCCGGTAAAATCATGTATTTCAGTATACTCATTAATTGTTATTATGGTTTTTAAATTAGCCCCTAAAGAAGAAACTAAACCATTATGCGAATCTTCCAGTGCCAGGCACTCTTTCGCATCCAGACCAAGTTCTTTTAAAGCATAGTCATAAATATCCGATGCCGGTTTTTTACTCGTCACAATATCACCAGCGGCAATGACGTCAAACCAAGTCAACGACTCAGCGCCAAGAGTTTGGCTTAACAAGACTTCAACATTTTTTGGAGTTGTTGTCGTTGCAATAGCCAAGCGCACGCCTTGCTGTCTGGCTTCTGTTAATAATCGTTCAACACCAGCACGTAATGGAATGTCCCCTTGGGCCATTAATTGAGTGTAATACTGCGTTTTTAACTGATGAAGCTCCGCAATAAAACCACTCAAGTCGTCAGGTTTTTTGAACGCCGTATTGAAGTTATCGAGATAATGTTTCATACGCTCTTTACCACCAGTGACACTCAGTAATTTACCGTAAAGTTCAATTGACCAATTCCAATCTAAGCCACTCTGCTCGAAGGCCAAATTAAAAGCCACTCTGTGGCCATCTCGTTCAGTATCAGCAATTGTACCATCTACATCAAAAATTAATGCTTTTAACTCTTTTACAGCCATTTTAATTATTACCATCTATACTTTAAAATTAAACACGTGCACAGCATACAGAAAAAATTAAGAATTAAAAGCGTCGACACTGAGTCTTGTTAAGCATTATTTAAGTGAAATTGACGATAATAAGCTGAAAAATAAATTTTCGTCAATTCAATGACTTATAGTGTATAATAAAAAGCTTATAACAATTTTAAGCAGAATAGATTGCATAATATTCGTTATTTTGATATGAAAGCGCGTTGTATTTATTATTGAACTTAAATCAAATACTTGGATTATTAAGTAGGAGACGTATACCAATGCCAAATAAGAAAACAGCTACAAAAAAGAAAGCTGCTAAAAAAACGATAACTAAGAAAAAGGTTGTGGCCAAAAAGAAGGCCGTCGCCAAGAAAAAAGTGGTCGCTAAAAAGACAACCGCCGTCAAGAAAAAAGTGGTCATTAAAAAGACTACGGTCGCTAAAAAGACCGCGACTAAAAAAACAACTACGAAGAAAAAAACTGTTACTAAAAAAGAAACTACAAAAAAAATGACCCCAAAAACGACTACTGTAAAAAAGAAAGCTACCCCGAAAACTGCTTCAAGTTCAAAATCGCTATTAGAAGGTATTGATACATTTACACCGTACAAGATTGCTAAAAATGAAGATTACATGAATAAAGATCAAATTGAGCATTTCCGAGAGTTACTCAATGAATGGAAAGGTGTATTAATGGAAGAGGTTGATCGAACCGTACACCATATGCAAGATGAAGCGGCTAACTTTCCCGATCCGAATGATCGAGCAACGCAAGAATCCGAATTTACAATGGAATTACGCGCACGCGATCGAGAACGAAAACTCATTAAAAAAATAGATGAGTCACTTAATCATCTAGAATCAGAAGATTTTGGCTACTGTGAAAAATGTGGTGTTGAAATTGGCGTCAGACGTTTAGAAGCGCGACCAACCGCGACTATGTGTATCGATTGTAAAACACTTGAAGAGATTAGAGAAAAACAAATGATTTAATTTGCTTTACAACATTTACCTTTTGTTACTACGACGATCCACTGTTACGGATTTTTCTCGATTACGACGATCTTGTTGTATACGCAAATCATTTGAATAGGCAAAATTCATAATAAATTCGTATGCAGCAGGGTTTACTTTAGCAAGTTGACTTTCCACAACAAGACACTTCTCACCATCAATAACGCAGGGTTTAGCGCCTTTAGGTGCTTTCTTATTGGGTGTTGTGTTAAAACTTGCTAATGTCGCTGAAATTCTTTCAATCCAATCCCCCGGCCGAAATTTTGAACCATCATTTCGAACACTGCGAATCACGAATGTTTCAGGCGTTTCTTTTGATTTTGTTTCCAAAGCCATTACACTTAAGTTAAATAGGTTAATTTATTTATAATTTACTATAATATTCGACCAACTACCGTATTTCTTTAATTTAAAAGAATATTATGGCTATTGTGAGTATGTTATGAATACAAAAAAATACATAGGTCGGTTTGCTCCATCACCAACTGGACCGCTTCATTTTGGCTCCTTAGTCACCGCTGTTGCCAGTTATTTTCAAGCCAAAACTCAAGGCGGAAAATGGTTATTGCGCATTGAAGATATCGATACACTACGTGAACAAAAAGGTGCAAGTAACTCAATTTTAAAAATACTCGAAGCACATCATTTACAGTGGGATAATGAAGTAGTCTATCAAAGCTTAAGACAAGATAGTTATTTTCACGCCATAGAACAATTACAAAAATTAAACAGATTGTTTAGATGTCAATGTAGTCGCAAGACTATAATGCAACAAAACTTAAAACAACGGTATAATAGTAAATTACAAACGTCTAGTGTGTATCCCGGAACCTGCCGTCATAAAATCATTTCACCTGACAAACCTCACAGTCTACGGTTATTAGCTGGTGATCAAACCATCCAGTACACTGACGTCATACAAGGAATTCAAACTGAAAACATTAAACATACCGGTGATTTTGTTGTTCAAAAAAGAGACGGCAGTATTAGCTACCAACTTGCAGTTGCTATTGATGACGCAACACAAAAAATTACCGAAGTCATACGTGGAGTTGATTTAATCACCTCCTGTTCTCGTCAAATATTAATTCTATCGTTGTTAAACTACCCCATACCACAATATTGCCACCTCCCCGTTGTTTGTCACATCGATGGCTCAAAACTAAGTAAACAAACAGGTGCTATGGCGTTACATGAAAGTAAAGCAACACTGCAATTATGGACGGCTCTTTGGTATTTAAGCCAAATGCCCCCTAATGAACTAAAAACAACTAATATAGAAGAACTCCATCAGTGGGCTATGCAAAATTGGAATATAAGTAAAATATCAAATCAACATAACAGTCTGTTATACCGATGATTCTTTTGAATTTTATCGTAATTGCAACTAAAATCACCATTAGCAATCTTATTTACTAACCTTACTAAAATTATAACAAATATTAATTCGAGACAAACAAATAAAATGCAAATAGACAGTAAAAACGACATAGACGATAAAAATAATAGTGAAACGGATACAGCTGATTTTCTAACACGTTATAAAGGTTGTTTTACCAATATGCTCCGCTGGCCACAAGTTGATGCATTATGGCAAACATTAATAACACAACACGATAAAAGCTGGTTCTTATATTCTACCAATAAACCCGCGCCAGCTAACCCGTCATCTCATGAAACATTAATCGCCTATATCAAAGATATCGATACGCAAATAAGAGAACAGCATAAATACGATTATTGCGGCATTGTTTATGTCGATGAGCCTGCCTCACCGAATTTAATTAAAATTTATCACCCTAAAAACCTCGGGGCAAGTTGTGGTTCAAGCGGCAGTCGACCGATTCCTGGTTGGATATTATCAACCATCGCCCCAGTCGATCTAATCGTTGAACAAGATCAAGCTGATACTTCTAACTGGAACCGGTTTACACAATTTATGAAATTTGGCCAACAATAAATGGCAGACAATAGTAACCCAGAGTTAAACCAAACCCCGATAAACGATTCTGTTGATGATTATGGTCAATATCATGTCGACAAGCATTTTGAAATGTGTTCAATTCTCAAAAGTTTAATTGTTAAGCCAGACGTTATTACCGCATATTACGATGCCACAATGAATAATTTTATTTTAACGTCAGTTATTTCCGTTGATGTTATTAAAAGAAATTTTATTCTTGATTGCGGATCCGATGAAAAGCGCAACTCTCTAGTTGTAAACAATGATAGGCTTACCTGTAAAACAAAATGTAACAATGTGAGAGTTGAGTTTTCAATTCGAGAAATAAAATTAATAAAAGTTAATGGTGAAGAAGCCTTTTTATGCGATTTACCAAAAAATATATTATACCTTCAACGTCGAGATTTTTATCGAATGGCTATTCCCCTCGGTGACAAATTAGTATGTAAAATTAACAGCGGCAACAATACCAGACGGTCATTAACACTCGCTGACATTAGTTCGGGTGGAATTGGACTTAATGATACCAACCTATCGACATCACATGAGCTATTTGAACGAGCTAATCACTGCGAAATTGATCTTGGTGAAATTGGTAACATCGCATTTGATATTGAACTTAGAAGTAAGAAAGTTATAAAAATAAATAATAAAGAAGTATTACGACTGGGTTATAAATTTATCGACTTACAAACACCCGATAATGCAAAAATACAACGCTACATTCATAGTATTGATATGCGAAAAAAACAATCAAAATAATCCATTTTAAAAACAATAAATACGAGGATTTATATGTCAGACTCTAAAATTTATGACATTCCAAAAAGTTTCATTAAAACCACTCATATTACAGCCGAGCAATATGAATCAATGTATCAAAATTCCATTGATAATCCGGATGCTTTCTGGAGCGAACAAGCGAATCACTTCCTTAGCTGGGAAAAAAAATGGCATACAGTACAGGACTGGAATTACACCACAGGTAACATTAAGTGGTTTGAAGGTGCTAAATTAAATTCCTGCTATAACTGTGTTGATCGACACCTTAAGACCCGAGCTGATCAAGTTGCCATTATTTGGGAAAGTGATGATCCAAATAAAAGTGAAGAAATTACCTACAGACAATTACATACCAAGGTAAGTCAGTTTGCTAATATCCTAAAAAAGCGTAATGTAAAAAAAGGTGATCGCGTTTGTATCTATATGCCAATGATACCTGAAGCCGCCTATGCCATGTTGGCTTGTGCCCGAATTGGTGCGGTACACTCCGTTGTTTTTGGTGGCTTCTCACCCGAATCCATAAAAGATCGAATTCTGGATTCAGATTGTCAAATTGTAATTACAGCTGACGAAGGTGTACGCGGTGGTAAATCAATACCATTAAAAGCCAATACTGATATTGCTGTTGCGCAATGTCCGAATATTCATACCGTTTTAGTAGTCCAACATACCAAAGGTAAAGTCGATTGGAATGATAAACACGATGTTTGGTACCATGAAGAACTTGCAACGGTTTCTGATAATTGTCCGGTAGAAATAATGGATGCAGAAGATCCTTTATTTATTTTATACACCTCAGGCTCAACTGGCAAACCAAAAGGAGTATTGCATACTACCGCTGGATATCATTTATTTGCGGCGATAACTCATAAGTATGTGTTTGATTATCAAGAAGGCGATATCTACTGGTGTACTGCAGATGTTGGCTGGATAACGGGACACACCTATATTTTGTATGGCCCGCTCGCCAATGGCGCAACAACATTGATGTTTGAAGGTATTCCCACTTATCCTGATGCATCTCGATTTTGGCAAGTCTGTGACAAACATAAAGTCAGTATATTTTATACCGCACCCACCGCGATACGTGCATTAATGCGTGAAGGAAATTCATTTGTAGAAAAAACATCACGTAGTAGCCTACGGTTACTCGGCACCGTTGGTGAACCGATTAACCCAGAAGCCTGGGAATGGTATTATCATTTAGTTGGTAACGGCAAATGTCCAATTGTCGACACCTGGTGGCAAACAGAAACAGGCGGTCATTTAATTACTCCCCTGCCCGGAGCCACAAAAATGAAACCCGGCTCAGCAACCAAACCTTTTTTCGGTGTTGTCCCGGGTATTGTCGATAATGATGGCAAGCTCCTTGAAGGTGAATGTGAAGGCAATCTGGTGATAACACAATCCTGGCCTGGACAAATGCGTTCAATTTATGGCGATCACCAACGTTTCATCGATACCTATTTTACAACCTACCCGGGAATGTATTTTACCGGGGATGGCGCTAAACGTGATGCAGATGGTGATTACTGGATTACCGGTCGAGTTGATGACGTATTAAATATTTCAGGACACCGTATGGGAACCGCTGAAGTTGAAAGCGCTTTGGTTAAACACCAAAGTGTGGCTGAAGCTGCAGTTGTTGGTTATCCACACGACATTAAAGGTCAAGGTATTTATGCCTATGTCACCTTGATTAATGGCGTTGAAAGTACTGAACAGTTATTATCCGAACTCATCGCTCAAGTACGACATGAAATTGGTCCAATAGCAAAGCCCGATATTATTCAATGGGCTCCGGCCTTACCTAAAACGCGCTCGGGTAAAATTATGCGTCGAATACTGAGAAAGATTGCGTGTAATGAAATTGATACACTTGGCGATACATCAACACTCGCTGACCCTGCAGTGGTTGACGACCTTATAAAAAATAGGAAAAACAATTAACTTTACGATTTCTGTGGATTAGAATCTCAACACACCAATATTTCATCTATCCTGGCGCTTTATATACGACCAGGATAGTTGGATTATGTTTATCTCTATTAATTTAGTTTTTTTTCTTTACTTAACTAAAGTTGACTATACTTAATCATACCAACTCATACTTAATCAAACTTGGCTATAAAATAGTAACTTTAATAAACGTAAATTAATTTTGGTGAAAACTGGATGATGCGATTCCTTTCCATATTCCTTGTCTTTATTGCTTTTCAAGCACCTTTAATGTCCGCTGAAAAGTCACTATTTATTCAAACCCCGTATAAAAATCCTAAAGTAGTTTATGATTTTTATTTTGATAACCCGCAAAAAATTAACTCCGCTTTATATTGGGTTCGTTCTCTAATGAATCCACTAATGGATTCCCCTTATGATTTTGCTCCCGAATTTATGGATATTGTCGTTGTCATTCATGGCACTGAAATTGTCACTGTTGTTAAACATAATTATAAAAAATATAAAGAATCGGTCGAACGAATTAAATATTACCATCAACTGGG